>Ga0115105_11231713_pt1 | contig 15154 bp, 26 predicted proteins | sample CN18umnscriptome_FD_89648 | JGI IMG/M metagenome (GOLD analysis project Ga0115105, IMG submission 89648) | Marine eukaryotic communities from Pacific Ocean to study complex ecological interactions - CN13ID_155_C17_100m_0.8um Metatranscriptome... | ecosystem: Environmental > Aquatic > Marine >... | reverse complement strand
CATATGTGAACTATAATGTTATCGCTTTGTATAAATTTTAGTTTTATATAAATAAAAACAATTTTGTAAAAAATTGCATTGTTTTAGAACCGTAATTCTAGATATTAATATTAACTTTATGCAAGTTGGACTGTTTGGAAAAAAAGTTGGAATGACTCAGATTTTTGACGAGTCTGGTACAGCCCTTCCAGTAACAATTGTAAACGTAGGCCCCTGTCAAGTAAGTCAAATTAAGAGTAAGAGTACAGATGGTTATACCGCTATTCAAGTAGCTTACGACGAAAAGAAATTAGACAAGCTTAACAAACCGGAATCTGGTCATTTAAAGAAGAGTGGTGACAAAGGTTTTAGATCATTAGGAGAATTTCGCGTAACTAATGTTGACGATTTTAAAATCGGTCAAATAATTACTACCGATTCTTTGGCGGTTGGACAAAAAGTTCGTGTAACTGGCACAAGTATTGGTAAGGGCTTCGCAGGAAACCAAAAACGACATAATTTTAGCCGAGGTCCTATGACACACGGTTCAAAAAACCATAGGTTACCAGGTAGTATCGGAGCCGGAAGTACGCCAGGTCGTGTGTATCCAGGTAAAAAGATGGCAGGTCGATTAGGTGGTACTCAAGTTACATTAAAAAATACCGAAGTACTTTGCGTAGATTCTCAAAAGAATATTCTTGTATTAAAAGGATCTTTACCCGGCAAGAAGAATTCTATTCTACGAATTCAACCGCAGACTTAACGCCCCGTCGGGGTGCCAGAATTAGCTGGGCAATTAAAAGGGAAAACACCCCTATTTTATATACATATAGATATGTCTTATACTAACGCGAACCAAAGACCGTTACTTGATATCGTTAAGTATCCGATTCTGACTGAAAAGACAATTAGGTTAATTGAGCAAAACCAGTATAGTTTCGCCGTGGATCCTACATCAGATAAGACATCAGTCAAATCAGCAATTGAATATTTATTCGATGTCAAGGTTGTTTCGGTAAATACATCACGTTTACCACTACGAAAGCGTAGAGTTGGTAAATTTATTGGTAAAAAAGCTCGCTATAAAAGAGCTATTGTTAAATTAGCTCCTGAGAATACTATTACGTTATTTGAAGAAGAATAGTCGAGACGAAGTTTATAAGTATCAAAACTCCGAGATTTAAAATAGAAAAAAGTGTATGGCAATTCGTCTATACAGGGCTTATAGCCCTGGCACACGTTCGAAATCCGTTTCATATTTTGATGATCTATCAAAAGTAAAACCGGAAAGATCGCTAACCCGAGGTAAAAAACGTTGTGGTGGTAGAAATAATCGCGGACTCATTACTGTTAGAGGGCGCGGTGGCGGCCACAAAAGAAAGTACCGTACGATTGAATTTAAAAGAAAAGAGTCAAATACACCTGCCGTAGTGGCGAGTATTGAATATGACCCTAACCGCAATGCACGAATAGCTCTTATTCAGTTCAATGATGGGACGAAAAAGTATATCATCGCGCCCCGCTCATTACGTGTAGGAATGTCTATTTCGACCGGATCAAATGTGCCTATTGAAGTTGGTAATGCTATGCCACTTTCTCAAATTCCATTAGGTAGTATTATTCATAATGTCGAATTGACGCTTGGAAAAGGTGGTCAAATTGCTCGTTCAGCAGGTGCTTATGCACAATTAATCGCAAACGAAGGTGATTACGTAACACTTAAACTTCCTTCGAATGAAGTTCGATTAGTAAATCAGCAGTGTTACGCCACGCTGGGCCAGGTTGGTAACATTGATAGCGCAAACATTACGCTTGGAAAAGCCGGCCGTAGCCGTTGGTTAGGGAAGAAGCCAAAAGTGCGTGGTGTTGTTAAAAATCCAATCGATCACCCGCATGGTGGTGGAGAAGGTAGGTCACCTATTGGGCGTGACAAGCCTGTTACTCCATGGGGTAAACCGGCATTAGGTATCAAAACGCGTAAGCCTACTAAAGCTAGTACGAAGTACATTTTACGTGCACGACGTTAATAATTTCTAGACACAATTAACAAAATACCAACAACTTAAAATGGCACAGTTCGTAAAAAAGGGTCCCTTCGTAGCATCATATGTTACGGATAAAGTTGAACAAATGAATCTTAGTGGAAAAAAAGATGTCATTAAAACTTGGTCCCGTTCAACAACGATACTTCCTAATATGATTGGTCACACGTTTGCAGTTTACAACGGTCGTCAGCACCTTCCTGTATTTGTAACGGATCAAATGATTGGTCATAAACTTGGTGAATTTTCACCTACACGAACGTTTCGCTCACACGTAAAAAAAGATAAGAAGTCTAAACGTTAGCAACTCGAAATGAATAAAAATTCTTTGCAGAAAAATGAGGTTAGGGCGGTTTCTAAGTACGTTCGGATGTCTCCAAGTAAAATCCGTCGAGTTCTTCGACAAATACAAGGTAAAACTTACCCGGAAGCATTGCTTCTTTTAGAGTTTATGCCTTATGCGTCTTGTGCTCCGATAATCAAGGTTTTACGTTCGGCAACAGCGAATGCGCGGAATAATCTCGGTTACGATGAAACAAAATTGATTGTGAAATCAGCATTTGCAGATCAAGGCCCAACCATGAAAAGGTTTCGTCCGAGAGCTCAGGGACGTGCTTATCGAATCTTAAAGGCAACTTCACATATAACAATTGTGATGGCTAATTAGACGAACTAAAAATTTACCTATTAAGTTAATTCGTGGGACAAAAAAACACATCCAACTGGTTTTCGAATCGGTGTAAATCAATCACATAGTTCAACGTGGTTTGCTAACTATGGTGCATACAGTAAAGTTTTAAGCGAAGATTATCGTATTCGAGAGTTCTTCGCAAAAGAGTTCGAACTGATTTATAGCAAGGCTGGAATTTCGAAATTAGAAATTCACCGTAAAGTAAATCAGTTAGAACTCATAATCCACGCGGCTCGCCCAAAAGCTATCGCGTCAGATTCAAATGATAACGCTCTTCTTACGGGTTTAAAAAGCAAGCTTCAACAGGTTGTAAACGAATCAAAAGAGCTTCGTGTAAAAGTTTTACAAGTAGCAAAAAGTGAGAATGAGAGTTCGCTAGTCGCCCGCTCTTTAGGTGATCAGCTTGAAAAAAGGGTTGCTTTTAGAAAAGCAATACGACAAACAACCGAAATGCTGCAAAAGAGTGGCGTTAAGGGTTTCAAAATAAAGGTTTCCGGTAGATTGAATGGTGCGGAGATTGCACGTTCAGAATGGGTACAAGAGGGTCGTGTACCACTCCAAACCATTCGAGCAGATATAAGTTATGCTACGCACCGTGCAAACACGATATACGGAGTATTGGGTATTAAAGTATGGATCTTTAATAAAGAACTTTTTTAAATACTCATTTTAAGATTTGTAAAAGTTAATTTTTATGTTACTTCCTAAGAGAACAAAGTTTCGGAAACAACATCGAGGTAGATTTAAAGGCATTTCCAAAGCCGACACTATTGTATTTGGAGATTACGGCCTTCAAGCGTTAGAGCCTGTTTGGCTTACGTCTCGTCAAATAGAAGCAACTCGACGAAGCATTACAAGATATGTTCGTCGTACTGGTAAAATCTGGATTCGAGTTTTTCCAGATAAACCTATTACTGAGCGCGCAGCCGAATCAAGAATGGGTGCGGGTAAAGGTACCGTAGCTTATTGGGTTGCTGTAGTAAAACCGAACGCGGTTCTTTTCGAAATAAATGGTTTAGATAAAGAAACGGCATATAAAGTTTTAAAATTGGCCTCGCATAAGTTGCCAATTAAAACAAAAATTTTAGAGCGTGTAAAGTAAAAAAATCTACTATCCATCACGAAATTCCATAGTTTATTACATTAAATCACATGGCCGTAAAGGAAAAAATAGGCATCGTTGTCAGCAATAGCATGGATCAAACATGTATCGTTGCTGTAAATGACCGTACGACTCACAAACGATACAAGAAAGTTATTACCCGAACAAAGCGCTATGCGGTTCATGATTCGGAATTTAACTCCTCTGTAGGAGATGAAGTGCAAATTCGCGAAACAAGACCCATTAGTAAAACAAAAAATTGGGTTTTAATTAGTGTTCTAAGAAAATCATCAACATAAACGAAAAATGATACAACCACAAACGTGCCTAAAAGTCGCTGATAATAGTGGTGCTAAGAAATTAATGTGTATTCGAGTCCTTGGCAGTAACCGCCGGTATGGGCATGTAGGTGACGTTATTATTGGTGTTGTTAAAGACGCGACACCTAACTTAACGGTAAAGCGCTCTGATGTTGTACGGGCGGTAATTGTTCGAACAAAACAGTCTGTACGTCGAAAAGATGGTTCACGATTACGCTTTGATGATAACGCGTCCGTTATCATAAACAAGGAGAATAACCCTCGCGGGACTCGAGTATTCGGTCCTATTGCTCGTGAACTTAAAGAAAAAGGATTTACAAAGATTGTTTCTTTAGCACCAGAGGTACTTTAAATCCAGGAAGGTTTTAATTAAAAAAGCGATTATCAAATTTCAATGAAACTAGATTTAAAAGGGTTATATAAGGAAAAAATAGTACCTTCGATGATCGAAGAGTTTGGGTACAAAAATATTGAGCAAGTCCCTAAAATTGTTAAAATTTCGGTTAATCGTGGTGTTGGCGAGGCTTCAAAAAATTCAAAAGAAATGGCCGCTAGCGCGGGCGAACTTTCTATTATTTTGGGTCAACAACCCACGATTAACCAGTCGAAGAAATCAATCGCGGGTTTTAAAATTCGTGATGGAATGTCAATCGGAGCATCAGCCACTTTAAGACGTGCTTCGATGTACACATTCTTAACTAAATTGATTCATATTGTATTGCCGCGTATTCGAGATTTTAGAGGAATTAGTCCTAACAGTTTTGATGGGCGAGGAAATTACAATTTAGGTTTAAAAGAGCAGTTAATTTTTCCGGAAATTAATTATGATGACGTTACACAAATGCGGGGTTTAGATATTTCTATTGTAACGACAGCCAAAACTGATGAAGAGGCACGTGCTTTGCTCAAATCATTTGGAATGCCGTTTACCGCAGTTTAGTTATATTCAAATTCTCAATGACAACAGATACGATAGCTGATATGCTAACGCGAATTCGAAATGCGAATTTAGCGAAGCATCAAATAGTACAAATTCCCTCAACAAAAGTAACACGAAGTTTGGCCCAAGTTCTTTCAGCGGAGGGTCTTATTGAGTCTTTTGTGGAATTGCAAAATGATTTACAAACGTCCCTTTTGTTATCCCTAAAATACACTGGTAAAGAGCGGAAGCCTATCATTACAAAGATACAGCGTATCAGTAAACCGGGTTTACGTGTTTACAGTGGTGCCAAAAAAATGCCTAGAATTCTAGGAGGTTTTGGTCTAGCGATTGTTTCGACATCACAGGGTTTAATGACTGACCAACAAGCCCGTAAGGTGGGCATTGGTGGCGAACTTTTATGTTATATTTGGTAATTTTCGAATAAATTATGTCTCGTATAGGAAAAAAATTTATATTACTACCTGACGGCGTCAGAGCTTCCCAGAAGGGTCAGCGGCTTGTCGTGTACGGACCGAAAGGTAGTCTTTCAATAGTTTTACCGTCTATAGTTAGTTGTTCTATAGGTATAAACCCTGCGATTTCTTCTGATAAGCCTTCTCTTTCTTTAGGAAAGGTTCAGGATACGCGCCTGTCCCAGGCATTGTACGGCTTATCCCGCACGCTTGTGGCGAACATGGTTACTGGTGTCTCAACTGGGTTTCAAAAACGGTTACAAATCGCCGGTGTAGGGTATCGTGCCCAGCTAAGTGGCCAAGATCTAATATTAAATATGGGGTATAGTCACTCTGTAAAAATGGTTCCACCGAAAAATATCTCTATAAAAGTCGAAAGTCCAACGAGTGTTGTTGTTTCGGGTATCCAAAAAGATCTTGTCGGTGAGTTTGCTGCAAAAATACGCGCAGTACGGCCGCCGGAACCCTATAAGGGGAAAGGGATCGCTTATGAGGGCGAAGTAATACGCCGTAAAGCAGGAAAAACCGGTAAATAAGCCCCATTAGTTACATTATAATTTTTAAAGAATTTTAAATGAGCCCAAAAAAATCACAAAGATCTCAATCAGAATGGTCTGAACGTGTCGTCTCTATTGAACGTGTGACCAAAGTTTGTAAAGGTGGTAAAAAGATGAGTTTTCGTGCCGTTATGGTAGTCGGAAATGAGCAAGGGAAAGTAGGCGTTGGGGTTGGAAAAGCCGGCGACGTTATTACAGCTGTACGTAAAGGAGTAACGGACAGTAAAAAGCATATTATTTCTGTCCCATTAACCGGTTCAGATTCTATTCCCCACGCTATTAATGGCCGTTTTGGTGCAGCAAAACTTATATTACGTCCATCAGCAACGGGTTCTGGTGTAATCGCGGGAAGTTCAATTCGAACTGTATTAGAGTTGGCTGGCATTAAAAATATTTTATCGAAGCAGCTTGGTTCAAATAATCTTTTAAATAATGCCAAAGCTACAATAAACGGTTTAAGTAACTTAAAATCTTATAATGCGTAAGGAATATTCGAAGGCAATTAAATTATTTTTTTAAGTTAGACTTTTTTGAAAATGGCTGGATCTGAAACGGCAAATCTTCTTAAATGGAAGATCCTTAAAATTTTAAGTCTTTTGATATTAATCCGTTTGGGCCTTTATGTACCCGTCCCAAATGTAGACTTAGATATATTTACACAAAATCAAATAACTAATCCAGTATTTGGGTTTGCGAAAAATTTAACCGGCAGTTCGTTTTTAGGTATTGGTTCGTTAGGCATCTTACCATACATTAATTCTTCGATTGTTATTCAACTTTTAACTCCCCTAATTCCGGCTTTAGAAAAATTGCAAAAAGAAGAAGGGGAGTTGGGTCGGCAGCAAATTAGTAAATATACGCGGTATATAACTTTCGGTTGGGCCTTAATTCTTAGCGCGGGTGTTGCCTATGGCTTAGTAAAACCCGTAGTTTTTAATTGGAGTTTTGTTTTGGCGCTTAAAATAATTATTTCTTTAACCACGGGGTCCATGTTATCTATGTGGTTCGCAGAATTAATTACAAACGAAAAGCTTGGAAATGGTTCCTCGATGATTATTTTTATCAATATTATCGGAAGTATACCGAATAGTTTTAGTGAGTTTGCCCAAAAATTAAATAGCCCGTCGGGTCTCTCGAATCTTCTAACAATAGGGCAAGTGTCCCTTGGGTACCTTTTAATAGTTGCTCTTATTGTTTTTGTCCAAGACGCCTATAAAAAAATCAATATTGTTTCCGCGCGTCAGTTGACTTTCAACTATTCGCAGCAAGAAGATCAAAATGCGGAATTAAAACGCAGTTACATACCGATCAAACTAAACCAAGGTGGTATTATGCCACTAGTTTTTAGTACGACAATTGCGACATTACTATTCTATCCATTGCAAGCTTTAGTTAGTGGTGTATTGTCCGTAGTCGGGAGCGATTTTACTGCGATACTTACGGTGTTTTCTTTTATTTTAAACGTAACACTTGTGGTATTTTTCAGTAGTTTCTACGCTTTGTTAATTTTAAAACCCAAGGACTTGTCAGAAAATTTAGCAAAAATGGCATACAATGTGCCAGGCTTAAGACAGGGAAAACAAACAACACAATATTTAGAGCAGGTAATCAGTAGACTTGCTTTTATGGGTGGTTTATTTTTAGCCTTTTTGGCCTTCTTTCCGTTTGTACTAGGAAATTTGCTTCAATTTAATATCTTTAAAAATTTAACCTCTCTTTTGATCTTAATTGGTGTTATTACGGATGTAACTTCACAAATTCGAGGTTATTTAGTTTCTCGCAATTACGAAAGCCTAAAAAAAGCGTAGACTTTATAGTCCATTTCAGTTAGCATTATTGATAGGTATCCTGGTTTTAAAATGCTTTGTAGCAAGAGAACATGTTTTAAAAATTGCATCAATTATTAAATAAAAATTGGAAGTCCATTTATGAAGGTAGTTAGTTCAATAGGTAATTTAAAAAAGCGGTCAAAAGACTGCCACATTGTAAAGCGCCGTGGTCGCATATATCTTATTTGTAAAAGTGATCCGCGCCTAAAAGTGCGACAAGGTCGCGCAAAAATGAAACGTAAATAACAAATTATTATATGGCACGTATTGCTGGAGTAGATCTTCCGCGAAATAAGCGGGTTGAAATTGGATTGACTTATGTTTTCGGAATTGGGAATACAAGTGCGAAACAAATTGTAAAGGATGCAAAAATTGCACCCGGCACTCTTTGTGGCGGCCTGACCGATCAAGAAGTTAATAATATCCGGGGCTTAATTAGTGAGAATTATCAAACTGAAGGTGATCTCAGACGTCAGTATTCTCGTGATATAAAGCGGTTAACTGAAATTGGGTCCGCAAAAGGTCGACGACACCGAGTAGGTTTGCCTGCACGCGGTCAACGGACGCGAACAAACGCCCGTACACGCAAAGGAAAAGTTAAAATCGCTGTCGCTAAGAAAACACGTTAGAACGTCCAATAACACTTTTATTATATGGTTAAACAAGTAAAACGTTTTTCTGGTAAAAAAATCCAAGAAAACGCTAAGTACGGGGGTTGTGCACATAAAATCTACGTTTAATAACACAATCGTCAATATTACGGACAAACAAGGAAACACTTTATTCTGGGCATCCGCCGGAGGCAGTGGCTTCAAAGGGGCGAAAAAAGGCACTCCTTTTGCAGCACAGTCCGCCGCCGAGAAGGTTGGCAGTATAGCCTACGAGCAAGGTATGCGCCTAGCAGAAGTCGTGGTAAGTGGTCCAGGAAGTGGGCGTGAAACTGCAATTCGTGCTCTGCAAGGCTGTGGTTTACAAGTTGTCGTAATTAAAGATATTACACCAGTACCCCACAATGGTTGTCGTCCGCCAAAGAAACGTCGAGTGTAGACTAGTAAACGCCAAACTATAGCATTTTAGTTTTTCGCAATATTAATAATGTTATTTCAACATGGTCCAAGTTCAATGTATTCAAACTAGAACAGATAAAGCTACCGAGCTTTTTTCTCAGTATTCTATTGGACCTTTTACAAAGGGGCAAAGCACAACAGTTGGTAATTCGTTGCGTCGCGCACTTCTTTCAAACTTACAAGGGTTGGCGGTTGTCGGTGCTCGAATTACTGGCGTAAATCACGAATTCTCAACGATTCCAAACGTTAAAGAAGACGTTATGGACATACTGCTTAACTTAAAACAGCTTGTTATTAAGGGCGAGATTAACGAGCCTGTTGTTGCACGAATCCTAGCGAAGGGTCCCGGAATGGTATGTGCAAGTGATATTGAACTTCCCGAAAATACTGTTGTAGTAGAGCCTAGACAATACATTACTAACCTTTACGGTGCTAATACTCTAGAAATGGAGCTTCTTATCGAGAAAGGTCGAGGTTATACACTAAGTGAAAAAAACGACTCGTCAGTTCCCGAAGGGTTTCTATCAGTTGACGCCGTTTTTATGCCAGTAAAGAAGGTAAATTTCTTTATCGAAACTTCACAAAATAATGCGTCTTCTGAACTTGAGAATTTAATCTTAGAAATTTGGACAGATGGGAGTGTGACACCAGCTCAAGCGTTAAGTTATGCTGCTGAGGAATTAGAAAGTACGTTCGGATCATTGAAACTAACAAAGACAGCATCACCTATTCAAACCAGTGTTGAAACTACGCTGGAAGAAGAAGGTGAAGAGACAGGCAATCTTTGGGAAAATAAGTGGTGGCTTGAGCGGGTATTTATCGAACAATTGGAGTTATCCGTACGCGCTTATAATTGCTTAAAACGCGCTAATATTCATACCCTTTATGATTTATCAAAGTATTCAGCGGAAGATCTTTTGGAGTTTAAAAACTTTGGTCAAAAATCCGCCGATGAAGTTTGTGAGAATTTACGAAAAAGCTTTGGTATGGAGCTACGCGACCCTTCAAGGTCATAAGCACATGTATACAAATCCTAACACTTAAGGCATTCGGGTTAACTTTCTCGAGTGTTTGAACTCTAACAACGATTGTCAAAAGGCAAGATTTGGAAGTACGCCTGAAATGGCAGTTTTTCGAATTCTTTGAACTTATAAATACGAAAAGGTCAAAAAAATTATTATCAACGCTAAAAGTGACTAGGAAAACTCAAGAAATTACTATGTCGGAAAAAAATAAGCCTTCTTATTTTGGTTTAGGTCGGAGAAAAAGTTCTGTTGCCAGAGTTATGTTGGTTCCGGGAACGGGTTCACTCGTGGTTAATAATAAACCTGGTGAGCTTTATTTGCAATTTAATGCTCAATATATTAACGATTCTAAAGCACCATTACGAACTCTCGGTTTAGATACTTCGTATGACATCCATGTTAATGCTCATGGCGGTGGTTTAAAAGGACAAGCGGACGCTATCAAATTAGGGGTTGCAAGGGCGTCGTGTTACCTTCAGAATAGTCTCGATGGGCCGGAAAATCGCACGTTACTAAAACCGGAAGGTTTTCTTACTCGTGACTCGCGCATTAAAGAACGAAAAAAGTATGGGTTACGAAAAGCTAGGAAAGCTGGGCAGTTTTCCAAGCGTTAATTTTTATTTATATGTAGAAAAAATATGCCAAAAGCATCACTTCACCCGCAATGGTTTCCAAATGCAAAAGTTTATTGTGATGGACAACTTATTATGAAAGTTGGCTCCACGAGAGAAAGGCTGGACGTTGATGTTTGGTCAGGCAATCATCCGTTTTATACTGGCTCACAAAAGATTCTTGATACCGAAGGGCGAGTAGAGCGTTTTATGCGTAAGTACGGTATTGAAAACCAAAACGATTAAAAACATTTATGCCAACGATACAACAATTAGTTAGATTTGAACGCGTAGCGTCAAAAAAGAAAACAAAATCGCCAGCACTAAAATCATGCCCGCAGAGGCGCGGGGTTTGTACGCGTGTATATACGACAACACCAAAGAAGCCCAATTCAGCATTACGTAAAGTTGCTCGAGTACGCCTAACTTCAGGTTTTGAAGTTACGGCTTATATTCCTGGCATTGGTCATAACATCCAAGAGCACTCGGTGGTCTTAATACGTGGTGGTCGAGTAAAGGATTTACCTGGTTGTCGTTATCACGTAGTAAGGGGTACGCTAGATGCTGCGGGTGTTAAAGAACGACGACAAAGTAGATCCAAATACGGGGGCAAGAAACCTAAAGCTTCTTAGTTAACTAACAACTTTAATTAGTAATATGTCACGAAGAAATCGAGCTCAAAGAGTTTTACCAGAACCAGATAGTATATACAACAGCCGTCTAGTTACACTACTAGTTAGTCGTGTATTGAAATCTGGTAAGAAGTCATTGGCGCAAAAGATTGTATATGAGGCGTTAGATATTATCGAAAAAGATAGTTTTCGTAGTCGTCTCGCCGGGTCAAGCGCCGATAATGAAGCGCCTGTTCACGAAACGCCGATACCGGTTTTAGAAAAAGCCGTAAAAAATGTAACACCACAAGTAGAAGTTAAAGCTCGCAGGGTGGGTGGTTCTACATATCAAGTTCCAATTGAGATCCGCGCTTATCGGGGCACGAATATTTCGTTAAAGTGGATAACGGAATCTGCGCGAGAAGGGACAAGTAAGACGATGGCTCAACGATTAGCGAATGAGATATCGCAAGCTGCGGAAGGTCGTGGAAATAGTATTCGTAAAAAGGAACAAGTACATAAAATGGCAGACGCTAATAAAGCGTTTGCGCATTTTAAATATTAATAATTTTAGCGTTAGCGCTAATATTCGCCAAAAGTCTTTCTAAATAAGTAAAAACATAACTCCAAATTTAATATGGCACGCGAAAAGTTTGAACGATCAAAGCCGCACATTAACATCGGTACAATTGGTCACGTAGATCACGGAAAAACGACACTAACAGCGGCGATTTCAGCTACATTAGCGATTTATGCTGAGGGAGCTGGAAAAAAGTTCGATGAAATTGATTCGGCACCGGAAGAGAAGGCTCGTGGTATTACAATTAACACGGCTCACGTAGAGTATTAAACAGAGGGTCGTCACTACGCCCACGTGGATTGCCCGGGGCACGCCGATTACGTAAAGAATATGATTACAGGTGCCGCACAGATGGACGGTGGGATACTTGTAGTATCCGCAGCAGACGGGCCAATGCCACAAACAAGAGAGCATATTCTTTTAGCAAAACAGGTTGGTGTGCCACACTTAGTAGTTTTCTTAAACAAGGCTGACCAAGTTGATGACGAAGAATTACTAGAATTAGTACAATTAGAAGTGCAAGAGCTTCTAGAGAGTTACGAATTTCCTGGTGATGATATTCCGTTTATTTCCGGTTCTGCCTTATTAGCCTTACAGGCTGTAGAAAATGGACCAAAAGAGCGTGGCGCAGATAAGTGGGTTGATCTAATTTATGATCTAATGGATGCCATTGACAGTTATATTCCAACTCCAGAACGTGAGACGGAGAAAGCATTCCTTATGGCAGTTGAGGATGTATTCTCAATTACCGGTCGTGGAACAGTGGCGACGGGTCGTATCGAACGTGGATCGATTAACGTAGGTGATACCGTGGAATTAGTAGGTTTAAAAGACACAAAGTCTACGACCGTGACTGGTATCGAAATGTTTCAAAAGACGTTAGATGTTGGAATGGCCGGCGATAATGTCGGAATTCTTATTCGTGGTATTCAAAAAGAAGATATTGAACGTGGAATGGTCCTTTCGGTACCTGGTTCAATTACACCGCACAAGAAGTTTGAGGCAGAAGTGTACATCCTAAATAAAGAAGAAGGCGGCCGACACACACCTTTCTTTACGGGTTACCGCCCACAATTTTATGTTCGTACAACAGATGTGACGGGTACAATTTTAAAGTTCACTGGAGATGACGGTAGTGCCGCGGAAATGGTAATGCCAGGGGATCGAATTAAAATGACTGCAGAGTTAATCAACCCGATTGCAATTGAACAGGGAATGCGTTTCGCTATTCGAGAGGGTGGTCGAACAGTAGGAGCGGGTGTCGTTTCTAAAATTTTAGAGTAACAGACAAATACGAAATTATGAGTTTGAGTAATCCACAAAAGTTGCGCATAAGCCTTAAAGCTTATGAGCCAAATCTTCTTGATAATTCTTGTAGCAAGATCGTCGAGGCTGTTAAGGCTAGTGGTATTGATGCAGTAGGCCCAATACCGTTGCCAACAAAGCGTCGAAAGTACTGTGTTTTAACCTCTCCGCATGTAAATAAAGATGCTCGAGAGCATTTTGAGATACGTACTCATAAGCGTATCATTGATGTATTCATGCCGACGGATACTACTTTAGCTAACTTGCGTAACTTAGATATTTCCGCAGGTGTTGACGTTGAAGTAAAGAATTGTCAATAAATTTTTTACATTATTAGCCTGTTCGGGTACGTTGATGTTTATTTAGCCGACTTTCGACCCGGGCTTTTATCGGTATGATCGTGTTAACGTGTTTCTCTAGAAACACAGCAAAAAATACCTCTTCTTCTCTCTTTGAATTTCATTTTAAAGAGTGGGGAGAGGTATTTTTTTTTATGTTTGTCAGAACCGCCACTAACGGCGCGGGTGAATACAAAAAAAAGTACAAACTATAATTGTGTATCTCACAGGCCAAAGTAGTGTTCTTCCGCTTAAAATTTTCAGTATTGAAATTTTCAATATTCTCGGGACTGACGGGACTCGAACCCGCAACTTCCGCCGTGACAGGGCGGTGCTCTAACCAATTGAACTACAATCCCTTGTATTTCGTTTACGTATAGATATAATTATACGGAATCTGATGCCATACGTCAAGCGTTAATATAACCCTTTTTTATCACCCAGAAACAGAATTCAGTATTTGTCACGAACTATAACTACACATATCTAATACTATAGTACTAATTATAACTTTCTTAAATTTTTAATCGGTTAAGCTAATTACCGATTCTGAAACTATAAAAATGAAATTTCGTTCGACTTTTGGTAGCTTGTTTCTTTTAGTTTTCGTAAAATTTTTCCGAAGTATTCCTGTAAATAACTTTCCAAACTAACCCGCCCTGTTTGCCATTCAATTTCATTTACTGGTGGTCGACTTAATGCCGGATCGTCCCCAATTTCTCCAAATTGTAAGCGGTCTGAAATGTTCCAGGTAAATTCAAAGAAGCGAAAAAATCGTTGTAAAACGCCAAAAGCGAGAAAGGGTATGTAAGAAATTTTCGCCGTTTTGCCGGATAGCCTTTCACAAAGGGTTATGATTTCTTGTGAGGTCCAAAATTTCTCGCCTATTAACGAGACAGTTTTATTATCGGATTCAGTGTTGTTTAAACTTTTAACAACAGCCTTCGCGGCATCTTGTGCATCTAAATAAGCTGTAGGTGCAGAGTTGCTCGGCAACCAAATAGTTTGGTTATCAAGAAGGGGTATCGCGTACTGGCTAATTAAACCTTGAAAAAATCCAAAACATTGAAAAATTGTGTAGTCAATCTGAGACTGTTCTAACTTTTGTTCTAATTTAAGTTTCAAATCTAATAAAGGAATCGAACGATTCTTTGAGGCATTTAAAATTGAGAAGTACACGTACTTCGTAATGCCGGCTAATTTTGACGCTTCGATAAGTGCAAGTTTCCCACGCCAATCAATTATTTCAGAGGTATAGCTGCTACTGGAACGAATCGTAGCACAATCAATAACTACGCGCACACCTTTTAAAGTTGGTGGTACAGTCTCTGGTATTGAAAGATCCCCGTATATAAGCTCGGCCCCCCAATCTCTTAAAAATGAGCCGCGTCGAAAATCTCGAACTAAACATTTTACTTGATAACCTTCGTCTAGCGCCTGTTTTACAATTTGGCGACCTAATGTACCCGTGCCACCTACGATAAGAATACTCATAACAAGGATTTATTAAATTTTTATGAAGATAAGATACATTATAACAAAAGTAATATGGTACAAAAGAGTAAAGGTGCGAAAAGACTCGATTAGATAAAGGCATTTAAGTAGAAAAGTAAGAAAATCGGTTTATTTTTTTTTAACGGCATCCTGTTTTTCAGCAACTCGCGCCATTCGCTTGCTAATTCTTAATATATTCGAATTTTTT
>Ga0115105_11344276_pt1 | contig 15243 bp, 1 predicted proteins | sample CN18umnscriptome_FD_89648 | JGI IMG/M metagenome (GOLD analysis project Ga0115105, IMG submission 89648) | Marine eukaryotic communities from Pacific Ocean to study complex ecological interactions - CN13ID_155_C17_100m_0.8um Metatranscriptome... | ecosystem: Environmental > Aquatic > Marine >... | reverse complement strand
GCCTGTCTAAAGGTGAAAGGGTATAAGAAGAAAAGATAGTGTATAAAAAGTTTCATAAATGCAAGACGGTAATTGCTAAGTATATAAGCAACATAATACGTGTCACTCAGTCTCTGATGGTCGGGTGAAAATAATGGATAACAAGTATCGACCAGTGACAAAACAATATAAGACATAATGTAAAAATAAAAAGTGTGTAATAAAAAAGTCTCAATAAATGTAATAAAAGAAAGAGGATTGAAAAATACTTCTATAAAACCTGTTGGTCTTCCTGTAAAATTTAAATAAACATAATGAAAAATCCAGTGTCCGGCAGTGACCGCAATATTGACGGAGTAAGCAAAATATCTTATCCACCAGTTAGTGTCTCGAATGAACCAGTTAGGGACTGAATTCAAAATCCTTGCCGAACAAACCGTTCCCTAGATAATTAGTAACTACAACTTTTTCTGGTTTCCTGTTTCTTGGTGCAATAACTTCACCACTTCTTGCTTGTTTGCATGCTTCAGTAAATAGTCTTCTGAAATGACCCTCAACCTCTCTGGGTTCTGGTAGTTCATGTGGTAGAATTTTTACTCCAGAGTCTAATTTCGCATAGTGTATGTAAAGTTCTTTCGGGCTAGGTGGTATGGTAAGATGTGATTTGATCTTGGGATTAACTAATTTCTGGAGAACTTTCGTTGGTGATTTTCCCTCGGACCACAGTAGTCGTCTCCTCCATTCAGAGAAAGGTTCTTCTAGGTCATCAATTCTACTTTCGGTTGCATCAACTATGCCTTTGCAAATTGCTTGAACATACGGATTAGACGGATAACTTATAATGAAACATTGTGCTTTGGCTCGTAAAAGTTGGAGTTGCATGTACAAGGTTCGAGGTTGTGAGGATGACGAATCGTACATAAGTGAGCTTACTATTCTTTCTATTGATCTATCTGGCAAGACTATCTCTACTCCTTCTGGAGTTGTGTGCCTGGTGAAGTAGTGTGAACAGAAATCGAGCTCTTCGATTTTGTTCGTTAATTTTGTAGGATTTTTAAGTACATAGCCTGAGTCATCGTAATGGGAATTCATGTTCTTAAGAATTTCCATGTCAGCTTTTGGACCTGTTGCGATCGAATCGTCTCCAGAGAGTATAAACCATTGCGTTTTTCGTGAATATACGTCATGGAAGTCTTTTCTAACATCTTCTTCAACAAACATGCCTGATTTTAATGGTGCTTTACCTGCATGTTTTCCATAGGTGGTTAGCCATTTAACATCATCTAATCTGGCCTTACTAACGGCATCGTCTCTGTAGTCCAGTTTCGATATCATAGGTACACTGTTTCCGACTCCACTTTTGATATATTTGACAATTTCCTGAAGCAAGTTAGCCAGGGTGTTTCCACAGTAGGTCGTTCTCATTCCACTGCCTCTACAGCCCACCATTTCTAACAACATTCCTCCTTCCAAGACAGCAGTCTGAAATAAGAACATCGAGTAATATCGTCTAATTATATCATCAGCATGCGGTATTAACTGAGTAAAGATTCTGTTTTCTAATGCCAAATAAAAAGGTCCCTGTCTGGTGTCGAAAGCTTTTATGTCGTTTGCTATGGAGTATGGGTCTTCTCCTCTTTCTCTAAAGTGTTTATAAGATGCGTCGATCTGCCTCCCTGCTCCTAAGACCCCTGTTGGTTCTAACATTGATGGTATAATAGTGTGGTCAGAGTTGATCAAGTCTAAAAATGGTGACACGTATTTTTGTATCAGCAATCTGACGGCGATATTTGCATGAGTAATGCATCGGGAGTTTTTTGCTTGTCCCATAGTTCCTTTCTTTTTAAGCTCATGTTTGGTTCTGATGGTTAAAACCGACATGTCAGGATTTCCATTAAGGAGTTGTGTTCTTGTTGTTTCTATAATGTTTTCAAATTTAGATGAATAGATAAAGTCTTTCATTGAATTCATTTCAGTCAATCCTGCTGCTCCATTTTTGTTGGCTGTGACTACCATCTCTTCGGCGGTTTGAGGCCCAAAATGAGTCAGAGCTAGCTCGTTCCATGGTGTGTGTTGATCTCCTACCGATTTTCTAACCCTTTCTTTAATTTCATCTATCAATAAGTCACACACAAAGATATAAAGTTCAGAGTTCTCGATATCATGGACTGGCACTATGTTCAGTTTTTCGGCTACTGAAAATTCTAGAGCTGAAGCTCCAATATCCGTATAACTATATTCTTTCGTGACCAGCTTATCAGTGAGTCTACTGGCATTGAGAGCTAGGTGGACTACTGGTGCTGTTTGAACTCTTGCAGGTGATACTCTGATTCTTTTTTCCATTGATGCTATAACTCTAATACGGTGGTGGTCTATTTCATTAGCAGTGATTTGGTATCTTTCTAAAATCCGTCTTTTAACCGTTTCACCTTCGGCTTGTTCCATGACTATCTCGTAAAGCTTGTTGTCAATTGGTTGAACATGGTGGATACTGTTCACACTTTCTTGAAATCTAGGTTCTTCTGGACTAGGATGCCGCAAGTACTGATGGTATTCTATAGTTTTGAAAGTTACTGGTTCAGCATCTCGAATAGTTTGGTCGTTCTTATTAACTATCTGATCGAAAAAGCTTGTTTGTACATTTCGAATGGACTTCCAGCAGGCGTCAATGTTATGATATCCCTTAGTACCGAAATTAAGTATTAGGTAGCACGTGGTGTTATAGTTTGTTTTTCCATGTCCAGATATTAAAGACATGTGACACTGTTGGCCTTTCATTGAACTTTTGATGGTGTCTAAGTACTTCTGGTGCTGAGTGTCTAGAGTCAGAACCACAGTTGTCTTCCCAAATCGGTCATTTGCATAGTCTTTGAACATGTCTAACTCTTTCTCTAAAATCTGACAGTTATCATCGACCAGTTTTCCAACTTTGTTCTCTTCAAATCTTTCAGAGAATATAAAACCGGGGTTTTCATCTCTCAATTCATCTAAGAATTCATCACCAAAAATATCTCCTCCTCTAACATCCATTCTTCTGGCTCCACCTGTATAAGCTGACATAGCAAAACGATCATTTTTTGTGCAGTAAATCAACTCCGTGTTACTGTTGGTATCCTTGAGATATTGTTCTGCTGCCCATACGGCAGACCCAGACCCGCATGCTAAAAAACAGGCTTTTTCATATTTGGTGTCCGTTTTGAAAAAGTCTGACATCAGCGCTGAAAAGTAAAGTTTGGACGCGAACATTGTGTCATTCGATTTGGTTAGATTGTCATATCTCCTCGACATGTAACTACTACGATTTAGAGAAAATATATTGTTGGTGATATTGGTTTTAAATTTTCCCAGACTGGTGTTGACCCTCATAAAATTGCTGTAGTTTACTATGTCTTCTTTATTATCAAATTGTCTCATTTCCTTCATACCTTTTTTTACTGCAAAACCCCAATACCGGTTATTTAACTTGTATAGCATGATAATAAGGGATCCATTAGCTATCGCGGTTGCGTATCCGACGTGGTATGCCAGTTTGTTGAGAAATCGATACCATGGGGATGCTGACTTCATATAGTTGGGACTGAGTCTGTAGAAAGTATACTCTGGAATTTCGGGTGGTAAGTGATCATAATTGGAAAACATTTGGCCGAGATCATCTTTGTAGATATAAACAAGTGTCACCGAACAGGCTTTAATGAGTGCAAAGAAAAGTAATTCCCAATCAGGTGTTAGAGTGACAAAACGATAAATGGGTCTATAAAGTATCATTATCAGTCCAATAGTGATAGCCGGACATGAATCACGGAAGACAAAAAAGTTCCTTTCCCTATTGTCTGGGTTGACTTTTCTCTGCGGTAGTAAGTAACCATAAGCATCTGAATAGAAAGTCTCGTAGCCAACAAACATATAAGCATTCCTAAAGAGGAAGAAACACATGTTGTATACCGAAAGCCCATATCCTAGAATTGTTGCGAAAAGAAAATCGACGGCAATTCCTGTGAATCTTATAGCAGTTACAGAAGAAAAATGTTCCGAAATGTAAATCATAGTCAAGATGTGAAAGGCATATGGACTAAAGACGTGTAAAAAGAATTTTAGTGCGTATGTAAGATAATACTGAATTGCGTGATTGTTGGGTAACAAGTAGATTTTTGCGTAGAACCAAGAAGGCATTTTGTATGTATATAAGTGTGTAAATACTGCTGTTGGCGTGTATGTAAGAACAAACATAAAAAGTGGTGAGATGAAGAAAGTTAGAAGAAGTGAGCTCCAAACACCTTGGACACAGTACGTGTTGTAGATTGCGTGTAGTGAAGAACCTGTTCCAAGTTTGAAAATGGCAAAGAAAACGTGCAACACAAGTCGCAGTAGTAGTTGAAACATAAAGAAATGCGTGAGTAAGAAGAGGTTGAAGTACATTTCCCGCCCCAATGCAAAATGACCAGACACATAAAGAAAAGTTTCCATGAGTGCAAAAACTATGCCTCCAAAAACCGGATTGTCCTTTCCTCCGATTTTCCTCGTATTTTTATAAATCTCTTCTCGCTGGGCCATTTCGTAGTACCCGGCCATGATAGAGGCTGCTAATTTTTTGATGTATTCATAAAAATGTGAGAAAAAAGTGACAGAATCTGGGGATGTTGTATAAGAAACGAAGAATGCGAGGGGTGTCAATATTGTTTTCAGCCAAATCCAAATACCCGTAGTGTCGAAAAATCCCAGTGGATGGTATCTCTTGGTGTCTTTTTGATTGATGATAGTTGGGTTGAATCTAGACATGTTCATGAATGCTTTTCCTCCAAATTGGTAGCAGTCATCCCTACATAAAGCAGTGAGTCTACTTCCAGCTGCTAAACTAGTAGCCAAGAAGAATGTCCCGTTTAATAGATTTCCAAACCCTTCAGGTTTGAAGCCGGGGTGGACAGTTTTCTGATTCTTTTTGAAGTTCTTCAACATTGCAACAGTCATTCCATCACATACGTTTCCATATTTCTTTCTTAATTGGTTAACAAAATCTTCTCTCGGTACCACTTTGTCTGAATCGTAATCTCCATCACAGTTTTCTTTAGTAAAATCTTGTGTTCTTCTACTGAGAAAGAGTCGGACTTTTATTCTGAGTGGAGAATCAGGATGGACTAACTGAACCGAATTTTCGTCCGGTCCGGTTTGTTTGAAACTACACTCTATGAAATCTGGAAATGGTCCCTTATGCATTAGATGAGAAGCAAAAGCTATTGGACCGTATACAAAGTATGACTGAAACTTCACTATTTTTTTCTAACATTTCATTTTCAACTTTTGGCTTGGTTGACTCGAGCCAGTTTCCGTATTCACATATCCCTTGATGGTCGGGATCTACTGGAGGCCCTTTGCTGATGAGTTCAGGATGGTCCATTATTTCGTGTTTGAAACTGTCAAGTTCACCGACTGGTTTTTGCTTTGCTTTAAAATAACCGTAGCTAGCCGTGTAAACTAGACTGTACACTACGCCTGGAGTGGCATAGCATACTACGTGCATAACAAAAGGTCCTTTTGATTGAAATAAAGGGTGGAGAGTAAAGAAAAGAGCGTTTAAGACACAGTCGCCGACTATAGCAATTGATTCATTGATACGGGTGGTTACATGAAAGAGATAAAGGGGTAAGAAAATATATAAAGCAGCAGTGTATGACGTCAACCAAACACCATAACACTTCTGGACAAGGAATCCGCCTCCTATCGCTATTATTCCGTGGGTGGGACCCCAATATTCAGAGTAGTTACGTAATGGTAGATTAGCCTGTGGTACAAAGTGTTGAGTGAATTCCTGACCTGTTGCTCTCTTTGTCTGATACTGGGATGTTGGATTGGTTGTTCTATCCCTGAGTACTCTTTTGAATTCAGTGGTCCATTCTAACGTAGCTTCGGTGTTTCTTTTCTCAATTGAATTTATATAGGCACACAAAGACCATTTAACTACGGCAAACGTTGTAATTATGGCACGAAGTTTCATTCCTATTGTAATGGTTGGTCGTTGTATACGTATGTAGTTGGAATCTGAGTGTATAGATAACAAAGCCATGGTCGCTTCTTCTACTAAGGCAATTCTCTGGGCAGTTAAAAATAAATATTCTAAAAACAACAAACTAAAAAGGGAAAAAATTATAAAATTTATAAGACGAACGACGAATACTCTTGGTGTATCACGTCTCAATACAACACTAGTAATGTCAAGAGCGCGCCACACGGCGGTAAATACTCTTGTTACTAGACAAAAAATAATAACACAGATAATTTTGTGGGGCATAACTAAATCAGCTTGGTAAATAACATAGTAATAAAAAAGACAACATAAGTAATTGAGCTGATTGAGAAAAAATTTTAGAAAATACGGATAAGCCGTTCTTTTTGTGTCAGAGAAAAGAAAACAGATATAAAACTGAAAAGTATCAGACCTTAGGACTCCTAGTGCTACTTTAGCCGCGAATAACATGGCAGCTAGTTCCATGAGCGGTATGTGGAAAATAGTCTGGGTCACACGGATGTTGTTGTGAAGTATCAAACATGCTGACAAAAACGTTTTACTTTGGTTTCTAAATAAATCTAGAACTCGGACAAATGATTCTGACTGCAAAATTTCTTTTACTCGCTGGACAAAGATAGAAAAACTTTTCCTTATGGTCTCATAATGGTGGGAGTGAGTTGGTACTGGCCTTGATGTTTCTTGAAAAATGACTCCGAAGTTCTTTATCACTTCAACCTCAGATCCTTCAGTTGTCATTCCGCATTCCTCAAGTCCTCCAGAATTTTCATTTAGTATTGTTCCGTTGAACCTGATTTGAAAAGGTTCGGTTATCAAAAAGTGAAGTGAAATCACATGAATCAAATCTTGACAATCCGGTTGTCCATCTAACACGATATTCTCTTCTAGTCCATTGTATGACGCTTTGATCTCATAGTGTTGAGAATGTACTTTCCTCCTTTTTGAAACTGGTCGTGGTGGTTCTTTCAAAACTTTGATCTTAGATCCCGTTGTTTTAATTCCATAATCTCCGAGTCTGTCGGGAGTCTCTTTCACAATAATTCCTTCAAACTCTATCTGAAATGGTTCTGCTACCAAAAAGTGTAGGGCTATTAAAACATACAAATCCTCACAGGTTGAATCTCCCGCTAATGTTAGATCTTTTTCCTCTCCATCATAGGACGCCTTAATCATATATTCTTGAGAATGGATTGTTCTTGATGTTTCCTCAAGCGTGGTTCTAAAGTCTTTTATAACTTCAACCTCTGATCCTACAGTTGACATACCACAATCCAGTAAATTACCCGAGAGTTCGTTTAATACACTTTCTTTAAATTTTATCTGGAACGGCATTTCTATTGAGTAATGGTGGGATATTAATTGAAATAAACCCTGACAAGTTGGCTCCCCCCGTAATACAAAGTCTTTTACTTGTCCGTTGTATGACACTCTAACACTAGTAGTTTTTATACCAAATTCGCTGTCGGAATCACTATCGGAGAAGGGATTTGTGTCATGATTGTCTAATATGGTGTCCCCACTCATCGAAGAATTAGCTGATTGGAAATAATCCGAGTCTCTGTGAGCTTTAATTTTGTCTAGACTCTCTTCTGATGCTTGAGGTGGAGGTGGTCTTTCTAGTCCGCTTTCATTGCTCGATGAAAAAAGCACATCTTTTGATATATCTAAGTCAGTTGAAGCGGCGGGAATTGGTTCCCCGTCTTGTGTCTTTACAGTTAAGAAAGTTTGGTCTGAGGCAACTGATAGTTTCTTTTTGCTTGATTCGTTGTCGTCATTCTCAGATTTGGCGTTTTCCTTGGCCCAGAGTTTGCTTCTAAGCCTGTGTCTTATTATATTAAGTCTGCTGGTTTTCTGTTCCTTTCCTGGTTTGTTTATCGCTTTCAGTTCAGGAATGTCGTTGGGCACAACGACTTGAGTGACACAAAGAAATCTGTAAATAGCTCCAGCGGTAGCAAGAATTCCTGATATGATCAAGATGGTCGCAATTGATAAGAGTGATCTCCGTCGAATTTCTGACAAGGTAGAATTATCACATATACTTTCAAACCAACTGGGCAACTTTCGGAAAAACTTTATAAGAGTGGTAACTTGTGGACTGTCCCGCATTTTTTCGCGCCGAAATTTCACCAAGATCTTAACAATCTTTTCTGATACGTACCGGAATGCTTTCTTGGAGAGTTTAATAAATTGAATAGGAATGTAGTAGATAACATCAAAAACGTCCTCAAGCGTCGCATTTCGAATTGCGTTGAGAATTTTGTTCTTTTTAAGCTGGATTTTCTCTACTATATTTGAAAAAAGAGTGCAAATAGCTCCAAATGAAACGAAACTGAAGATATAAGTTATTAAGTTTCTGACGTTGATGTAAATGATCGACTCTACAGTCTGTTTGACGAATTTAACTGGAAGTCCTCTAAAAAACTCGATAATAGAATTTGACGTGGCAGTCCAGTATTCAACGATTTTCCGCGAGAGTGGCAAGTTTGAGATAGCACTCACTACTCTGTCAAAGAGAATTTTGATGGAATAGCTATACTTTGGTAAAGAATGCAGGAAACTATGTATGAAAGATTTGGTTCTCTCTTTTAACGTTTCAAAGTATGTTCCCATTGTTCCCACAAAGTCGCGTGACATGAATTTCATTTTTGGTCCCTGTTTTTGCTGAGACCACTTGTTACAAAACTTGTCTGGATTACTAGTAAGCATGCACCAATCTCTATCAGCCAAAAACTCTTTAACGATCATCCCGAACATTTCGTCCATCACGGGTTTAACTACTGCAATGTGGACTGGATTACCAATAAAACATGGTCCATCTTGACTCGGCTCATAGAAAATTCCATCCTGTGCCAAAATATGGAAATAAGGGTGTTTGCTAATATTGTCCATGTTTTCTTGAACGCCGGGTATGGTGACATACTTTACCCGTGTCTGATTACCTTGAAACCTAGGATAGGATTTTGCTTTGATAGAATCAAAAGCTACTTGCATACTTCTTCCCCAGAGAGCGGCGTGGCCGTGTCTGACAAGATTGTAAGCTACTTGTAGATTGGTAATAACGAACCAGGCATTGAACCCTTCATTTCGGTTGGTAATCTCGACGTACTTGATGGAACCAAAAGATGCTGACAAAGCTAAAAAGAGTTCTTGTGCATTAATGTAGTGAGGTATAGATATTTTTACTCTTATTCCTTCTCCTGGTTGTGGAAAGTTGTTTTCTTCCATTTCCAGAGGTGAGTTGTTATTTCTACAATGACGCTTATACACCGCTGTGTAAATCAATTTTGACAGTTTTATAGCTATTTTCTTGAGTTTTTCGTAGATTTCGTATCCGACCTCCTTGAAAAGAAACCGAGTTTGGTGGTAATATAGAAGCATCGTCTTCATCCATTTTTCAGATTTGGTGTCTGCGTTCTTGATGTCAGCTTCACATTTATCTAAAAATTTTTCTATTTCAGCGTTGGTGTTTCGAGATTGTTCCTCCAAGCCGTTAACATTTGCATTCCTCTTTACTTCCATTATTCTGACTCGTTTTGGTAGTTTTTCTTTTTGATCGTTTTCAGTTCCACTAGAAGTTGCTTTCTTTTTTTTCCTCCTTCTGTTTTTACGTGGCCGCTTGTCTTTGGAATAACTCTTCAAACTATTGTCTGGCAACTGTGGGACTTCACTTTCACTGATACTGTCTTCTTTTATTTCTTGTTCGTGATCTGAAAACTCTTCAGTCTCATCCTCTGTTGGTACAGGACTTTCTCCTAACTCATTTTTTATGAAATCCCGTATTCCCACAAGTTCTGTGATTACGGGTTCCGAGAGAACTGAAATCCAAGCATTAAAAGCGGCAATCTTTCCTTGCAATGGTTCTGGAAGAGCATTGAAAAAAGAGCTCGATACTTTAATTGCATATTCTGATGTTCTTACTGCCAAGTTGGTAGTTGAGGTGGCCACACTGGTTTTGGACGTGTTTAGCCACTGCTTAAAATTATCCCAGAATCTCCCAATTGAATCAATGACTGTTACGATCGAAAAAGTCTCTTTGAGTTTTTGTGCAAACAAAGTTACCGATTCCTTCACTGAGTTATAAATCTTGGTTAAATTCACGGTATCTCCTACATAAACGAACTTCCCAGACGTGTTGTAGAGATGGTCTTCTACAAACTTCCAGCGTTGTTCAGGTGATGATTTAGTCCAGGCCTGTGACATGACAGCCATTCTATTTAAGACGTGCATAAACCGGTTTCTCAAGGTGTAATTAGGAGGGTCTGGTGGTTTTTTCCGAACCCTGACTTTACATTTGGGATTAGGTTTAACTAAAGTCTTCTTTTTATCTGGCAACTTTTCAGGTGTTTCTGATGCCACATGGACCGGTTGCAGTGCTGTTTTTAGTGCTCTCATCCATCCTGCTATAATAGGTTTGTGTTGTGGTCTCTCGACAGGAAGATCACGGGAACAGTTAACCATAGAGTTCTTGTCAAAGATGAAGTTCTTGGATTTAAGTGCTTTTACTGATATATCTTTAGATAATTCTATCCATGGGAGCCGTGTCTGATCACAGTCTGTATCGAAAAAGTCTTTCTCTTTAGGTTCCAATTCCCGTTTGTAACTTAAAACCTTTTTGTTCGAACTCAAGAGATCACCAAAGTCTAAACCCAGATCGTCGAAATGAATTTTGTTTAATGCAGACATATAAGGCGTATACCAGTCTTGTGTACCCTGAAGTGCAACTTCAGCAGCAAGATAATGTCGAACCACTGCTTTTGAGAATTTGGGATCAAGTCTGTCCGATACAGTGACTTCTGCTGTTCCAAGAGCGGTCTCTAAACTTCGGATTTTGCTTTCAGCTGCGAGGTATATCTGTTCTTCTACTTGACTGTGATGAGTTAGTCTGGGATAGCTATTAACCGGCTTAGCTGAAAAGAAAGAACCTGATTCTCGAATATTCCTTCCAAACCGGCCTCTCTGCTGGTCTATTTCTTCAAAAAATATCTCAGACTCACCTCTTTGATAATACCCTCCCTGGGTCAACGAAAATTTTTGTATTGTTCTTGATTTTCCATCTGAAACACCATGTGAAACAGGCATGTTAACTCCAGCTCCAATGACTGACGTTACCATGAAGATTCTCCCTCGATAGTGGTTGGAAGGATTTTTTACATCAATGAGTTCTCTTTTGGATTCAAAGTTTTCGCGTCTGATCGAATGTATTCTGTCTCCGTCAAATCCTGCGTTTATAAGATGAACTCTTACTCGTGCGTGATCTGCCGGGTTACTAAGAAAGAGTATTGAGTTCTTGTTCGTGCTTTTTTCTGGAATGGGTATAAAGCCAGTTCCAAAAAAACGTTTCGGAAGTTTGACTCGTTCATAGAAGATGGTTGGACAGTTAGATTCATCATAGCACGTTAGATTTAGCATGGAGGTTGATTCCAATCCTGATACCAAGTCTGCTGGTCCAGATATTACATTGGGAGTGGCTGTCAGAAGTAAAAACAGAGACTTCGGACATCGTTGGGCGATGTTTCTAATCAAAGCTAATGCTGCGATGTTGCATGGATCTCTGGTGTGACATTCGTCAAGTATAACGACTACTCCTTCTATTAACTTGGTTTCCCATGTTGGTAACATTTGTAGAAATTTACCCGACGTGGTGCACAAGGTATTGTGTTCTCCAGGCTTTGAGTTGTTAAGACTTTTCGTTGGCTGCTTGGTCTTTGGATCGTTTCCCATGATTAGGCCCGCAAATTTATTTGGTCCTTTATGAGTTTGTAAACCTGTAAAAGCAGATCTGGCAGTTGATCGTGTTGGCTCTACAAGGATAACCCCGTTTTTCTGGAAGTCTCTAAGTAAATCTGCCAAGAAGAAAGTTTTTCCGCTCCCCATTGGCTCTTCTACTACCAATACGTTTTTCTTTCGATTAGTTCTGTAGCTCTTTAATATTTTCTGGTAAGTTCTTTCAATGTGGGCTTTCTTGTTAATAGCTTTTTCGTCTCCTGAAACAGTAACTCCTTTTGGAAAAGACACTGCCCCAGTTCCGGCTTCAGCATATTCAGAGTTGGACAAAGCTGTTAATGATCCAACCACCCTTATACCGTCTCTGGTATCCAATGATATGACCGGAGACCCAGATGATCCTTTTAGAAAACATTGCAGTCCTGGAACACTACCCATGCAGTCATCATACTGGTAGTGGTCGAAACAAACTGGTGGATTGAATCTAACCTCCTCATTGTCAATATTCACCTTGACAGGACACGCTATCATACCAACTTCTCCAATTTCTGGATGAAAGTTTGGAATTACAGGCGCGTTCTTTCCGACAGGGAAAGCGACAAGGTCTCTGGATATGACTTTAAATTTGGTTAGTTCTTTTTTCCCTACCTTAATAACATAAGGTATGCGTTGTTTTCCTTCTCGAAAGAAGTGGACTGGTACTATTACATGTTGGTCCCATAAGAATCCTTGCCCCAGTGAATGACCCCGTAATGAAAAAGAGAATAGCGTTAGAGCTCCCCCTTGATTGTGAAGTAATTTCTCTGGCTCATTTCTGGGTTGTTCTGTGATGGTGAGAACTGGAAGTTCAGGGTTGACTTTGAACTTTGGCATTTCATCCACAGTTCCATTCTGTTGTTCTTCTGGAGCATCCTCGACTGACTTCATGATCAAATTCTGATAGGCGATTCTGGTTAGTCTATTACTTGCAGAGAATTTAATTAGGTTTTCTGGTGCTGTAGGGTATAAGAACTGGTTCACGAAAATTCCTTCTCGGCTTCGGAAGCTTTCATTCTGAATTAAAATACACACTTCCAATGCGTTAAATTTCGGGTCGTCATCATTTCTTTCCACAAGTATGAAGTTAAGCCTCCGGTTGAATGTAAACCTGTATCTTCCTTTGGGACTTCTATTTTTTACCAATTTGAAAAACAGTTCTATGTTCGTAAAAGGAGTTAGCGTGAAAAAACCAGCTCCTTCATCTGAACCAATGAAGTCCATAAATCCTGGAAAGTTGTCATTTTCTCCGTTTGGATCAATGTCTCGGTCAAAATAGAAACCCGCGAACACTGGATTATAATCTTCATCGGCCTGTTCTGGTTCATGAATCGTACTGATTTTATATGGCTTGTCAGATTTTATCTTGCACTCTTTCAATTTCCCAGAGAGATACTTTTTGAATGGTGATGGCGTGGTTCTAAGATCCTCGAGTGCTGTATTATCTTTGAGAATTCTTATCAATTCCCTCAATTTCTCTCGGAGATCAAAGTTGTAGCTTTTATGTTCGGTAGCTACTGCTCGGTAGACTTCTTGGACTACCAAAGGCGCCGGTTCAAAAGGTTCATTCACCAACCCGACCAAAGCTTCGTGTATAATTCCAAAGGCCATTCCAGCTAGAATAACCGCTGATCCTGAACTTGTGAAAGCTCTGGCTACTGCTGAACCAGCGACCATTGCAATGATCGTGTTAGTCGACATGGATTGCATTTCTCCTTCACTCTCTTCTGGGTACTGGTCTCTTTTGTCGCTTGTTCTTTCAATCAAATCCTGCGGAACAGTTCCTATTAACTTCATCATAGCTTGTCGGATTGATAATATCCTTGAGGTGTTAATTGCTCGTGATGAGTACTTGAGTTCGTCGTTGGCATCTCGAAGTTCTAGTCTCGTCTCGTATACCCTGTTGTGGCTCTCTACCAATTGTCGGTTATGGAGTTTAAACTCTGCATCGGTTACTTTTCCGAGTCGTCCGCCAAGTTTGTCAATTCCAAATACCGTCATATCATTTATGAGGGTAAACATGTTGTGGAGTTTCCGTTTCTCCCGTTCGCACAGAAGTCTTCTGACTAGCAACAACGAAGGATCCAATTTGAATTTTGCTTGAGTTCCTAGAGTTTCTTGACCTTCATATGATTGTATAACGAAATGTCCGTCTCTCTTCTTTAATGTAACTGAACTTTGGTATTTAGCCAATTCGTCTAACGTTGGAGTCCGCGGTATTATATCAACATCCCTGGATCCGAGCTCTAGAACCGAAAAGGTTATGGCTCTCGGACTACCAAGTGTGAGATAAGCTTCTCGCAGCGTCTCAATTCCAGATCGTATGGGTTGAGATGGTGGAGGACGAATTTTTTCCAATGGTGGTGGTCCTGGTTTGTATCGTTTCAACCGTTTCCTCTGTATTTCAAGATTAGAATAACCCAAAGTTGGTCGGCTATTTGGGAATTTGATTGTGCAGGCTGGGTTGAATGGGACTCTCCCTCTTTCTAGTAGTCTTTTTGGAGATGTTTTGGCGGTGTCTTGATATTCCCTGATTTTCTCAGTGTACTTCTCCAATGCCGCGAAATGTTCTTTCTCTCCCGGAGTATCGATTGAAGTGGTTACTGAACACCCGTTAGCTTCAGACAAGTCGGGTAAACTTCTCGTTCTAACCATCGGCGCTCTGCGCTTTTTCTTTGGTGGTGGTGTGATGGTTGTTTTTTGGTCGTACATATCTGGTGTGTAGTAGATGTCACTACAGTCACCACAGTCTTGTCGCCAGTGTCGAAATTGTTCCCCTAGTATAGCTTTGCGTGTATAGTTGTGGACCTTAACTAAAGCCATTCTTTCCTCGTGGTCTTCATCTGTTGTTTCACTGGCTGGAAGTTTGGTGAGTTCATCCTCCCGGTCAAAAGTAAGTCCAAAAACTGGTGGATAACTTTGAAGAAATTGAACTTTATTCTTGGTTAAAACCTCCAGGTACGAATAGTGGGATGTCTCTACATTGTGAAAAACCGTAATTTTCCTTGAATGAGAAATTTCCAACATGGATGGGTGATATCGTACCATTTTTCCATTTTGGCAATAACTTGAAACGTTCGCTGGATCTGACAACGAACCAGTCGGGCTGGTTACTATTTCCAGGAGTTCAACATCTTCCATGCAAAACCTCATAGCAGCAACAATCAGAAACATTTCAGCATAAACGTTACCATATAACGATTCCAACCAAGCGGGCTGGGATGGTATTTTACGCTTCCTGTCCGGATATTTTCTGTTATAGGCTTCCATTTCGGATCTTTGAACTCCATAAGTTTCATCTACCTGATCAGACACTCCGAAAGTTTCTACAGCTCCTTCACGATAAAAGCGGTGATTCTGTTGAGTTCCAGTAATACCAAATGACAGTGCTCTGAAAAAACAATGTCCGTCTCCTACCATGGGAACGGCTCGATACCTGATACCTTTTCTGACGAGATGCATAAATATTGATGTGTCGCCCTCGT
>Ga0115105_10231691_pt1 | contig 15257 bp, 10 predicted proteins | sample CN18umnscriptome_FD_89648 | JGI IMG/M metagenome (GOLD analysis project Ga0115105, IMG submission 89648) | Marine eukaryotic communities from Pacific Ocean to study complex ecological interactions - CN13ID_155_C17_100m_0.8um Metatranscriptome... | ecosystem: Environmental > Aquatic > Marine >... | reverse complement strand
TAGGTGTTAATGGTAGTGGACAAGCTGCGTCTTTAGATGCTTTAGTTGAACATCTTGTTGGTAAAGGTTCTGAATTAAGATCAGGTTCAAAAGCTAATATAGATGACCAAGAAGATTTATTAAGTTGGCTACAAGCTGCTAAATTTGATGTCCCTGGTATTACTAAAAAAGGTGAACCTTCAACATTAGTAAAGCTTTGGTCTGATAAGTTTGATATATCAACTTTAAGAAAAGACATGATGCTTGAAGCATCTGATAGAGAAGCTAAAAAAACAACAGCTTTGAGAAATAATGCGTTAATTGAATTAAGAGGTGCTGTAAATGATTACCATGATACTGGTGATCTAGCTGCTTTCAACATAGCTATTAATGGTATTAAAGATAATGATCAGTACTCTGGTATCCTAACTAAAAAGGACATAGATAATTATAGGTCTATGGCTACAGAGTTAAAGATGCAAAAACCAGAGGAAGCTTTAAGAACTTTAAAAAATTTAGAGAAAAGATACCAAGGTATTATACCTTTAGACTCTCCTGAGTTAGAAAGAATACCTCAAAGTATTTTACAAAAGTGGATTGATGACGGTAAGATTCAAAAAGACCCTTTTAATGGAGATGAGACTTTAAGGGATTTAACATCTACTTTATCTACTAAAATTGTAAGTGAAGCTAAACAACTATTAAGTAAAAATAGTGAAGATAAGATTACCGATAAAGACCCACAGTTAATAAGATTAACACAACAATTACCTGCAAGGCTTTTAGCAAAAGCTAAACTACTTGTAGAACAGAACAGCCATATTGATGGTTACACGTTAGAGACTGGACTTAGAGATGCTCATACGCAGCTTATGGCACAGTTACAGAATGAGTCTGATCCTTTATATAAAGGTGAGGATTATGATGGGTATTTTAAGATGGATGCTAACGGTTTTATTAGTAATGAATTAAACCCTCAGTATGCAACTCTGGTGTCTGAAGATGCTAATAACAAGGATACAAGACTTAAAATATTAGTTACTAACATTGAAAATCAAATTGATTCTAGTGGTAAGGCTGATTACTTTGGAGATAAAGATGCCCCACCATTAGTTACTAATGATTTAGATTATGTGATAAATGAGGAGACAGGTGAAATTCCTGGTATCTGGCATAATTTACAAGTACTAGATCCTTTAAGAAGACCTGGAGAACTACTTTACAATCTAGAAGCTGCTAAAAGAGGTTTACCTACGATTGATTGGAGTAAGTATCCAGAAATAGAGAAAAGAATTAATGATTGGAACAGCTTAAATGAGAACACAAGAAAAGCGATAACAAGTAAGGATAGGTCTATTGTTAATAACGCTTTAAACCAATCAGGTGCTATAAGCATGGATTACGTTATTAATACTATAATACCTCAAAACAATGAGTACTTCATAACTTCTGAAGAACTACCTGCTTTATTAAGTGCAGCTGGTTTACCTTCAATGACTTATGCCGAGTTTCAGTCTGATGAAAATGTACAACGAAAACTTTTTAAAGCTAAAACTTATAGTTTAATTAAACAGATTGAACAAGTCACAAGTAATAAAGATGAAGGTTTAAGAAGGTTATTTGCTGGTTTAAGGTATGGTGATCATAATAGTTATAATGATGAAGATAAAGCAGCTTGGACTATGAAAGCTTTAAATGCTTATTACAGTGGTGATACAAGTGTACTAGAAAAACATGATAAAGGTTTTAGCTTGGTCCCTAAACCTAGTGACGATACTATGTTTAACAAAGAAAACTTTGTCGGATCTGAAACAAGTATTTATGGACAAGAATTAGCACTAGATGTTAATGGTCTTGAGCTACAACTTACTGCTTTAGAACAAGTCGAACCAGAAAAATACTTAAGAGTTGATAGTTCTAAATTAGGTTTCTTTGAAGGTCAACCTTTAGGAATCCCTGAAGCAGAAGGTTGGGGAGGTAAAGCCCTACAAACTCTATTAACCCCTACGGTTTTAGTTAGAGGTGTTAGACACTTTGCAGGTAGGGAATATGAATATGTGGTGAATCCTGAATACAAACAATACATTAAACGTAAAACAGTAATCAATGATCATCTTAATATCCTCAAAGCATTTAATAAAGGTGATGTTAATCATTTACAGGCACACGCTTCAATCAAAAGAGTCATTGGAGAAGTTAGGTATGAGGAATTGAGACAGGAATATATAACACGTAGGTTGACTCCAAAAGGTTTGTCAGCACTATTAAGGAATGAACCTGAAATCATTGATATAGTAGGTAATCTCAATACTATTCCTACAGATACTTTTGTAGGTGAAATAGTTACTGGAGAATTATCTGAAGATCAATTAGTAACTGTTAAAGGTTATGGTGGAGGTTTCAAAAGCAAAGGCGGTGAGATCACTATTAGAAAAGATGTGGCTCCTAGTTTAATAGAACTGTTACGAGCAGCTAGAGCAGAAGGTCATTCTATTGGTTTAAATAGTGGTTATAGAAACTTAAAAGAGCAGGAAAAATTATATAATAAGGCTGTAAAAAATAATGAAAGAGATGAAGAAGGTAATTATCTAGCTAGAAAACCTGGTGAATCTAATCATAATTTAGGTACAGCAGTTGATTTAAACTATACTGATGAAGGTTATCAGTGGTTACTTGATAATGCAGAAAGGTTTGGTTTCTTCCCATATGCGGAAGGTTTGGGACCAGATGACAAGGAAGCATGGCATTGGGATTTTAGAGGTACTAACTAATGGAAAATGAAGAAGAACTATTGACTGAAGAATCTACGGATGAAGCAGTCGAGACAGGTTTCAGGGGTAATATCGCTAATGAGTTTAATGCTACCCCTGCAACATATGCTGAAGATTTAAGAGAAGGTGGTGCAGAAATGGCTGCAGATGCCTTAGAAATGCAGCAACAATTAATAAAAGCTAAAGGGGAGGAAAGTAAAGACCAAGGTTTTTTACCAGATAACCCTATAGAGCTAGTAAAAGAAACAGGTAAAGCCTTATATGGTGGTGCAACTGATGCTGTAGAAAGTGTTGGTGCTACACTTGATTTAGCTGGAGATACTATTAAAATAGGTCTAGCTAGAATACAAGGTTTACCTGCTCCAGCTGATAAAGATAACATCTTAGCAGAAGGTTACAAACCAGAAACTGTTACATGGCTTGACATACCTGAAAGATTTGAGGTAGAAAATGAGTCTGGTTTAGGTAATTTAACTAGAGGTTTAGTAGAGTTTGGTGTCCTTATAGCTGCTACTAGAGGTGTAGGTAAGGCTGCTGTTCCTGGTTTATACGGTACAAAAGCTACAGCTATACAAAGGTTGACCAGTTCTAAACTGTTAGGTGCTGCTAAAGGTAGTAAATTACCTATACTTGGCCCTGCAATGAAAGGTATAGCTAGTACAGGTAAAGGTGCTAAGTTTATTAAATTTATACCTAAAGGTTTCCGTATTGGAGCTGAAGGTTCTGTAGCAGATTTGATCTCTTCTAGTTCAGATTACGCTAATATAGCTAATCTGGTTGAAGAATACATACCTTGGTTCCCGTTTGCTGAATGGTTATCAGTTGATCCAGATAGTGATAACCCTTGGACAGCTAGATTAAAGACTGTTTTAGCTGGAGGTGGTGCTAATTTAGCAGCACACGGTTTAATGGGTTTTGCTCGTGGTAGATGGGCTGCTAGAAAAGCCAAACTAGAAGGTAAGACAGACGTAGAAGCTAATAAAATAGGTAATGTAGCAATGGATGATTCCATTAAAGCTGATTTAAAAGCTGAGATGGAAGGTCGTACTGATCTAAAAAACCAAGATATAGCAGAAGGTAAAGGTGTTTCTCCTGATCCTCGTAAAGATTATATTCTTAGAAACTTAGATGAGGATAATGCTGGTTTATATAATATGCTTACAGAAGGTAACTTACCTGATTCTAGAGGAAATGGTATTTACTTTCATGGTTCACAGAAAGCATTAAGAAGGAAAGGTAAAGCAGGTGTTTGGGACCCTTCACTTGGTCCTGAAACAGATCCAAATGCATACGTTAAAAGTAAATATACTACAACAAGTGGTGTAAGTGGTAGGGTTTGGTATGATGAAAACTTATTTGGTAACGGTTTTTATGCTACAGATGATATAAATGTTGCTATAAAAAACCGTAAACAAAGTGAAGGTTTAGTCTGGGAATTAGATGAAGCTGGTGAAAACAGGATTCTTTATCAAGTTAAAGAGAACCAACCTGTAAAACTATTAGATGCAGATAAACCTTTTAAATATGATTCAGACGATCCTGTTGCTGAAATAATGAGGAATCTACAATGGGCTGATGATGCTATTGGTCTTGATGATGAGCTTATTAATTTATGGGTTAAAGAAGATGGGAATATGACATATGCTCAGTTTATTGAAAAAATAAAAGATGAGCAGTTATTCCCTCGTGCAGAAGTTACTGCATTTTTAGATGAAGTACACGGTATTCTTAAAGAACAAGGCTACGGTGGTTTGACTTATAAAGGTTCTATTAGTAATAGAGCACACCAAGTTAAAATCTATTGGGAGCCTGATACACAGTTAGATGTAGTTAAAGTAGTAGATGATACTGGGGCTAAAATTAAGGAATTAGAAGATCTTGCTGACTCTAACGGTTCTGCTAAAGGTGATCCTTGGGTTGATGAAGTTGGTTCTAGTCTTGATGATTCTAATAAAACACCAACACCTACACCTGATCGTAATCCTGATTTATTCAGTGATGCTCAGAAAGCAACCGTTCCAGCTGATAAAATACCTATTAAAGAAAAGGTCACTAAAGCTTTTGGGGAAAAAATTTATAGCCGTGAAAGAACAGGTAAATCTAGTTCAAATACACAGTTTTGGGTTGAAGGGCAGTTGAGGCGTATGTCTAATGGTAATAAAGAGTTACGAGCACATATCATCAAAATGGCTGAACAAGTTGCTGATGAAGTGTTTAAGTCAACTAAAAACAGTTATGATTGGAAAAAATTAAGAGATATTGTTTTAGAAGAAGCTAGAGAAATTTATGCAAGAATAGATGAAGGTGGTGCTGATGCTTTAAAAGAATATTTTAAAGGACATGACCGAGAGTATATCCATTGGATGCATGATGGTTTTAAAGTAGAAACTGGAACAGCTTCACAAAAAGTAGCTTTAGAGATGACAATACATTCTTTAGCTAAACGTGCGTCAATGATTGCATCTGGTGCGTTAGAATTACCTAAAGGGGTTGATAAAGTAAGACAACTTGAAGATGTCCATAGATCACTTAATGTAGCTTTAGTAGAACATAAAAAAATAAGTTACATGACAGGTAATGAGTTAGCTAGACAACAGATAGGTAATAGATTAATGCCTGCAGATGTCAAGTTACAGATGGAAAAAGATTTAAAAGTCATTGAGATAGAAGCTGATCGTTTCAAACAAGAGCTAGAAAAGTTAGTTAAAAACGGTGATTTTAAAGAGCATGATGATTTACTTAGAATCTGGGAATTAACTGATGGTAAAGTCAGGACTATGCAGGATGTTAAAGAGTGGTTAAGTGCAAGCATTATAGGTGGACGCTTTAAAGGTCAGACTCTTAAAGGACGTTGGCGTACTGAAGGAGCTGGTTTCTTTTATAATTCTATTTTAAGTGGATTAGGTACTCCTGTTAATGCTGTTTTAAACACTAATTTCCTTGCAGTTTTAAGACCTTATCAACAGTATCTAGGTGCTATGTGGGGTGGATCTAAAGCAGATAGAGTTATTGCAGCTGCACAAATAGATGCAGTTGGTGAATCTTTTGCTGAAGGTTTGCGTATGTTTAAGCATAACTGGGACTTAGGTGTTAAAAAACAACAACAAACTTATCAAGGTAAATTTGATATAGAAGCTGATGCAAAAGAATTTAAAGAGATGGGTGGTTTTGTTAAACTCTATGGTACAGAGAATGAAAAAATTGCTTATGGTTTAATAGATACAGTATTAGATTTTAATAACTCTCCTTGGGTAAGATACAGTCAAAACATGATGGGAGCTGGAGACGCATTAGCTAGGACTATTATTGGTCGTATGGAAATGCGTATGAGAGCTGCTAGGAAAGCAGTAGACAGTGGTATAGATTTAGATGATGTAGGTAAAGTAGCAGCTGATACTGAAGATGCTTTTAGAAGAGAAATCTTTAAACAAGATAGGCATGAAATGTGGGTTGTAAATGATCAAGCCGCTAAGATGGCTGGTGATGAAACTGCATTTACTAAACGCTTATCAGGTAATTTAGAAGGTCTTGAAAAGCTAAGAAATGTTACTGGTATGCGATTGTTTTTCCCATTTGTTAGGACTGGTTTCAACGCTTTAGACATGACATTCCAGTCTTCTCCGTTAGCTGTGTTTCATGGTAAATGGCGTGATTTATTAGGTGAAAATGTAGACCCTGGTTTACTACTTAAAAAATACGGTATTCGTCCCGAAGATATACCACAAGCACAGGCTTTAATGAGAGGTCGTATGGCTTCTGGTACGTTAGTTGTGGGTTTAGCTAGTGTTATGGCTTTACAAGGTAGATTATACGGTACAAGACCTAAAGATAAAGAGACTAGAGATTTATGGAAAATGGAAGGTGTTGTACCTAACTCATTTAAAATAGGGAATACATATATATCATTCCAGAAGCTTGAACCTTTTAATACTGTTTTATCATCAGTAGCTAATATAATGAATTATCAGCATGTATTAGGTGAAGCCGTTACTGAAGAGATGCTTGAAAAAACTGTTTTCATGGCTGGAGCTGTACTTGTTGAAAAATCCATGTTAGCTGGTGTAGCTGATTTAGCTGAAGTTTTCAGTGCTAATACTAGCCAAGAACAGTTATTAAGGATTGCAGCTAAGTTTGGTAGAGGACAGCTTGCCCCTTATGCAGGTTTGATGTCACAAATAGGTGGTGTTATAGATGCTAATGAGAAAGAAGCTAATGGTTTTTGGGAAACTATGTTTAAACGAGATGCTATTGGTAAAGCAGCTTTACCTCCTAAATATGATATTCTTAATAAAGATAGGTCTGGTAAAAAATGGATGCCAGCTACAAGCAACCCTCTTATGAGGTTATTCAACTCTATGAGTCCTTTCCCTATTACATGGACAGAAGGTGATAAAGTAAAAGAAAACCTTAGATCTATCAGTTTTAATTTACCTGAAATTATGAGAACATGGAAAGGAGAACGATTAACTTCCCGTGAGATTTCTCAATTACAGAAGATTTTATCTCAAAGTAATCTTAGAGCTAGGTTAGAAAAGCTTATGCGTTCTGGAGGTAGATGGGAACAACAATTAGAAGCTTATAAAAAAGCAGGTTTGACAAATAAAGATGGAGTTGAGTTGACTGATCAAGAGTTTTATGCTGATGTTCAGCGTATATTTTTAGATGAAAAGAAAAAGGCATTGACTATACTTAGATATCAGAACCCAAGTCTATATAGTAGGGTTAAATTACGTCAAAGTAAAAAGTTAGAAAGTAAAACTAGCGATTACGAGGCATTGCTCGCTATTCCAAAATAGGCACCAATCCTATACATTGATTATCAATGGCAGTAAAAACTAAACATACATTCGCAGCTGCTAACGGTAGTACAAAAACCTTTAGCGGTCACGGAATCGAACTGAATAACTTAGATGATCTTGATGTATATGTAACATTGTCAGGTGGGACTAGAGTATCAATGTCACGTTCAGCGTCAGACACTACTTCAACTAGCTCCCATCCACAATATAACGATACAACTGGATTATATTTCCCTCCCGTAGCGGTGGGTACACAACTTTATAACTATCAATTATCGACAGCCAACGATACAATTACGTTTAATCAGAATATACCTAATCAGAGTGTAGTCACAGTAGAACGTAGAACTAGAGATGGGTCTGGACAATATACAACCTTTGCTGGAGGTAGTACTCTTAGGCATACTGACTTAAACAGAGCTAATAAAGAGTCTAATTTTACAGCACAAGAAGCTAGAAACAAAGCTTTTACTTTAGAAAAAACCGTTCGTATCTTTGATGTAGCTAGTCCTGACTCTGATCGGACTATTACATTACCAAATACTACTGGTACTGTAGTAACAACTGGTGATACAGGTACGGTGACTTCAGCAATGATAGCTGATGGTACTATTAAAGCTGCAGATATAGAAACTGGAGCGTTAGATGGTAGATATTTCACAGAAACAGAGTCTGATGCTAGATATTTTAGACAAGATTCTACAGAAACTATAGCAAGTGGAGATACTTGGAGTGGTGGTGATACTAAAATTGCCACAACAGGGGCTATAGATGCCCGTCTACTTGATGTAATTGAAGATGTAGGTGGTTTCGTACCTGTAGCAAATGAAACATCTTTTCCAGCTGCTAATCCTGATGTTAATAATGGTAGTGGGACTGTTGTTTCTGTTAAAGCAGTATCAACAACTCTATCAAAAGGCTCTGGTACTGTAACTATTGCCAATGGAGCAGGGACTGGAAATACTGTAACTCTTACAGGTGTAACAGAAAATATCCCTCAAGGATTTGGAATGATTCTTGAGACTACATCTACATTACATACTTATACGTTTCACAGACTAACTGCACCAGCAACTGAGGTGCATAATGTTTCTACAAATGTATCGAATATAACGTCAGCAGTTGCTAATGCAACGAATATAAATGCAGCAGTTGCTAATGCAGCAAATATAACTGCTGTAGCAGATAATAAAGATAATATAAACACTGTTGCTGGACAGATAACTCTTGCAGAAGATCTAGGTTCTATTGCTAATGCAGTACAGACTTGGACAGGAAATGATATTAATACTGTTGCCGATAGTATTGATGATGTAAGAAGGTATGCAGAAGAATATAAGATAGCAGCTAGTGCCCCTGGTGGCCCTAGTGCAGGTGATTTATGGTACGATACAGGTGCTAATAAGTTAAAAGTGTACAATAGTAATGCTTGGGCACCAGTTGGTCAAGGTGATTTTATTGTAAACGACTCCGCAAAAACCACAGGATCTCTCGTCTATTATGACGGATCTGAATTTAAAGCCGATGCCACCACTACAAAATCATCATTAGTTATCGGAGGTAACTTTTAAAAATGGCTACAATTAGATTAAAAAAACGTGCTTCTAGTGGTTCAACTGGAGCACCAAGTTCATTGGCTCCATCCGAAGTTGCCTTTAACGAAGCAGATAAGGCATTATATTATGGATATGGAGATGCAGGTAACGGTACTTCCTCTTCTATTATTTCAATAGCTGGTGAAGGTGCTGTCATGCACCTTGGTAATGTAGATCAAACAGCAGCAGGTAATAAAACCTTTAGTGGTAATCTTGTTGTCTCTGGTAACTTAACAGTTAATGGTACGACATCAACACTCAATACAACTAACTCAGTTGTAAAAGATTCTTTAATTGAATTAGGTAATGGTACTGCTGGTACTCCAGCTAATGATGCTGGGTTAGTTATCGAAAGAGGTAGTTCTAATAATGCCTTTATTGGTTGGGATGAATCACTTGATCAATTCCATCTAGGTACAGGTACATTTACAGGTTCCGATACAGGGAATTTATCTATTACTACAGGGACGCTTAAATCCAACCTTGTTGGTAACGTAACAGGTAACGTAACAGGTAACACATCTGGGTCATCAGGATCTTGTACTGGTAACTCTGCTACTGCTACAAACTTAGCTTCTTCTAGAAACTTCTCTTTAACTGGAGAAATTACTGCTAGTGATACAGGCTTTAATGGAAGTGCAGATTGTGATATTTCTACTACTATTGCAAATAATGTAGTAGATGAAGCCAATCTAAAGGTGTCTAACTCACCTACTAATGGTTATTACTTACAAGCTCAATCTGGTAACACAGGTGGTTTAACTTGGGCTGCTGTTCCAGATTCAACTAATGCGTCTGCCTTAACATCAGGTACATTACCTGCTGCACGTATTGCAAACGATTCAATCGTAGAAGCTAAATTAGATATACATAACAGTCCTACAGATGGTTATGCTCTTAAATATTCATCTGCTAATGGGCTTGTTTGGGAAGATGCAGGTACTGCTACAAACGCAAGTAATGTAACAGTTTCAGCTAATAACTCAACAAACGAAACTGTCTACATAACTTTTGTAGATGGAGCCACAGGCACACAAGGGATGGAAACAGACACAGGTTTGTATTATAACCCTTCTTCTGGACTTCTAACTTCTACAAGTTTTGCAGGTAATTTAACAGGTAACGTAACAGGTAATACATCAGGATCTTCTGGTTCATGTACTGGTAACGCTGCAACCGCAACTTCTGCTGCAACATTAACAACAGCTAGAACTATCGCAGGTGTCTCATTTAACGGTTCTGCAAATATATCTCTTAATAACAACGCTATTACCAACGGTGCTGGTTATGTAACCTCTTCTATAATTAACTCACTTAGTGCAAGTAATTTATCATCTGGTACAATCCCATCAGCTCGTGTAGGAACGATTGATGGAGGAACCTTCTAATGGCAGCAGTAATAAAACTAAAGCGGGGTACGTCTACACCAACTACCAGTAATATTACCAACGGTGAAGTTGCTATTGATACATCCGCTAAAAAGTTCTATATCAATGATTCTGGAACGGTTAAAGAGATTGGAGGTGGAGCTAGTTTAAGTGCGTCTCAGCTTAATGATATAAATGTTGTTGCTGGACAAGTTGCTCATGGAACTGATCTAGGTTCTATAGCTACTGCTTTAAGTAGTAACTCTTCGGCAAGTGATATTAGTACAGTTGCAGATAACATTACTGATGTAAACTCTTTTGCTGATAGATATCAGATTGCTAGTTCAGCTCCTACTGCAAGAACAGATAGTTCATCATTACAGAATGGTGACCTTTGGTTTGACACCGCAAATGATGGGATGATGGCTTATGACGGTAGTACTGGAGATGGTTACACACCTATCCAGCCTAGTCAGTCTACACTTACAGCTATTAATAATGTTACAGGTTTCGTAACTTTCTCAGAAGACTGCGGAAGTATTGCTGATGCTGTGACTACTGGTGGCGGGAATGATTCAATTAATGTTGTCGGAGCAGCTATTACTAATGTTAATACAACAGCAGGTAGTATATCAAATGTGAATACAGTTGCTGGTTCTATTTCTAATGTAAATGCAGTAGGTGGTTCAATAGCAAACGTAAATACAGTAGCTCCTAATATTGCAAATGTTAATAGATACGCAGATGAATATAAAATAGCAAGTTCAACACCAGCTTCACCTAGCGGAGGAGATCTCTGGTATAATACAACGTCAAATACGTTGAATTACTACACTGGTAGTTCATGGGTAGGAATATCCCCTGGAATTTCAGGCGTTGTTAATGATGCAAACCCACAATTAGGTGGTCATCTTGATTGTAACGATAAAAACCTTACTGAGGTCGGTACAGTCAGTGGAAACAACTTACAACTCGACTTCGGTTCAGTAGCATAATGGCAAAATTATTAAAACTAAGACGTGGTACAACCACACAACATAGTAGCTTCACTGGTGCTGAAGGCGAGGTTACTATTGATACAACAAAAGATACGGCTGTCGTACATGACGGCTCACAAGCTGGTGGTAGACCACTAGCAAGAGAAGACCTAACTAATGTCTCAAGTGCTACTATTACTGGTAGATTGGGTACAGGATCAATCGTAAAAGCTAAATTAGAAGCAGATATTATTGATGGGACTAAACTAGCTGACGATGCAGTAGCACAAGAGCATATAGCTGATAACGCTGTAAATGAAGCTAGATTACAGATTAGTAATGCTGGTTCTAATGGGCAGTACCTACAGAAACAGTCAGGTAATACTGGGGGTTTGACTTGGGGAACTGTTGATTTAACAACACTAAGTGCAAGTAATCTAACTTCGGGTACTATCCCAGACGCAAGGTTTCCTGCAACTTTACCTGCTATAAGTGGAGCAAACCTAACTGGTGTACAACCATTTGCTAGTGGGACTAAGATGCTATTCCAACAGACATCTGCTCCTACAGGATGGACAAAGATAACTTCTAGTGTAGATAACAAAGCTCTTAGGGTAGTATCTGGTACAGCAAGTAGTGGTGGTAACCAAGCCTTTACTTCAGCATTTGCTAGTAGAACACCTGCTGGTAACGTAGGTTCTTCAGGAAACTCAACAGCCTCCTTTAGTGGTAGTGTGAGTGGTAACACAGGTAACTCTGGGGCAAATACAAGTAGTGTTTCAACAAGTGGTAACGTAAATAACCATACGTTGAGTTCTAACCAAATGCCTAGTCATAGTCACTCAATATTTTCTTATTATGGTGACCAATACGATAATAGACAGGGTAACAACTGGGGTTCAGGTATGGCTAACAATGGTCAGAATGTTAATACTAACAACACTGGAGGCGGTGGTTCTCACTCACACGGATTCTCTGGATCTAGTCACAGCCACAGTGTAAACAATCATACTCATAGTTTCAGTGGTAACTTTAGTGGTAACACTGGAAACCACACCCATAATGCTGGTTCCTTTAGTGGTACAGCTATGGATTTTGCTGTTCAATATCTAGACGTGATTATTTGTTCTAAAGATTAAATGACCCAACTTAAACCTGGCACCTTATGCCCACTAATCGGTGAAGATTGCCGTGGACTTGAATGTTCATGGTACACACAGATACGTGGGCAGAATCCACAAACAGGTGAAGCTATAGATGAGTGGGGATGTGCAGTCACATGGCTGCCCACCTTACTTATCGAAAATGCACAAATGCAGAGACAAACAGGAGCAGCAGTAGAATCATTTAGAAATGAGTCTGTTAATACCAGAAACATGCTCGCTGCTCTTACTCAGATGCCAAAACTAACACAAATAGTAGAACATGACGACTAAAAATGTATGTGTAATCGTTCCAGATAAAGTAGTATCCGTAGATGGCGAAGCCTATGCACTAGATACTTGGTCTTTTGACGATTCAAAAGTATGGGCTATACAATGGTATGGTTCATCAAAAACAGGTGATATTGAACCTGCTCCTGTAAACGGAAAGATAGAAGCTGGTAATGAGGATATTACTGAAGGTGATTATGACGCTAAAGTAAAGCCTTATGTAGATGCTTGGGAAGTACAAAAAGCTAAAATTGCAACTGCTGTAGCAGAAGCAGAGAAGAAACAAAGTGATGAAATGGCAGCTAAAATCGCCAACCGTGCAGCAGTTAGAAAACTAGGTAAAATACCTGTTGAAAACCGCTTACCAATTTACCCTTCTGGCGTAGAGTCTATATGATAGAGCAGCTGTTTCCAGTACCTCTATATAGTGCTCAAGTGAATAACTTTGATACTATACAGAATGAAATTACCAAAGGGATAAAAAATAGTAAATTTTCTTTTAACCCTGAATGGGGTAGAACGCATTATTTATCTGACCCTACTTTTTCAGAGAATTGGATTATCAAGCATCATTGTAATACCTTATTATCTCAGATAACACATCACGTAGATAATTATAAAGATAGCTTAGGTATAACAGCAGACTGTAAGGTTAAAGAGTCTTGGGTTGCTTTATTTAAAGAGCATAACTATGGACATGTACATGATCATTCAGATAATCAAATATCAGGCGTTTATTACTTTAAAGTTAAAGGTAGTACAGGTAATATATTTTTTACATCTAAAAGATCTTGGCAAGGGAGAGTAGAGGCTTCAAGTCGAGAAGGTTTGCTATTGTTATTTCCTAGTGATCTTAAACATGGTATTACTACAAACACCTCTACAGTATCACGAATAAGTATATCATTTAATTTAGCATGAGACTACCTTCAGTTAATTTGCCAGAAGGTTTTGGTTTACCTAAAGGTTTACTTATACCACAGGCAGAACTGAAACCTCCTAATGCAAAAATACCTGCTTTTCCAGCTATAGTTGTACCTCCTACGGATTTACGACCACCCTTGGGGGTGGAACCTGAGTCTACAGAACAAGTTCAACCACCTAAACTTAACATCCCTGTATTGGATATACAGATGCCAATACCTGAGACAGCTGTGGTTGTTACAGCAGTTACTACAGCAGTAGTAGCAGTTGCTACAACTAGCGTTACTCAGTCTTTATTTGAACCAATCAAAAAGAAGGTACAGAAATTCCTACAAGGTAAAGTTAATAAATGGAAGGAAAACAGGAAGAAAAAAAAGGACTCCTCGGAAAGCTCAAAGACGCAGCAGAGGATCAAGAACACCAAATCCAAATCTTAGGCACATTTGTCCGTCTGGGAGTTGTGGTTTGGAGTGGATTCATCATTACGATGAACTACGTAGAAATACCTATGGTCAAGAAATCTGGCAACAGTGATATCACGTTCGTAGCAAGTGTGTTTACGGGAGCACTTGCGACATTTGGCTTGACCACTGGAAATAATAACAAAAACAAAGGTCCAGTAAACTGCCCTATGGCAAAGAAAAAGGAAGAATGAAACGATTATGTTTATTTCTCATACTGATGGCACCCACGGTAGCGAGAGCAGAATTAGTAACCCCAAATTTCACACAGGGTTCTATGCAATCGACCACGACCACCACACAAACTATTACCGAAACTATCGACCACGAACTGTTTGGAGGAGCTTACTCTAAATGGACTGGCGAAAATATAACCCCTTCAGCAGATGTTTCTGGAAGTGGGACTACATTCTCGGTGACAACAGCTGGAGATCCCTTCACTCTGGAGATAACAACCAGAGCAGCAGGAGCTGTAGTAGAGACAATAGACATAGACAGAAGTATCACAACAAACGCTACTACTACGTCCTTATCAGTCTTCTCACAGTAGGAAGTCCAGTACTGGCAAGTGAGCCAGAGGTACAAAACACCTCAAATCCAGTTGCAGCTGCGACAGGTAATGTAACCAATCAGGCGGTGCAATTCCAGAATAATGGAGCACCGTCTAGGCAGCATTACGGTCCTAATATAAGCTGTAACGGTTCTACTATGACATTTAGCCCGTTTTATATGGGTAATAATACACAACCACATGATCCTGAAGCTTACGTAGAGAATGAGAACTATGGTTTCCAAATTAACTTTATGGTACCTTTAGATAAGAGTGGATTAAAACAGTGTAGACGCATAGCAGCAAGACAAGAAGAAAAGATGCGATTAGATTATGAGTTAGTACGAGCACTTAAATGTGCTGAGTTACAGCAGAAAGGTTTTATGATTCATCCTAAATCC
>Ga0115105_10012502_pt1 | contig 15368 bp, 28 predicted proteins | sample CN18umnscriptome_FD_89648 | JGI IMG/M metagenome (GOLD analysis project Ga0115105, IMG submission 89648) | Marine eukaryotic communities from Pacific Ocean to study complex ecological interactions - CN13ID_155_C17_100m_0.8um Metatranscriptome... | ecosystem: Environmental > Aquatic > Marine >... | reverse complement strand
AGGCAACCCGGAGGGCCGGAGGGAATGAGTAATCTGATTCTGCCTACAAGCACACGCGGTAAGTATGTTGATCGTGCACAGGAGAAGTTCGTAAACCCACACACAGGTATTGATGCCTTAGAGGCTCCGAGTCGCTATTCCTCATCGTCGTCTTCGAACTCGTCGTCATTTTCCGGAATCGGTCGGTCGACCAACTCAATGAACGCCATTGGTGCTGAATCTCCAGCACGAAAACCACACTTCAGAATTCGCGTATAGCCACCTGGCCGATCCTGGTACCTGGGTCCAAGTTCTGAAAACAACTTCCCCACAACTGCTTTGCTACCGGTGCGGGAAAACGCCAGGCGCCTATTAGCAACAGAATCACTCTTAGCAAGAGTAATCAAAGGTTCCGCTACTCGCTTGAGTTCTTTTGCCTTCGGAACAGTGGTCTTAATGACTTCGTGCTCCAGTAAAGAGCAGGCCATATTACGAAACATGGCTTTTCTATGAGAGCTGTCTCTGTTGAGATGTCTACCGCTTTTTCGATGACGCATGACGATTATTCCTGATAGCGCAAATTTTGTTTAGCTTAAAACCCGGTCATCACCGCGCAAACTTACCGGAGGCCAACTTTCCAGACGCATACCGAGAGCTAACCCTCGGGAAGCTAGAACGTCTTTTATTTCTGTCAGCGACTTCTTCCCCAGATTAGGCGTCTTAAGTAATTCAACCTCAGTACGACGAATTAGATCTCCGATGTAATAGATGCTCTCTGCCTTCAGACAATTGGCAGAGCGAACGGTAAGCTCCAAATCGTCAACAGGACGCAGGAGTATAGGGTCAATCTCATCCTCTTCCTCTTGAGCTTCAGGCTCTTTCTCTCTTTCAAGATCAACAAAAATTGATACCTGCTGTTGCAAAATAGTAGCTGCACGACGAATTGCTTCTTCCGGAGAAAGCGTTCCGTTGCTCTCCAGATCAATTATCAACTTATCAAGATCGGTACGCTGTTGAACACGAGCGCTATCAACGTTATAGGACACCCGAAGAATTGGGCTATAAGAAGCATCGAGTAGCAAGCTTCCGATTACACGCCCTTCTTCCTCATCCGTTATCCGAATATCAGCGGGCTCATAGCCTCGACCTCTGCCAACTTTAGCGCGGATCTTAAGATTTCCACTCTCGTTCAAATGTGCAATGACATGATCAGGGTTGGCAATTTCAACATCGTGATCGAGTTGAAAGTCTCCTGCAGTCACAAGACCCGAACCAGACTTATCTAGAGATAGTTCAGCCTCGTCACTCGAATTTAGCTTTACCGCAACACCCTTGAGGTTAAGCAGAATTTCTATGACGTCTTCCTGAACACCCTCAATCGTGCTGTATTCGTGCAATACTCCATCGATTTCTACTTCAGTAATTGCACAGCCTGGCATCGAGGAGAGCAAAATGCGTCTTAACGCATTGCCCAGCGTATGGCCAAAGCCTCTCTCTAATGGCTCGAGTACTACCGTCGCTCTGGTATCGCTTACCTGGTCAACCTGAATGTGCTTAGGTGTCAAAAACTCTAATGATGAATGGGGCATAAAATACCTTCCAATGAAAGAATAAAAAAATTCTCTGGTTTAGTTCTGCTTACTTAGAATACAACTCAACGATTAAATTTTCGTTGATCTCTTTCGGCAACTCATCTCGCTCAGGGTAACTCTTGAACAAACCTTCCAGCTTATATGTATCTACTGAGACCCATTCCACTGGTGCTCGTTGTCCCGACAAAGCCAGCGCACCCTGAATTCGTAACTGATTCTTGGATTTCTCTCTAATGGCAACTACGTCACCAGCCTCAACCTGGTATGACGGTATATTGACGACCGACCCATTAACCAGGATGGATTTGTGGGAAACCAATTGTCTCGACTCCGCTCGCGTAGAACCAAAGCCCATCCTATAAACCACGTTATCCAAACGACGCTCCAAGATGCGTAACAGGTTCTCACCGGTTGCGCCTTTTTGCCTGTCTGCCTTCTTGTAGTAGTTTCGAAACTGCTTTTCCAGAACGCCATACAAACGGCGAACTTTCTGTTTTTCTCGTAGCTGCAACGCGTAGTCCGATGGTCTTCCACGCCTTTGACCATGTTGTCCTGGAGCACTATCTGCTCGGCATTTTGACTCAAAAGACCTGACACCGCTCTTCAGGAAAAGATCGGTACCTTCTCTTCGGGAAAGCTTTAGTTTTGGTCCAAGGTATCTCGCCATTAATCGTTTCCTCCCTTACACCCGGCGTTTCTTTGGTGGCCTGCAGCCATTGTGTGGTATCGGTGTTACATCCGTAATGTTGGTTATACGATAACCCACCGCATTTAATGCCCGCACAGCAGCCTCTCTTCCTGGCCCAGGCCCATTAACAAAAACTTCAAGGTTTTGCAGACCATACTCAAGTGCCGCGTTACCCGCGCGCTCTGCTGCTACTTGCGCCGCAAACGGCGTGCTCTTTCTAGCACCGCGGAAACCCGAACCACCTGCAGTTGCCCACGCAAGTGCACCACCCTGTCTATCTGTGATGGTGACAATGGTGTTATTAAAGGACGCATGTATATGCGCAAGCCCATCAGCGATCTGGCGCTTGCCCCTGCGTCTTGTTGAGGCAACTTCTGGTGTCACTTCTGTCGCTGTCTCTGTCTCTGTCTCTGTCTCTGTCTCTGTCTCTGACATGGATTACTTCCTGATGGGTCGCTTGGGACCCTTGCGTGTTCTTGCGTTAGTCTTAGATCGCTGCCCATTCACTGGCAGATTCCGTCGATGGCGAATACCTCTATAGCAACCAAGGTCCAACAAACGTTTAACGTTTAGCTGCTCTGCGCGACGCAGGTCACCTTCAACGGTTAACTTAGCGATCTCATTCCGCAGGTAATCCAATTCACCTTCGGACAAGTCCTGCACCTTTATCTTTGGATCAACGCCGCTAGCATTGCAAAGATCTCTGGCAACCTTGCGACCGATACCATAGATATAGGTCAAGGAAATTCCTGTATGTTTATTGTCTGGAATGTTAATTCCCGCTAAACGTGCCATACCAAACTCCTAAATTAACCCTGGCGTTGCTTGTGTCTTGGTTCTGTACAAATGACTCGCACAGCACCTTTGCGTCTGATGATTCGACAGTTTCTACACATTTTTTTGACTGAAGCCCTAACTTTCATTTTTTGCTCCTATCGCCTACCAAAATTTTGCAGGTTTGATTTTTTCATCAGCGAGTCATATTGATGCGACATAAGATGTGTTTGCACCTGCGCCATGAAATCCATTACCACAACTACAACGATCAGCAACGCTGTCCCGCCGAGTTGGAACGTGACATTGAACTGCACGATCAGAAATTGAGGCATTAGACAAACCAATGTCATGTAAAGGGACCCAAATAAAGTCAGTCGCATCAATATTGTGTCTATGTAGCGCGCCGTTTGCTCACCTGGGCGGTAGCCAGGAATAAAAGCGCCGGACCGTTTGAGATTATCCGCAACCTCTTTCGAATTGAACATGATCGCGGTATACCAAAAGCAAAAGAAAATAATGCCAGCTGAAAATAGAATTATGTTAAGTGGCTGCCCAGGCGCTATGTGCAGACTTAATTCCTGTAACCATTCCATGCCCTCGGATTGACCAAACCATTGACCAAGCGAAGCAGGAAAAAGCAACAGACTACTCGCAAAAATTGCCGGTATCACGCCCGCCATGTTTACCTTCAAGGGCAACATGCTCGTCTGCGCCGCATACATTTTCCTTCCCTGCTGGCGTCGCGCATAGTTAACAGTTATGCGGCGTTGTCCTCTCTCAACAAACACCACAAACGCAATGACTGATACAGCGACCGCTGCAATAATTAATAGTCCAAATGCAGATATCTCACCTTGTCGAGCCTGCTCGAAGGATTGTCCTAGCGCACTCGGTAGCCCCGCCACAATTCCAGCAAATATTAGAATGGAAATACCGTTTCCTACACCTCGTTCCGTAACCTGTTCACCGAGCCACATCATGAACATTGCGCCGGTTACGAGTGTCGTGATGGCAACAAAGTGGAATGAAAATGAGCTCTCATATGCCAGTCCTTGCGAAGCAAGCCCACTACTGAAAGCAAAACCCTGCACCGTTGCCAACAACAGCGTCCCGTAACGCTTGTATTGGTTAATCTTGCGGCGACCAGACTCGCCCTCTTTTCGAAGTTGCTGCAAAGTAGGTGTCGTCGCAACAAGCAGTTCTCCAATAATGGATGCAGAAATATAAGGCATGATCCCAAGTGCGAGAATACTCATACGCTCAAGCGCACCACCAGAAAACATATTAAACAGATCCAGTATCCCGCCCTGGTTCTGCTCGAACAATGCTCGCAAACGATCTGGATTAATTCCAGGAACAGGTATATGACTCCCTATCCGGTAAACAACAATCGCAAGCAACACGTACATCAGGCGTTGTCGCAATTCTGTGAGCCCTCCGCCTCCGCTGCCCTGATTTTGCATTACACTAGCCATTTATATACCCGGTCCCAAAAGACCTTACTCGGACTCCTCAATTTTTCCGCCCACAGCTTCAATAGCTGCTTTTGCTCCAGCGGTAACCCCGACACCCTTAAGCGTCACCGCTTTGGTTATCTCTCCCGACAACATCACTCGGGCGCGCCTCATGCTGTTATTAATAATATTCGCGTCTTTCAACGCCTGAAGATCTATTACTTCTGCCTCAACTTTTTCTAGCTCAGAAAGCCTGACCTCAGCAGTAACTCTAGCGATAGCCGAATTAAAGCCAAACTTAGGCAATCGCATCCGCAAGGGCATCTGTCCACCTTCAAATCCAGCCGGTACCTTTCCCCCAGTGCGAGACTTCTGACCCTTGTGCCCACGCCCGGCTGTTTTCCCGAGACCACTCCCAATACCACGTCCTACGCGTTTCTTCGCAGTCTTGCTACCTTGGCTTTTACTCAATGAATTTAGTCGCATAGTCGCTCTACTCTTCCACACTCAGGAGGTACAATACCTTATTGATCATGCCTCTATTTGCAGGGGTGTCTAACACCTCCACGCTATGATTAACTCTTCGCAGTCCAAGACCAGCGACACAATCTTTATGACGCTTTAATCTGCCAATCGTGCTTCTAACCAGTGTCACTTTTATCTTCTTGTCTGCCATCTGAACTAACCTGTAATCTGCTCAACCGCCAAGCCACGTTTCTCCGCAATACTTTCTGGGGACCGCATGCCCTGCAGTCCTTTAAACGTAGCACGTAATACATTGACCGGACTCGTCGACCCATAGCACTTCGCTAGTACGTTATGTACACCCGCAACCTCTAATACTGCGCGCATCGTCTTACCTGCGATAACACCAGTACCTTCAGATGCTGGCTGCATATAGATCTTCGAAGCACCATGTCTCGCGGTAATCGGATACTGGATGGTGGTTCCATTCAGCTCCACCTGAATCATATTACGCCGTGCGGCTTCCATGGCTTTCTGTATGGCTAGCGGTACCTCTCTTGCCTTACCTCGCCCGTAGCCGACTCGGCCGTTACCATCACCAACAACAGTTAGTGCCGTGAATCCAAAGATTCTGCCGCCCTTAACCACTTTGGCTACTCGATTCACTTCAACGAGCTTCTCTAGTATGCCTTCTTCATTTTCCTGGTCGTTATATGCCATCTCAAATCCTCGAAATTAGAACTTCAGTCCGCCTTCGCGCGCCGCGTCCGCCAGGGCCTTAACCCGACCGTGATATTTGTATCCAGATCGGTCAAATGCGACTTTCTCGATCCCTTTATCTTTTGCCCGCTCTGCGATCAATGTCCCAACCTTCGCTGCACCCTCAACATTACCGGTGTGTTCACCTCGCAGGTTAGATTCAACCGTAGACGCAGCCGCCTCAACGCGATCACCGGAGGGTGAAATGACCTGAGCGTAAATATGTCTGGGCGAACGAAAAACACTCAGTCGCGGTACTTCCAGTTCGCTGATATGTTTTCTACCTCTTCTAGCTCTTCTGAGCCTAGCTCGTTTCTTCGTATTCATATTTGTTTGCTATTTCTTCTTGGCTTCTTTGCGCTTAACGTGTTCGTTAGCGTAACGAACACCTTTTCCTTTATAGGGCTCCGGTGGACGGAATGCTCTAATCTCAGCAGACACTTGGCCAACCAGTTGCTTGTCAATTCCCTTGACCACTACTTCTGTCTGGCTAGGGGTCTCTACTTCAATTCCATCAGGAATCTCATATTCAATCGGGTGTGAAAAGCCAAGGGTAAGATTAAGCTTCTTTCCCTGAGCCTGCGCTCGATAGCCTACGCCCTGAAGCTGCAGCGCCTTCGTGAACCCTTCGCTTACACCAACAACCATGTTATTAACAAGCGATCGATACGTCCCCGCCAGAGCACCCGACTTCTTGCCGTTATTAGCGGCACTAAACATAAGCACATCGTCTTCGTGTTTAATATCTACCTGGTTATCAACGGTCATTTCCAAGGTGCCTTTGCTACCCTTCACGCTTAATTCGCGACCATTAAGGAACACCTCCACACCGGATGGAATTCCAACAGGATTGTTTGCAATTCTAGACATTATTCACTCACCAAATTCCGTTAAAATACCGAACAAAGCAGCTCGCCACCAACACCGGCCTCTCTTGCAGCCCGATCCGTCATTACACCTTTATTGGTAGAAAGAATAATAATTCCAAGGCCACCTCTGATCTGAGGGATATCGTCCTTACGTTTGTACTGACGTAAACCTGGTCTACTCAGCCTTTTTATTTCTTCAATGACCGGCCGGCCACCAAAATACTTCAAAACTATGGCCAAGACGGGCTTTCCATCTTCGTCATTCTCAACGCCATAGCTATCGACAAAGCCTTCTTCCTGAAGGACCTTTGCAATAGAGATCTTGGTGGAAGACGATGGCATCAAGACCTTGTTAATCTTTACCTGTTGAGCGTTGCGGATACGCGTTAGCATATCTGCCAGAGGATCTTGCATAGTCATAGCTAACCCCTCACCAGCTCGATTTGACTAGTCCAGGCAAATCACCGCGCATGGCAGCCTCCCGGAGTTTGGTACGGGCCAATCCAAATCTTCTGTAAACCGCGTGTGGCCGCCCGGTCAGAACACACCGACGGACCTGCCTCGAAGGACTAGCATTTCTCGGTAACTTCTGTAGTTTCAATTGAGCATCCCACAGGTCATCAGGTGATGACTCCGGATTTCGGATAATCTCTTTTAGCGCCGCCCGTTTCGCCGCGTACTTTGCAGCAGTACGCTGTCGCTTGAGCTCACGATTTATCATTGACATTTTGGCCATAAAAAGTCCTGTTAACTTGCTTCCCTAAACGGGAAATTAAAGGCACGGAGCAACACTCTCGCTTGATCATCTGTTGTCGCCGTAGTTACGATGCCTATGTCTAATCCCCTTATCTTATCGATCTTGTCATAGTCAATTTCTGGAAATACGATCTGTTCGGTCATACCCATAGCAAAGTTACCTCTGCCATCAAAAGAGCGAGGACTAATCCCTCTGAAGTCTCGCTGCCTCGGGATCGCGATATTTACCAACCTATCCAAAAACTCATACATCCTTTCCCGCCGTAGCGTAACTTTGCAGCCAATAGGAAAGCCTTCTCTAATCTTGAATCCTGCAATAGATTTACGTGCGTTATTTGCCACAGCTTTCTGTCCAGCAATCGCCTCCATGTCCTGAACCGCTGCGTCAAGTTGTTTTCGATCACCAATAGCCTCACCAACACCCATGTTCAGGACAATTTTGGTAATCCTTGGAACTTCCATTACATTCTTGAGACTCAGCTCCTCCTGCAAGGCGGATCTGATTTCCTCAGCATATTTTTTCTTTAGGTCAGTCATTTTTATTCCGTCTGTCCTAGCTATCTATCTGATCGCCGGTCGATCTAAAAATACGAACTTTCTTACCGTCTTCTAGGATCTTTACACCGACCCTGTCCGCCTTGTTAGTGGCACCGTTATAAATCGCCACGTTAGAAGCTTGTATTGGCGCCTCTTTCTCGATAATTCCACCAGGTTGACCCATCTGAGGATTACCCTTGGTATGGCGCTTTATTATGTTCACACCACTTACAAATAGTCGACCGTCATCCAGCGTCCGCGTTACTGTGCCAATCTTTCCACGATCTCGGCCCGCAATGACCATCACGCGATCATCTCTTTTAATCTTCTGCATGCTGCACCTTTACAATACTTCTGGTGCCAGGGAGATTATTCGCATGAAGTTGTCACTACGAAGCTCCCTGGTCACTGGACCAAATATCCTGGTTCCGATCGGCTGTTTTTGTGCGTTCAGTAGGACAGCTGCATTACCATCAAATCGAATGACTGATCCATCCGGTCTGCGTACACCTTTTTTTGTACGCACAACTACTGCATCTAGAACCTGTCCTTTTCTAACTCGCCCTCGAGGTATGGCTTCCTTTACAGTCACCTTGATTACGTCACCCACACCAGCGTAACGGCGCTTAGATCCACCAAGCACTTTTATGCACATAACTCTGCGCGCACCGCTATTGTCGGCAATATCTAAATACGTCTGCGCCTGAATCATCCTGTTAACCTCACCGAAACCTTATGTTTTATCACCACTAAATTACGGTGGCTTTCCTATCAATACTTTGTAAAGCCCAAGTCTTAGTCTTCGACATGGGTTTGATCTCAACGATAGTGACTGTATCTCCTTCCTGGCACGCGTTCTCCGGATCGTGTGCATGGAACTTCTTAGAGCGTCGAATGTATTTCCCATAGAGTGGATGCTTGATTCGCCGCTCAACAAGCACAGTAATCGTCTTATTCATCTTGTTACTTACTACTGACCCTGTGGCCGTTCTAGCTAATGTCTTTTCTTCACTCATTTAGCTTCCTCAGCGTCAGCCTCTTGACGTTTTTCATTCAGTACCGTTTTCACTTTGGCAATGTCCCTTGCAACCTCTTTCAACAAATGAGTCTGCGTTAGCTGCCCAGTTGATTGCTGCATACGATGAGAAAACCGTTCTTTAACCAAAGCCTGTAGCTCATCGATTAACTCATCGACTGATTTGGTCCTCAACTCATTTGCATTCATAGCCGTCTCTCGCTACATCACTTGGCGCTTTACAAACGCGGTCTGGAACGGAAGTTTTGCTGCTGCCAGTCGAAACGCGTCCCGCGCTGTTTCTTCAGTAACACCTTCCATTTCATACAGAACTTTTCCGGGCTTAATCTGTGCAACCCAGTATTCAACGTTTCCTTTACCCTTACCTTGCCGAACTTCTAGCGGCTTCTGGGTAATCGGCTTGTCGGGGAAAACCCGAATCCAGATTTGACCACCCCGTTTCACACGACGGCTCATCGCTCGTCGACCCGCCTCTATTTGGCGTGCAGTCAGTCTTCCACGTCCTACAGCCTTGAGACCGTACTCGCCAAAACTAACCGCACCTCCTCGATGAGCAAGCCCACGATTCCGGCCCTTCTGCTGCTTCCTATATTTTGTTCGCTTCGGTTGTAACATGCTTTCTATCCAAAACTCTGACCGGTGGATGGCTGGCTCGGATCTTCGCGCTGACCGAGAATCTCGCCTTTAAAGATCCACACCTTCACTCCCAATATACCGTAAGTGGTGAGCGCCTCAGCGGTGGCGTAATCTATATCTGCTCTCAGTGTATGCAGTGGGACGCGCCCCTCCAGATAACTCTCTGTCCTGGCAATCTCCGCTCCACCCAATCGACCTGCAACTCTGACTTTGATACCTTCAGCACCCAGACGCATAGCGTTTTGCATCACACGCTTCATAGCCCGCCTAAACTGCACACGCCGCTCTAATTGCTGGGCAACATTCTGAGCAACAAGATACGCATCAAGTTCAGGCTTCTTAATCTCCTCAATATTGATATGTACTGGCACACCCATCATCTGCGAAACTTGCGCACGAAGTCGTTCCACATCTTCGCCCTTCTTACCAATAACAATTCCAGGTCGCGCCGTATGAACAGTCACTCGCGCAGTCTGAGCCGGGCGTTCAATCTCAATCCTGCTGACTGATGCCTGGGCCAGTTTCTTCTGTATGAATTCACGAACCTTCAGATCCTCATGCAGGTTAGACCGGTACGACGGACCGCTCGCATACCATACCGACGTATGCTCTTTAACAATGCCTAAACGCATGCCTGTTGGATGTACTTTTTGGCCCATATTGATCTCCCTAACGCGAACCCTTAGTCCGCTACTGCCAGCGTTATATGACAACTCCGCTTAAAAATGCGGTCGGCGCGCCCTTTTGCTCGGGGCTTGATTCTTTTCATTGTCGTGCCTTCATCAACAAATATCCTCGATACGGTTAACTCGTCTACATCCGCGCCTTCATTGTGTTCTGCATTCGCAATAGCCGACTCCAACAACTTTCGGACTAGATCTGCACCCTTCTTGTTGCTGAAATTAAGCACATCAAGTGCCTCACCTACCTGTTTACCCCTGATCTGATCAGCGACTAAACGCGCCTTCTGCGCTGATAACCGGGCACCTTTTAGACTAGCCGCGACTTCCATCTCTAATCCCCTTACCGCCTAACTTTCTTATCGCCGGCATGCCCGCGAAACGTGCGAGTAATAGCAAACTCGCCCAACTTGTGTCCAACCATGTCTTCATTTATGAAGACAGGCACATGCTGACGACCGTTATGCACCTGAATCGTCAAGCCAACAAAGTCAGGCGTTATCAACGAACGACGTGACCAAGTTCTAATAGGTCGTTTGTCATTAGAATCTACCGCCCTTGCAACCTTGTTCATCAGATGCAGATCTACAAAGGGACCTTTTCTCAAACTTCTTGGCACAACTTATCTCCTGGTCTTCGATCTTCTGCGAACAATCATCTTGTCAGTTCTTTTGTTCTTTCTGGTCTTATGACCCTTGGTCGGCTGTCCCCAGGGAGAAACCGGGTGACGACCACCCGAAGTCTTACCCTCGCCACCACCGTGCGGGTGATCCACCGGATTCATGACGACACCTCGCACTGTCGGTCTGACGCCGCGCCAGCGCGATGCTCCTGCTTTACCAAGAGAACGTAAATTGTGTTCCGAGTTGCTGACTTCACCCAACGTTGCTCGACACTCTGCGAGAACTTTACGCATCTCCCCTGAACGCAATCTCAGTGTTACATAGCGACCCTCTTTAGCAACCAGCTGGGCAGAGGTTCCCGCACTTCTAGCCATCTGAGCCCCTTTCCCCGGCTTCAGCTCGATGCAGTGCACCACACTACCCATGGGCACATTACGTAAGGGCATAGAGTTTCCAGATCGGATTGGAACGTTGTCACCAGATTGGAGCTGATCGCCTACTGCAAGATCACGGGGCGCAATGATGTATCGTCTTTCGCCGTCGGCGTACTTAAGGAGAGCTATGTTGGCTGTTCGATTAGGATCGTACTCTAGTCTTTCTACTGTTGCCGTAATTCCGTTCTTGTTTCGTTTGTAGTCAATAACACGATATTTCTGCTTATGCCCACCACCAATATGCCGGGTTGTAATTCGGCCATTATTATTCCGCCCGCCACTCTTGGCCTTCTTTTCCGTGAGAGACTTATAGGGCTCACCCGTATGCAGATCGGGGTGGACAACTTTGACAACAAACCGGCGACCCGGCGATGTTGGTTTTGCTTTAACAACAGGCATTGCTAGTCTCGTTAACTTATTGAGGAGAAATCAATATCCTGACCTTCTTCAAGTCGGACATATGCTTTCTTCCATCCAGGTCTTTTCGATATACCACGCCAAGAACGTTTCATCTTGCCTTTTACATTAAGGACAGTGACATTCTTAACCGCGACCCCATAAATCTTTTCTATCGCTTCTTTAATCTCTGGTCGGGTAGCATCTTTAGCTACCTTGAACGTAATCTGGTTCGCTTCATCAGCGATCAACGTTGCCTTTTCAGAAATGTGCGCACCCAAAACAACTTTATAAAGTCTTTCGTTGTTCATCCGAGCACCTCTTCAACCTGCTTCAACGCGCCAACCGTAAACAGTACTTTTTCGTAACCGATAAGCATGACCGGATTAGCACCTTGAACATCCACAATTTCCACATTCTTCAGGTTACGTGCACCGAGGTACAGGTTGTCATCAACTTCCTCAACTACTATAAGCACGCTCTCAAGCTCGAGGTCCTTTAGCAGTGTTTGAATCTGTTTAGTCTTCGGTGCATCCACCGCAAAGTTATCAGTCACAACCATTCGACCTTGTCGAATGAGCTCTGATAAAATCGACTGCATAGCGCCTCGATACATCTTTCTATTCACCTTCTGTGAATAATCTCTAGGCTTTGCCGCAAACGTTACACCACCGCCCCGCCATATGGGACTTCGAATCGTGCCAGCTCTTGCCCGGCCTGTACCCTTTTGGCGGTAAGGTTTCGCTCCTCCACCACGCACGTCTGAACGAGTCTTTGACGACTTAGTGCCTTGTCGTCCAGCAGCCAAATACGCAACCACCACCTGATGTACGAGGGCTTCATTATATTGGCGCCCAAAAGCTGCTTCCGAAACATCTACAGCCTTCTTCGTAATCCCTTTACCTGGTTCTGAAATATTGAGATTCAAAATTCCGCTCCACTACGCCCGGGACTTAACCGCAGGCCGAATAAGAACATCACCACCAGAGGCGCCCGGTACAGGCCCTTTAACCAGCAACAAATTGTTCTCTTCATCAACGCTTACAATTTCTAACGACTGTGTTGTCACGTTTACAGACCCCATGTGCCCAGCCATTTTCTTACCTTTAAATACACGTCCAGGTGTCTGACACTGCCCAATTGAACCCGGCGCACGATGAGAAATCGAGTTACCGTGCGTGGCATCCTGCATCTTGAAATTGTGTCGCTTTACGACACCTGCAAATCCTTTACCCTTGGATTGACCTGTTATATCGACTTTCTGACCGACCTCAAAAGAAGAGACATTGAGAGTATCTCCAATACCAAACTCTTCTTCGCTGGAAAAACGGAACTCCCGCACCGTCCTTCCTGCTTCAACATTCGCTTTACTGAAGTGGCCTGCACTAGGTTTTGTTACATGAGACGCTTTGATATCGCCACAGGCGACTTGGACTGCGGTATACCCATCGGACTCGTTAGTCTTAACTTGGGTAATGTGGTTAGGCTGAGCTTCAATAACGGTTACCGGCACAGATGCGCCATCTTCCGCAAAAACCCGGGTCATTCCTCTTTTAATTCCTACAATACCTATAGCCATTTGTATCTCCTGACCCAGACAAACCCTCAACCAAGGTTAATCTGTACCTCCACACCCGACGCCAAATCCAACTTAGTCAACGCATCAACTGTACGTTCTGTTGGTTCGAGAATATCCAATAGACGCTTGTGAGTTCTAATCTCGTACTGATCCCTTGCATCCTTATTCACATGAGGAGATATAAGCACCGTAAACTTCTCCTTGCGCGTGGGCAGGGGTATCGGTCCGCGAACCTGAGCGCCTGTACGCTTAGCTGTATTCACGATTTCCTGCGTAGAAGCGTCAATCAAGCGGTGATCAAATGCTTTCAAGCGAATTCTGATTCTCTGGTTCTGCATAACCACTCCTCTACGGGTGGATTCAATAAGACAAAAAAAGTCCTCCCTCTTCTAGGGAAGACGCAAGCCCTTGCTTTATTTCAAGCTACCCATGACCTCCCATCGAGGTCCTGTATCCCACATAAAGCGGGGCCTAGAGTTCAACCTAGGCGGTTAATTCGTCGGCGATATCCGATAGGGGCGGGAATCATACCCACCCTTGATGCTAAATACCACAGACAAATGCCACAAACACAATGGTTTAGTAGCTTTAAAGTCCTTTTAGACGTCAAATAGCCAAAAAGAACCTGTCTCTAGTTACTAATCTTGGTAACGACGCCGGCACCTACCGTCCTACCACCTTCTCGGATAGCAAAACGCTGGCCTTCTTCCATCGCAATCGGCGCAATCAACTCAACATTCATCGTAATGTTATCACCCGGCATCACCATCTCAATGCCCTCCGGTAACTCAACCGTGCCCGTAACATCCGTCGTCTCAAAGAAAAACTGCGGCTTATACCCCTTGAAAAAGGGCGTGTGGCGTCCACCTTCATCTTTCGATAGAACGTACACCTCTCCCTCGAACTTCGTATGTGGCGTAATCGATCCCGGTATCGCCAATACCTGGCCTCGCTCTACCTCATCTCGACTCGTGCCGCGCAGCAGTACCCCTACGTTCTCTCCCGCCCGACCTTCATCAAGCAACTTACGGAACATCTCAACTCCAGTACACGTCGTCGTCTGAGTATCACGAATACCAACAATCTCCATCTCGTCACCTACCTTGACAATGCCTCGCGTAATCCGCCCCGTAACCACTGTGCCACGGCCAGATATTGAAAATACGTCCTCTATTGGTAACAAAAACGGCTGATCTATATCTCGCTTTGGCTCCGGTATATAGGCATCAAGTGTCTCTACCAGCTTCTGGATCGACGGCGCACCAATATCTGATGTGTCTCCCTCCAACGCCTTAAGTGCACTTCCAACAATAATCGGCGTGTCATCTCCCGGAAACTCATACTGGTCTAACTGCTCGCGCACTTCCATCTCTACCAGTTCCAGAAGCTCTTCATCATCAACCATGTCCGCTTTGTTCAGGTAAACAACAATATAAGGAACTCCAACCTGCTTCGATAACAGTATGTGCTCTCGCGTCTGAGGCATCGGACCATCTGCCGCCGATACCACCAAAATCGCTCCGTCCATCTGCGCCGCACCCGTGATCATGTTCTTTACATAATCCGCGTGTCCCGGACAGTCTACGTGTGCATAGTGACGCTCCGGTGAGTCATACTCTACGTGCGAAGTCGCTATTGTTATACCACGCTCTTTCTCTTCCGGTGCATTATCAATTGCATCAAATGCCTGAAACTCCCCTCCACCGTAAGTCTCCGCACACACCTTCGTGATCGCAGCCGTCAGTGTCGTCTTGCCATGGTCAACATGACCTATCGTCCCTACATTTACGTGTGGTTTTGTTCGCTCAAACTTCTCTTTGGACACTTCAGTCCTCTCCTCTAAAAATCATTGGAACAGAAAAACTCATATCGTTGTTGTCGCCTTTAACTACCGTCGTATAGCCTTAAACATGGAGCTCATAACCGGATTTGAACCGGTGACCTCTTCCTTACCAAGGAAGTGCTCTACCGCCTGAGCTATATGAGCTGATCTTCCTCAATTGGAGCGGGTAGCGAGGATCGAACTCGCGTCATCAGCTTGGAAGGCTGAGGTTCTACCACTAAACTATACCCGCCCGTTTTTCGCTGTTTACATACTCGCTACTGCT
>Ga0115105_11016375_pt1 | contig 15647 bp, 10 predicted proteins | sample CN18umnscriptome_FD_89648 | JGI IMG/M metagenome (GOLD analysis project Ga0115105, IMG submission 89648) | Marine eukaryotic communities from Pacific Ocean to study complex ecological interactions - CN13ID_155_C17_100m_0.8um Metatranscriptome... | ecosystem: Environmental > Aquatic > Marine >... | reverse complement strand
GAAACATTACATGTAAACTACCACAGGGAAGAGGCACCTCAGTGTCGGACCTCTTCCTAATTGGCTTTTGGCCCGGTGCGCCGGATACCCTCTAGCCGTCTAGACGGTGGGATAGACCACAAAACTTTTATTTTAATTTGCATGCAAGGGTAAATATACAATCAATACATTTAAAACAATAAGAAAATGGCTCAACAGTCGACCGCACATCAAGCGTCGGTAACCGTACCAGGTGCTAATAATGGTGGTGCTGATAGACGAGCCCTTTACCTCAAGCTGTTCTCAGGTGAGATGTTTAAAGGGTTCGAATATAACTCAATAGCCAGAGATCTTGTTATGAAGAGAACCCTTAAGAATGGGAAATCTCTTCAGTTCATCTATACAGGACACACCAAAGCTGAGTTCCATACTCCAGGAAATTCTATCTTGGGTAACTCAGACGGTGCTCCTCCTGTAGCAGAAGACAATTACTGTTGATGATCTACTCATCTCCAGTGCATTTGTCTATGAGCTAGACGAGACTCTTGCACATTATGAATTAAGAGGAGAGATATCTAAGAAGATTGGATATGCTCTTGCTCAGAAGTATGATAGACTAGTATTCCGTGCCATTGCACGTGGAGCTAGAGCTGCTTCTCCAATAACTAAGTCTGGTTACGTCGAACCAGGTGGAACACAAATTCGTGTTGGTACTAATGCCCAAGCATCTGATGCTTATGTACCTGCTTCTCTAATCTCTGCATTCTATGATGCTGCAGCGGCATTAGATGAGAAGGGAGTAAGTCAAGATGGCCGAGTAGGTGTTCTAAACCCAAGACAATATTATGAACTTATCCAAGCGGTAGGTACTAATGGTCTTGTAAACAGAGACGTACAAGGTACATCTTTACAGTCTGGTAATGGTATCATTGAGATTGCAGGTATCAAAATCTACAAGTCAATGAACATTCCATTCTTCTCAAGCTATGGTACTAAGTACGGATCTGCTTCTGCTACTAACCCTGGAGTAACTTCTCCTGGCAACCTCGGCTCTTTTGTCGGTGAAGCTGTAGAAGATGCTGCAAATGATGTAGCTGGAATCAACAACGAGTATGGTGAAGAAACAGAATTCGCAAACTCTTGTGGTTTGATCTTCCAGAAAGAAGCCGCAGGTTGTGTTGAAGCAATCGGTCCTCAAGTCCAAATTACTTCAGGTGACGTATCCGTGATTTATCAGGGTGATGTTATTCTTGGTAGATTGGCTATGGGTGCTGACTATCTAAACCCAGCTGCTGCTGTGGAACTAGTTGCAGGTGCTGCAGTAGGTTCTTCAGGAAACGCTGCTTTCTAATTATATTTTTATATACACACATGGGGAGGCTTCGGTCTCCCTTTTTTTATTTACAAAACTTTATGGCGACCTCGACAATTGACACCGATACCGAACTATCCGCAGTGAACTCAATCTTGGGAGCTATCGGTCAATCACCAGTAACAACACTGAACTATGAAAACCCTGAAATAGGTTTTATATATAATATACTGAACGAAGTAAACAAAGATGTACAGAATGAAGGTTGGCATTTCAACACTGAATATCATATAGCAACTATACCGGATTCTAATAACTATATAACTCTACCTAATAATGCATTACGTTATGATATACATGATGGATTAAAAGATAAATCTAGGGATGTAGTTGTAAGGAATGGTAGGTTATATGATTTAGTAAACCATACCGATGAATTTACACAGACTCTCTACCTAGACTTAGTGACGCTGTATGCGTTCGAAGATCTCCCTAACCCATTCCAACGTTACATAACTTACAGGGCTGCTGTAAGGGCTGCTACCCAGCTTGTATCGAATCCTCAGCTTGCTCAACTATTGAAGGAAGATGAATTCAAATCTAGAGCTGCATGTTTAGAATACGAATGTGATAAGGGAGATCCTTCTTACTTCGGTAATCCGCATGATAGTTCTTATACGGCTTACCAACCATACAATGCACTGAGACGCTGATGGCAAGTATTACACAAACAATACCTAACTACAATGGGGGTATATCACAACAGCCTGATGAATTAAAATTCCCAGGACAAGTTGTAGATGCTAAGAATGTATACCCTGACTTGATTCAAGGACTGATGAAACGTCCTGGTGGTAAGTTAGTAGGATCTTTAAGTGATGGATCAAATAACTCTGTTACTAATGGTAGATGGTTTCATTACTATCGTGATGAGAATGAGCAATACATAGGACAGGTAGCACAAAATGGTATAGTAAAAATGTGGAGTTGTATAGATGGATCAGAGAAAACTGTTACCTATGATACAGCTACTGCAACTGCTTTAACTACCTATTTAACTCACACTAATGATGAAGATATACAAACACTTACTCTTAACGATTATACATATATAACTAATCGTACTAAGACTGTAGCAATGGCTGGTACTACCACAACAGCTAGACCGTTTGAAGCTTACATTGAATTAAAAAAAGTAGCGTATGCTAACCAGTATGCAGTAAATTTATTTAATGACAATACTACAACTTCATCTTCTACCGCTACTAGAATCTCAGTAACTTTAGTTTCTTCTAGTAATAATTATTGTGATGCTAATGGTGGGATGGTTTCTAGAGCTACCAGAGAAAGCAATCATGCTGGTAGATGTGATGATACTGCAGGTGATGGTAACGATGCTTGGTCTCCTAATGTAGGTACCAGGATATTCAGTGTAACAGATGGAGCAAGTCTTACTGATGCTGCTATTTCAGGATCACATGCTTATACTATTGATGTAAAAGCTGCAGGTGGTTCATCAGTTAATAGAGGTAAGAATTTATACTTTAGAATTTCTACTATAGGTCAAGCTGTACCTTTCACTGATAACAGTGGGTCTGATCCAGTTACGACTTATCAATCTAGATACACTGTAACACATGATATGTTATATGGTGGTGAAGGTTGGGAAGAAGGTGATTACTTCCATGTATGGATGGCAGATGCTTACTATAAAGTAAAAATTGATACAGTTAGTACATCTCAAATACAAGGTAATTTAGGAATTATACGTCCTACACCTACATCATTTGATACTAAAACAACTGTAACAGCTGAAAGTATTTTAGGAGATCTATCAACAGACATACTTGCTACTAGTGAGTTTGCTACTGGCGAAGTGCAAATCATAGGTAGTGGTATATATCTTACAAACGGTACATCATTTAACGTGACCTCACCAACAGGTGATTTACTTAATGTAATTACATCTGAATGTAATAGTATCGAAGACCTACCGAATCAATGTAAGCATGGTTATGTAGTTAAAGTAAAGAACAGTATTGCTAATGAAGATGACTATTATGTTCAATTCTTTGGCGAAAATAATCGTGATGGTCCTGGAGTATGGGAGGAGTGTGCAGCTCCTGGACGTACTACTACATTAGACCCAGGTACAATGCCTATAGAATTAGTAAGGCAAGCAAATGGTACCTTCACTGTAGATCAAATTGAATGGGATGCATGTGGCGTAGGTAATACTACTACTGTCCCTGAACCTTCATTCGTAGGTCAGAAGATAAATAAAATGGTATTCTTCAGGAATAGAATGGTAATGCTCAGTGATGAGAATATTGTCATGTCTCAACCTGGTGACTTCTATAATTTTTGGCCACGTTCAGCTATAACATATACAGCTACAGACGTTATTGATATATCATGTAGCTCAGAATACCCTGCTATAGTTTATGATGCTATCCAAGTTAATTCAGGTTTAGTAATATTTACTAAGAATAAACAATTCATGCTGACTACGGATTCAGATGTACTGAGTCCTTTAACAGTAAAACTTAATGCCTTAGCTAATTATAATTTCAACCATCAAACTAATCCAATAAATCTAGGTACTACTATAGCCTTCTTAGATAATGCTGGTAAACACTCTCGTTTATGGGAAATGGCAAGGATATTACGTGAGGGAGAACCTGTTGTAATAGACCAAAGTAAAGTAGTAGGTAAATTATTTGATAAGGAATTAGAATTGATTTCTAACTCTAGAGAGAATGGTGTAATCTTCTTTAGTAAAAAAGGTACTACCACTCTGTATGGTTATAGATACTACAACACTAGTGATAAACGTATACAGCAAGCTTGGTTCAAATGGGAACTAATGGGTACTATACAGCACCATGCAGTATTAGATGATGCATTATATGTTGTAATTAGAAATGGTAGTAAAGATGTATTACATAGATACGTATTAAAAGCTAGTGATAATGAGCATGAAATAACAGATAACATGAACACTACATCTGATACTACAGATGATATTACATACCGTATTCATTTAGATAACAGTTATACTGTTGCTTCATCTGGTTTAACCTATGACGCTACTAATGATTGGACTAAATTTAATTTACCTACAGGGTTTAATAATACTTCAGGACAATTATCAGTATTTGTAGTACCGAGCGCTTCTGATCTGACATTTCAAGGACGCTCAGAGAATGTATCTACATTTGTAGAAAGTGGAGTTACTAAGGTTAAATTACCTGGTAACTGGAAAACCTATGACCCTCAATATGTCGAAGATGGTAGTACAGGTGATGATGTAACACCTGCTAACAATATAGTACTTGGTTATCAGTTTGATATGGAAGTACAATTCCCTACTATCTACTATACACAAGAAGGTAATGGTCAAGTTAGGTCTTTAATTAATGGTAATTTAATTATCCATAGAGTAAATTTAAACTTAAAAGCTAATGGTTTATATACTACGATATTAGATAGAATAGGTAAACCCACCTATACTGAAACATGGGAATCAACCATAGCTGATCAGTATGGGGCTAATAGAGTTCAAGTTGATGAAAGTGTAACACAAGCTATACCTGCATATGAGAAGAATACTAACTTAACCTTAACACTTAAATCTACACACCCTACACCCGCTACATTAAGCTCAATGACATGGGAGGGTTCTTACACAGATAAAAACTACCGCCGTGTCTAAATACATTCACCCAATCACAATGGAGGCTGCTAAACAAGTAGCCTCTAACTTACTCCCTGCTGACTGGAAAGAGGTCGAAGAAGGTCATGGAGTAAATCCCACAGAAGCGTTACTCGACGCTGTTCAAAAACCCTCTTGCATATACTTCGTAGTGCCTAACGGCAAGACTGCTGGTATGGCTGGAGTAGATCCAGGAGGACGAATCTGGATGTTATGTACAAATGCCATCCATGACTATCCTATAACGTTTGCTAGAGAAGCAAAGCGTTTTGTAGATAGCAGAAAAGAGCCGCTACTGTGGAACATTGTTGATAAACGCAACAAGGTCCATCTAAAATTACTTAAATTCCTTGGGTTCAAGTTTTTAAGAGAAATAGAATATGGACCTAATAACTTATCCTTTATAGAATTTTGCCGTGTGCTTAGGAGAACAGGCTAAGAATGCCAATAAAGTCGCTAGACGACAATACCAGTACCAACTGGACAAACGAGAACGTGAATGGATGCAAACCCTTAGTTTAACTAGGGCAGAGCAAGTACAACACGAACAAATGGTTGATGCTAGTAACCTTGGATTAGCTAATGTATTCTCACAAATACAAGAGCAACAAGGTGAAATGATTGACCAAGCGATGGTTGTTCGTCAGGGAGAGTGGAAGAACTTCCTTGAGAATAGTAAATTCGCTGAAATGAAAGCTAGTGGTAGAGCATTAGGTCGATCTACCAATAGAATAGGAGCTCTTGAATTAGGGCAGTACCTGAAAAGAGGTAATGATGTGGCTAATCAAATAACTAAAGGTACTCGAGACTTACAACGAAAAGGTGCTCAAGCTAAGGGACGTACCAGAGCTGAACAATTACAATCCTTTACTAAAGTTGCTTGGGAGAAACATCCTGATATTGCACCACCTAAACCTGTGTTACAGAATGTAGGTAATGCTATGTTTATGGATGCCTTGAAAATAGGTAGCAGCATTGCAAGTATAGCAGGTGGCGGCGGCTTAAATGTCGGCGGCTGGGACATGTTTGCTGGAGGGTAAAAACTAATGGCATTACTAGAACCACAACAACCCACTGATTGGGTGTCTTCATTAGAAAAAATCTATGCAAGACAAACTAGACAAACTGAGCAATATTATGCTCAATTAACTGCTAGAGATGAACAGGAGTTAAAGAAAAAGAAAAACGAAAGCTTTACAACGAAGTTACAAGCTCTTGCTGAATTTTCTACTACAGTTGGTAAAGCTAAATCTGCTTTTGACAAAGCTTCTGAAAAAAAGAAAGCAGGGAAACTCTTAGCAGATTCCATAGAATTTAGAAAAAATAATCCTGATCTAAAACTTACTGAAAAATACCTTGATAATTATAACGCATTAGAAAAAGATCAGGTTGATTTAAGTAAAGAAATTAAAGAAGCTATTGCAAATAAAAAAATAGCACCTGAATTAGGATATGCCATTTTAGAAGGCCACGGTTCTAAAGTACTGAAATATTCTAGATTGATGGCTTATGAGAAAGTAAATAGAAGTATTTCAGATGTAACTAGAAAATTAAATGATCCCGCTGAAGCGAAGTTTCAAGAGGAATTTCGAAGGGATCAATTAGCTGGTAATACAAAAACGTTTTATGAAAAGTACTTATATGGTGAAATATCAGAATTAGGTTTATCAGACAAATGGGTAAAGGATAACTTACATAAAATCGTAGAGAAGTATGCAAATACAAAAGGTGTTTTAAGTCGTATAAACATTAAGGATGTACATTTAACTGCTAAGACTGAAGAACTTGATAATGATATAATATCAGCTTTAGGATTATCTGCACCTGGACCAGAGGTAGCTAAAGAATTTTCTAATCAACTCGAAACTGAAGGTTATGATCAGACTGTCTTACGATTAATCCGTTTAGCTGACGCTGGTAAATTAGAACTTGGTGAATGGAACAACATTAAAAATAATCTTGCTAAACACCGTGGAGGAAAGAAACTTTCGGAAGCGATGAAGAAAGCTGATTCAGAATTACCTCTTGAAGAACAAAAGTATTCTAGATATGAAGTCGGAGATACAGTTGATAAGTTAGATTTACTGATTAAAACTAATGATAAAACACAAATAAGAAACGCTATTAATGCAGCTAATGTAGCAAAAAATGCTAAAGTAATAGCAGCTCATGAAGTTGAGATAAATGCTGTTTTAGCAGCTGCACCAGGTACTTATGATGAAAATCAAATAAATACAATAATAGCAAGGGCAGAAAATGCTGTAATAGGTGATGATAATAAAGCACTTAAACGACTTAAAAACTATAGCAATAATACTCCTACTAGAGATTATTCCGAGTATACAAAGGGTGAGAAATCAGGAAATTTATTTGCGCTGAAAGAAGAAATAAATCAAGAATCAAATAGTCTTATAGCAAACCCGCTGAAAGATATAATAAGAGACCAGGAGAATTTTTTTAGAGAGAACGAGCGGCCTATAACTGTAGATGGACAACTGGATGACGTATTTGATCTACTTAGAACTACTAATAAGAAAATACTTACAACTAAAACAGATGCATTGTCTAATACTGCTAAAGGAATGGCAGGTGAAATAAATCGAAAACGTAATTGGTTTTATGCTCAAGAAAGAAAATTGTATCCTGATATGGATCCTACGGAACAAGGTACTAATGCTGACCTCAAATGGAAGAAGTGGTTAACATTGAATGGTAGTGGAGTACCAATTACTGATCAAAATATAAGAGAGGGTCGTGTTGGAAGATTTTCATATAATCGGATGACTGGTAATTATGATAACTATGATACACATTTAACAGAACGAGCTGTACAATCATACGCTCTAAGGGATGATAATTTAAAGAATAACGATAACTTTACTATTGAAAATGTAAAACAATGGAGATCTAAAATAAATGAAGCTAGACTTACCATTAACAAGGAAACAACTAATGGTAGTTGGTTAAACAGTTTACTTGATACTGAGGGTGCAATTTTAGATCCAGCTGATGTTATACGTGCTATTGAAAATCCAGATAAGGTAAATCTTTATAATAAAGAACTTATCATTAAAGCTAGGATCTTAGGTGTTCAACCAGGTGTTTTACTTAAACGTCAATATCGAGCTTTGCTTTCAAGTGAAAACGAAGATACTATAGAACTAGTCCGAAAGACTGGTTTAACTAAGTATAAGTCTATGATAGAAGCAGAAGCTACGAAAGAGATCGATTTCAGGAAAGTAATCCAACAATCAGGTCATAAAGATCTTATATATTTATATGAACATATAGGTTTAGAAAATGCTTCTCCAGCTCAATTAGAACGGTTCAGTAAATCCTTAGATCAGGACTTTGTTTCGTCTAGGGAAACTAGTAAACCTATTGAAGGTGAAGAAAGTGAAGTAGGGGTTAGTCCTGAAACTATTGAACAAAGTAATCTAATTAATAAAGAGCGATTGGAATCCATTTCAAAAGAAAGTAATTATGAAAATAATACGATTACTGAAATGAGAAAACGAGGATTCGTTACTATTAAGAAAGATGGTGACTTGATACTTATATCCCCTGAAGAACTTGAAAAACGAAAGCGGGATAGATTGATAATGACACATGGTTCTCTACCTGTACCGCAAGCATAAATTATGAATGAAGAATTAAATTTCGCTGAAATGTCAGATGAGGAGCTTATCAAGCGTTTTCAGGCAATCAGCGGAAATACTACTAATACAGGTTCTAACGTATCTACGGATACTCAAATAAAACCTGAAACAGTAGTCGCTCCTGAGGGAGAAAATAGATTTGAGGGCATGACCCGCAAAGAAAAACTTAATGCCGCTGAACCTGGTGAACTTATACCAGGTTTCGGTAGGAAACCAAGAGAAGGTGTTGGAGGTTTTGTACAAGATACTCTCCAAAATACAGGAGAAAGTCTAGCACCAGCAGTAGGTGTTTTAGATACGATAACTGATGTTATCAATATGGCTAGTCCTAATGGTATACCAGATATACCTAAGGTACCAGAGTATGAAGCTAAATCAGTACAAGCTGTTAGGAATATATCTGGACTTATAATACCATCTCTTGGTCTTAGAAGTTTAGCGATACAAGGTTTCTCTAAAATACATGCTGCAGGTAAAGCAGCACCATGGTTACAGAAATTAGGAAATTCTAAATCTTTTTCTTACTTTTCTAAATTTGGTATAGATATAGGTACTGGTGGTTTTGTAGATTATGCTGCAGAACAAAACCAAAAAGATGATAACCTATTAGGTACTTTAAAAGGTTATTGGCCTAAAACATTTCAATGGATACCTGAAAGTGTAGCAACAGATGCTGATGATACACCTGGAGAAAAACGTGCTAAGAATGTAGGAGAAGGTGCTATATTTAATGTACTATCTAGTATCATTGAAGGTGCTGCTTATCTCACAAAAGCTGGTAGAAGTATTAAAAGAACTTCTCAATTTATACCAGCTAAGGAAGGAGGCACTAAAAATATAGACACTCTTACTAAAGATGAATTCACCGATATTAAATTTTCTGATAATCCTATAGAAGATAATGTTCTTAGAGGTTCCTAGAAAAGAAAAGGAATTGAATTTATTAAATGAATACTATGTCAGTAGGGGTGATGATGTAGTTGATTCTAGCTTATATGATGAAGGAGAACTTTTAGTACGAACTAAAGATTCAGATGGGATTCTAGGAGCTGCTGCAGATGCTGCACAAATTCAAAATAATTTAGACTCTAGTTGGGGTAGGATAGGTAATATTATCCATGAAGCTACTAGGAAGGAAGGTATTGAATTATCAAATTTATCTAAGCGTACATTAGTCTCTGAACTCACACAACAACTAAAGGAAGGTGGTCCGTATAGTAAACGCTTAAGATCTAATAAATTAATATCTTCTAAAATGATGGATGAAGCTGGTAAGAAACTAGCAGCTACATTATTACATCCTAGAGTAGAACCTGATGAAATAATAGGATTACTAGATGAGTTTAAAAAGTCTGTAGAAGGATCTGCTGTAAGGATTGTAGGTAAAAAAGGTATCTCAGGAGCTATAAAACAACTAAAAGCACAGATGTTAGATTTAGATGTTCAAAAAGCTAGAGCATATTTAGCTACATCTGAAGCTGGTCAAGTAGCTGATTTCTCTGAAGGTGCTAGATATATGGAAGGTGGTGCTTCTGTAAATAGAACTATAGATTTAATGGCAGATCGTTTAGAAGTATTAATGGTAGAAAAAGGTCTTGCTAATTTTGAAGTAGGTTCTATGCTTTCTAGTATGGATGCTTGGAAAAAAGCAGTTGAAACAGGTGATAAGGGAATTATCAACAGTGCTGCAGATGCTATTACAAGTGCTCATGGTGCTAAATTAGCAGAAACAATACCTAAAGTTAAAGAATGGACTAGTACTTTAAAACAAGTAGCTAGAGATAATCCAGAATTCCTTAAACCTTTACTATTAGCTAATGAATTTACTGATGGAAATGTCGATACATTATGGAAACTACATAATTGGGCAGGTGAGAATTTAGCTACATTTAAAAAAGCTTTGTATGATGGTAATCCAAATGTACCTTCTATCGTTAATAAAGCTATGTGGAGTAATATATTTAACTCTGCACTCTCTGCTATCGCAACACCTATTAATGCTGGTGTAGGTAACTTAACTGGTTTATTAGGTAGAGGCATGGCTACGGTCACTGGAGCTGTCGTACAAGGTGATCTTGTCAGGGCAAAGAAAGCTATGGTGGCTCACTTTTCATTAGATGATACCTTACAAAAAGCTACAGAGCATATGAGGTTGGTATTTAGAAAAGCCTCTAATAACCCAACAGAAGTTAGTTATATGATGCGTGGTGATATTGCTACCCACGAAGAAAAAGGTTTAACAGCTTTAAGAGCATGGGCATATGGAGCTTCTGAAAAAGGAGAAGATGGCGGTTTAATGATGCTTAGTGTCTTTGAAGATTTAGATGCATTATCTAAAGATCCTGTTCTTAGGTTTGGTGGTAATGCTATGACCGCATTAGATGGTTTCTCTAAATCCGTAGTTGCTAATACAGAAGCTAAGTATATAGCGTTTAATAAACTTGCTCAATCAGGTGAAGAGATAACAGAGAAAAGCCTAAAGAAAGCTGCTAATGAAGTATATGATGGTTGGTTTGATAGCAATGGTATGATAAGAAACGAAGGTGTAGATAGAATTACACAGGAAATAGCTTTGAACGCTGACTCTCCTGTTGTTGAAGGAATGAATAATTTTATTAAACGTTTCCCTGCAGCTCGTACATTTATATGGTTCCCTAGAACTACTGCTAATGTTATCGATACCTTTGGTAAATGGAGTCCAGCTGGTGTATTATCCTCTGATTATCAGAAGATGTGGGGCCCATTAGGCATGAAACGAATGGATGAATTTTCCATTGATGAAATTACTGAGATTTTACAAAGTAAAGGTAAACCAGTAGATGAATTCGCAAGAGAAAATTTTGAAATGCTTAGAGCTGAAGTTAAAGGTAAAGCAGCTTTAGGAAGTCTTATGGTTACTATGGCAGGTTTTGCTGCAACTGGAGATCGATGTACAGGTAATGGTCATTATGATAAATCCAGACAAACTATGAGAATACGTAGTGGATGGAAAGCTAAGTCATGTAAAGTACCAGGTACTGATAAGCAAGTTAGTTATGAATGGATGGGTCCAATAGGTGACTGGTTATCATTAACTATTGATGTTGTTGATAACTTTGATAGTTTAACAACTGCTATGCAAGAGGATCTATATAATAAACTAGCTTTTGTAATTGGTTCTGCTGTTACTAATAGATCAGTTTTATCTCAATTAGAACCTATGTATGATGTATTACAAGGTAATGGTGCAGCTGCTACTAGATGGATGTCTTCATTCGGTAATAACTTAGTACCTTTAGGTAGTGCAAGAAACGAACTGGGTAAAATAATGTACCCTCAGTTAAGACAAATACGTTCTGAGTTAGATAAAAATCTAAGGAATAGAAATGCATGGTTAGACATGTTTGATCCTGAACGGTCCTTACCTTCTGTAGTTGATCCTATAGATGGTCAACCAATAGGTAAAGAAGATAATTGGTTCCTTAGAGTATGGAATAGAGGACCAGCAAAGATAACTTCTCAACCATCTAAGGAAAGACAATTCTTAATTGACATTGAATTCAATAGTAACCCTACTATGAGAATGAGTCAACGTGGTGCTATCTTACATAATCATGAAATAACAGCTATCAACACAGTAATAGGTGAACAAGGATACTATAAGCAATCTATCCGAGAGATAATGGGTAGAGCTAATAGATTAGAATATAAAGCTCCAGATGGTACAGTTTATGTAGGTTTTAAAAACATTATACAAGCTCAACGTAGAGGACTGATACCTTCTGATATTCTAGATACAGGTAAGTTTGCAAACATATTCAATGATTTAAGGTCAGCTTATGCAGAAGCTAAACGATTAGCAGAAGATTCCTTACCTGAAGAGATATTGGCTGGTATTCAAGATCGTGAGTTTAATAATAAAATGAGTAATGAAGACCAAAAATATGGGGATATAAATCAAGTATTAGAAGACTCAGGGCTTCAAAAAACACTTAACATAGCTAAATGACTTATTCAACAGAAGTTAGCCATACTCAGACAACAACAGGTAATAGGGATTTCTCTGTTACCTTTCCATTCCTTGCAACGTCTGACCTGAAGGTTCAACTAAATGGTGTTACTAAATCACTAACTACTCATTATATAATTGTTCAATCAGGGGCTAACACTGTTGTTAATTTCAACACAGCTCCTGCTGACAATGATACAATTCGTATATTTAGAGATACAGATATAGATGCTATAGAAGCTACTTATGCAGCTGGTAGTTCGATTAGAGCATCAGACTTAAACACAAATAACACTCAATTACTATATGCTGCACAGGAATTTGGTACATTAAAAACTGATAATTCTGTTTCATTCTCTTTAGGTAATAAAGGAGATGTACAAATCAACAGTTCGACTGATTGGTCTATAAAATCTAATGCTATTGATTTAGCTATGATGAATGACAATAGTGTTGGTACTAATGAGTTAGTTAATGATTCTGTTACAGTAGATAAAGTAGCTAACAATGCTATAACTACAGATCAATTAGCTTCTAATGCTGTAGATACAAATGCTATTGTAGATGATGCAGTTACTTTAGCAAAACTTGCTGCAGAAGTATCAACTGCTTTTAATAATCCTGTTGGTACTGTCATATGGTATGCTGGTTCTTCAGCTCCTGCAGGTTATTTAAAAGCCAATGGAGATGCCATTGCTAATGGTAGTGGAACTACACAAAGTATAACAGCTGATTTTTCAGAATTATATGCTATAGTTGGTTCTACATTACCTGATCTACGTGGTGAGTTTATAAGAGGTTGGGATGATGGTAAAGGTACAGATAGTGGAAGAGCTATTAAAAGTACACAAACAAGTACAAACCAACAGCATAATCACTCAGCTACTTCAACAGGAACAGTCTCAACTACTACAAATTTAGTTGGTACTGCAAATCCAATTTCAGAAGGATGGGGATCTGATGGTGTAGCGTCTGGTATATTTAGTCGACAAACAGGGTATAGTAATAATAAAACACCTGGTGGTCCTGACACAAACGATTCTGGTAGATTAACTGTAGATGCAAATCATAACCATACAACTTCAATAAGTACAAGTATAGCTAATGAAGGTGGAGAATCAAGACCAAGAAACATGGCTCTTTTAGCCTGTATTAAATATTAAACATGACGGTAACAACTGAACATTTTTATAGCGGGAATGCTTCCACCACTTCCTTTGCTTATACATTTCCATATTATAAGACCTCTGATATTAAAGTAAAAGTCGGGGGCACTTTAAAAACTGAATCAACACACTACAATATAACAGGTACTAATGTAGTATTCACCTCAGGTAATACACCTGGTAATGGTACCAATAATATTCATATTTACAGAGAAACTGATGTAGACACATCCAAAGCAACATTTGCTGCAGGGTCATCTATCAGAGCTACAGATTTAAACAATAACGAATTACAATTATTATACGCTGCACAAGAAGTACAAGGTCAACAAGCAGATGGTTTAACAGATGCTGATGTAAGAGCATCAGTTGAAGCTGCTTCAGACTCTAATGTATTTACAGATGCTGATCATACAAAATTAAATGCAATAGAAGCTAGTGCTACTGCTGATCAAACTGATGCTGAGATACGTGCAGCAGTGGAAGCAGCCGGAGATTCTAATGTATTCACGGATGCGGATCATACTAAACTGAATGGTGTAGAATCAGGGGCTACAGGTGATCAAACTAATGCAGAAATAAAAACTGCATATGAAGCTAATTCTAATACCAATGCTTATACAGATACAGAGAAAACAAAACTAGCTGGTATTGCAGCTTCAGCTGAAGTCAACGTACAAGCAGACTGGAATGCTAGTTCCGGTGATGCACAAATATTAAATAAACCTAGTATACCTACTGTTGATGCTAGTAGCGTAAATGCTGCTGGTGCAGTAATGAATACTGATTTAGGTACTAAAGGTGGTATTTTAATTGGTGATGGTTCAGGTGATCCATCAGTATTATCCGTAGGTACTAATACACACGTCTTAACAGCTGATAGCTCTACAGCTACTGGTGTTTCATGGGCAGCCGCAAGTGGTGGTGGTGCAGCTATTACTATTCAAGAAGAAGGTTCTTCTTTGTCTACAGCTGCAGAAACTATTAATTTTGTAGGATCTAATGTTACAGCTTCCGGTACAGGTGCTACTAAAACTATCACTGTATCAGGTGGTGGTGAAGTAACAGTACAAGATGAAGGATCTGCCTTATCTACAGCTGCTACAACATTAAACTTTGTAGGTTCTGGAGTAGTAGCTAGTGGTACTGGTGCAACTAAAACTATTACCATTTCTGGTAGTGGTGGTTCACCTATTACAACTGACTATCAATACTTAGAACTTAAAGCACATAACAATGCAAGTGGAGCATTCTCTGCAGGTGCAGCTGATTATGAATTAGTTACTAAAGGTACAACAACTGCTGTGTCTCCTGACCAAGCAGCTGCAATGCTTATTAGTATAGCTGGTGTCTTACAAGAACCTAATACTGGTACATCAATAGGATCTAATGATGGATTCTGTATTGATGGATCTAGTATTCATTTTGGTGCAAACTTAGCAGCACATCCTGATTATATTATTTGGATGAAAGGATCTGGATCACATACAGTTGATGATGATTCTATTGCAGAAGTTAAGTTAGATATTCATAATGCACCTTCGGGTACAGATAAATATCTTAAGTATACTTCTAATGGGATGGAGTGGGCTACTGCAGGTAGTGGAACTCCTGAAGGTACAGTAGTACTTTCAACTGGTGAATCAGGTGGTACTAAATTCCTAAGGGAAGATGGTGATGGAAGTTGCTCATGGCAATCCGTTCCAGCTGGTGTAACACAAGAGAATGTAGAAGACTGGGTTGGAGGAATGGTAACTGGTAATACTGAAACAGGTATTGCCGTAACTTATGATGACTCTGACGGTACATTAGACTTTGTAGTAGCAAG
>Ga0115105_10894888_pt1 | contig 15753 bp, 1 predicted proteins | sample CN18umnscriptome_FD_89648 | JGI IMG/M metagenome (GOLD analysis project Ga0115105, IMG submission 89648) | Marine eukaryotic communities from Pacific Ocean to study complex ecological interactions - CN13ID_155_C17_100m_0.8um Metatranscriptome... | ecosystem: Environmental > Aquatic > Marine >... | reverse complement strand
GTGTATTTCAAATACAGTATTTGTATGCAGTGTGTTATCAATGGGGACAGAAAAATGGGGAACCTAATAATAGTTCATTTGTTGGTACTGTAGTTTGTCTTCAAGGTTTGTAGTCGAAGCAGAAGTTCTTGTCACAGGCCTTCTTCATCTCCTTCTTCACCTTGTTAACGTTCTTGTTGTACACATTATACTTGGTGCAGACACTCTTTGATGTGAAGAATGTGTCAATGACCAACTGATAGGCATCGCCGACCATAGCAACGGCTTCATCCTCGTTCGTGATGGCACCGGCAGCAAGATCCTCGGCCTGATCAGTAAACATGGTCGAAATTTCGGCGATGCGCGCGGCAGACACCTCGCGGAGGCATTGTTTGCCCTTGCCCTTTGAGTTCGCCTTGCCCAGCGCCGTCTTGAGTGTGGCGGCCGTCTTGGCACCGATCTTGGTGATACGCTTGCTCTTGTCGGAGCGCACGAAATGATCGGTAAAAGCGTTGAGCATATCAAGGGCAAGGCCAGGCATGGTCTCAATGTCGCTGTTGGGTGCGCAATCGTCACCCTCGGCACCGTCCTTGTGGCCGAAGAAACCGGACATACACTTGCATGTAAATTCAGAGTGAGTATCGGTACAATCGGTATTGGCACCACAATTGTCGAGACCCATTGTACATTCATCACGGACACAGGCACCATCTTGATCCATGTTGTAGGTGTCATCATCGCACGTACACTCGAATGATCCCTCTGAATTGTTACAGTTGGACATGTTGTGACAGTTGTCAGTTCCACGTGCACACTCGTCAATGTCGATGAAAACGGGCTTATTGCCAATCAACATCATCTCGTAGCCGGGTGATGGGCGACAGATGTGACCGGGGACCATGTCGGAGCAGACAGAGTTGGCCGGGCAAGAGCCCTCGATAGCGCACTCGTCAATGTTGGTACAGGCGTGTCCACTGCCCTCGTACCCGACGTGGCATGTACACAAGTAGCCACCATGGGCATTGGCACAATCGGCATTCTCGTCACATGTATCAGTGCCGGACGCGCACTCGTCAATGTCAACGCAGGCGCCGTCCTCGTCCAACTGGAAGCCGTTGACACAGTCGCATACGGCAGTGCCGTCCTCAATATGAGAACAGGTGAAGTTTTCTTCGCAGGTGGTATCAATGTCAGTCATCAATGCAGCTGTTGCCATCGCCGGTGAAACCGTTGAAACAGGCACATGAGAAGCTGGCTTCACTGTTGGTACAGGCGGCATTGACATCGCAATCATGGCCACCGGTGGCGCACTCGTCAATATCAGTACAGACGAAACCGTTGCCCTCGTAACCATCATTGCATAAGCAGTTGAAGCCGCCGATTGTGTTAATGCACGCGGCATTGGCGTCGCACTGATCACCATCGGCTAACCTGGCAACGGCGGCTTGGCACTCGTCAATGTCGGTACACGCGAAACCGGTACCAGAGAAACCGGCGTTGCAGGCACACTCGAATGAACCCGCCGTGTTGGTACAGGTGGCAGCGACATCGCATGGCTCAGCAACGCACTCGTCATCGTCGATACAGCTAACACCATCACCAGAATAACCAGTGTTACACTTGCACATGAAAGCCCCGGGTGTATTGTGACATGATGCGTTGGCATCGCAGTTGTTGGTACCAGCGGCACATTCGTCAATGTCAGTGCAAACAAGAACGTCATTGGCATTGGAACCGCTGTAGCCCTCCTCGCAGACACAGGCGAAGGTACCAGGGTGGTTGATACAGTTGGTGTTGGCACCACAGTCAAAGGTGTCGCACTCGTTGATGTCAACACACTCGCCATTCTCCATATGGTAACCATCATCGCAGATACAGTCGAACGCGCCGACAGTGTTGGAGCACCATGAGTTGGCCATGCACTCGACAATCGCGCATTCGTCGATATCAGTGCAACCGACGCCGGGCATGGCGTCACCCTCGAAACCGTCGTTACAGGCACACGTATGGGCACCGTCAGTGTTGGTGCAACCGGCATTGGCACCGCAGGCAGCGGCACCTTGAGTGGCGCACTCGTTGATATCGGCACACTCGAAACCAGTGCCAGTGTATCCGCTGTTGCATTTGCAATCGAAGCTGCCTTCTTGCTCAATGCAGACGGCGTTGCCGTGGCATGGCGAGACGGGAGCGGAGCACTCCTTGATGTCGACACAGTCCTCACCCTCGAAACCAATGTTACACTGGCAGCTGTATGAACCGGCCTCATTGACACAGAAACCATTGACAGGGCACTCGGCGGTTTGCTCGGTACACTCGTTGATATCCTCACAGACGACGTCAACGGTTGACTCGGCACTGTTGCGGTAACCGGAATCGCAGGAACACTCGAATGAGCCAAGTGTATCAACACACATAGAGTTTGAGCTACACTCGAAGTTGGCACACTCGTTGATGTTATCGCACTGGCCATCGTTGTTTTTGAGCCATCCGCTGTTACAGGCACAGTTGAAGCTTCCAACGGAGTTGACACAGGTGGATTCGGGGACATCGGTACATGTGTTGGCGTCGTTACACTCGTTAATATCAGAACAAGTGAATCCATCGCCACTGTATCCAGTTGAGCAAGTGCATGTGTATGAACCGTCGTTGTTGGCGCACTCGCCATTGGTGGAGCACGGGTTCACACTGCCCATGGTGGCGCCCATCATCACCTTGCACTCGTCGATATCGGTACAGCTCTCGCCGGTACCAGTATAACCAGTGTTGCATGTACAATCGTAACTACCGACACGGTTGACGCATGAAGCATTGCTGTCACAGGTGTGGCTGCCTTCGAAGCACTCGTCGATATCGGCACATGAACCATCATCGGCCTTGATGAAACCGCCATGGCAGTCACATCTGTATGAGCCAATAGTATCAACGCAGTCTGAGTTGGCAACGCAGATGTTCTCATCGACGCATTCAACAACGTTCACGCAAAGACCGTCGGCCTTGGCGAAACCAACATTGCAGTGGATGTTGAAACTACCTGGGACATTCTCACAGGTTGAGTGTTCGGGAATGTTGGCTGGATCGGCACATTCGTCGTTGTCGATACACTCGAATCCATCTCCAGAGTAGCCGTCGTTACAATCACACTCGAATGAGCCGACATTGTTGGCGCAAGAGCCATCGTCACTGCATGGCGAAGCCGCACACTCATCAATATCAGTACAGCCGGCCATAGCATCGCCTTCGAAGCCGTTCATGCATGAGCAGCTGTACGAGCCTTGAGAGTTAGCGCAGTTAGTGTTGCCACCACATGCACCTTCGGTGGCGCATTCGTCAACATCAGTGCAAACGAATCCAGTACCAGTGTATCCAGTGTTACATGAACACTCTAAACTGCCAGGGCTATTGTTACATGAGCCGTTGGCGTCGCATGGGGAGGTGGCACATTCGTTAATATCCGTACACACCATTCCATTACCCTCCCATCCGTTGTTACAAGCACATGTGTACGAGCCGATTGTGTTGGTACAGGCGGCGTTCATCGAACATTGGTTAGTACCATCACACTCGTTGATATCGGCGCACGTGAATCCATCACCAGAATAGCCAGTGTTACAAGCACACTCGTAACCACCGTGAGTGTTTGTACAGAAGGCATCATCATGACAGAATGGTGCATCGGGCCCGACCAAAGCGGAACGGCCACGCATACACTCGTTAAAGTCCATGCACGAGCGACCGTCACCAGTGAATCCATCATTGCAAGAGCACGAGTATGATCCGATTGTGTTGGTACAGGTGGCGTCAACGTTGCACTCGTGGGTGCCGAGATCACACTCATCCGTGTCAACACAGATCAAACCGTCGTTGATACCGGTGCCAATGTTGATGAGCATGCGCGCCTGTTGCTCATGATGATAACCAGTGGCGCACTTGCACTCGAAGCCACCCTCAGTGTTGTGACACGAACCATGATCACGATCGCAGTTATCGGCGCCCCAGAAACACTCGTCCAAATCAATGCACGTGATTTCAATGACATTGCCGGGCAAGATGTTTGAATTCTCGGAGTAGCCATCGGGGCAATTGCACTCGTATGTGCCGGGAACATTCTCGCATTGGACGGCGGTGCCAGTGCAACGATGGGTACCCATCTCGCACTCGTCATCATCATTGCAAACACGCCCGTTGCCATTGTAACCAATGTTACATGCGCATGTGTATGAGCCGACGTTATTGCTGCAGCTGGCGTTTTCATCGCACTCGTTACCCTCGAGACACTCGTCAATGTCAACGCAGTCAACATTGAAGGCATCATCGCCCTTGTAACCAATAGCGCAATTACAGTCATAGCTGCCGGGCAATTCGGTGCAGTCAGTGTTGGCGGCACAGGTATCCTCTGAGTCACACTCGAGTATGTCGGCACAGCCGAAACCGTCTCCTTGCCAGCCGTCATTGCACGTGCAAGTGTACCCACCGTCGGTATCATTGCAAGTGGCATTGATGTCACAATCGTGTTCCTCCTCAGCGCACTCGTCAATGTTCTTGCATGAGCGACCATCGCCGCGGTATCCGGGAAGGCATTCGCATGTGTAGCTGCCCTGAGTATCTGAACAGGCGGCATTGGCGTGGCACTCGTTCTCGCCGAAACACTCGTTGATATTGTCGCAATGGCCTGGCGTGGCGGATGATCCATCCTCTCCATTGTTTGCCCAGCCGGCTTGGCAGGTACAGAAGAAGCTGCCGACAGTGTTCTCACACGCGGCATGCTCGTCGCAAGAGGTTGGAGTGGCACACTCGTCAACATCGGCGCAGACCTCGCCGGTACCACTGAAGCCGATGTTACAAGCGCAAGTGTATGCGCCCTTGGTGTCAGTACAAGTGGCGTTGTCGTCACATGAGTCGGTCTCCTTGGCACATTCATCAATATTGTCGCATGTGACACCGCTACCAGTGTAACCAGCGTTACAATCACAATCAAATGAGCCGTGAGTGTCGGTACAAGTGGCGTCGGCGTGACAGTCATGAGTCATATCAGTGCATTCGTTGTCATTGTTACAAACGAAACCATCGCCAGTAAACCCGGTATTGCAACTGCACGCGAATGAGCCGACAGTGTTTTCGCATGAGCCATCGGCTGAGCATGGGTTGTTAGCGCATTCATCAACATCAGTACAAGTGACTCCATCACCAGTGTAACCGTCATTGCAGTTACACTCATAAGTGCCTGGCTTGTTGGTACACGCGGCATCTGCGCTGCAGTTATTAGTGTTATCGGCGGCACACTCGTTATTATCGAGACACTCGACACCGTCGTTAGCGCCGGCAGTGTAACCGTTGTTACATGTGCATGTGAACGAACCATCAGTATCGTCACAACGAGCATGGCTTGAACAGTTGTTCAACTCTACATCGTCACACTCATTCACATTTTCGCAAACGAAACCGTCACCAGAGTAGCCTTCGTCACACGTGCAAGTGTATGATCCCTTTTTGTTGGCACACGAGGCATTGTCATGGCAATCATCGGTGTTCTGTGAGCACTCGTTGATATCGTTACAAGTGAAGCCATCACCATTGTAACCATCGTTACAGGCACATGTGTATGATCCGGTTGTGTCAGTGCAAGTAGCATCAACGTGACACTGATTGCTTCCATCAGCGCACTCATCAACATTGGCACAATCACCGGCGATACCGGTTCCAGTGTAACCCTTGTTACAAGCACATGTAAACGAACCTAGAGTATTGCTGCAAGCGGCATTATCATCGCAGTTGTCCTCTGGATCCATGTTAGCCAAGCACTCATCGACATCGGTACATTGCCACCCGTCGCCAGTCCAACCGTACCTGCAGTCGCACTCGTATGTGCCGATCCTGTTGGTACAGTCAGCATTATCGTCGCATGGCGAGCCGGCACACTCGTCAACATCCTCACACTGGAATCCGTCACCAGCGAAACCCTCATTGCATGTGCAGTCGTAAGCACCCATAGTGTTAGAGCAGGTGGCATGAGCATGGCACTCGTCCTTGCCCTCATCACACTCGTTAAAATCAAGGCAGCGGTATTCTTGTGGGGAAGAGCCGAAAATGGCGTCGATCTCGAATCCATCGGGGCATCGGCAATTGAAGCCAGGGGTCTTGTCGTCACACTCAACACGCTCGCCAACACACGTGTGTGTACCAATGGCACACTCGTCAATATTCTCACAGATGCGGCCAGTTCCATCATAACCGGCATTGCACGTGCATGTGTAGCTGCCGATTGTGTTGGCACAAGTGGCATGATCGGCACACTCGTTGTTGTCACCGGCGCACTCGTCGATGTCAACGCAGTCGAAACCGTCTCCGGCGTAGCCAGTATTGCATTTGCAGGTGTACGAGCCGGGGATATTGGTACACGAGGCATCGTCATGACAATCATTGTTGTCGGAGTTGGCACACTCGTCATTGTCAATACACGTGACACCATCGCCCGAGTAACCGGAGTTACATGCACATGCGAATGTGCCGGGATGGTTTGTACAGGCGGCATCGGCATGGCAGTTGTTGCTGCCATCGTTGCATTCATTGTCGTCAACGCATGACTTGCCGTCGCCAGTGTAACCGCCGTTACAGGTGCATGTGTAAGAGCCTGGGATATTGGCACATGAAGCATCGGCATGGCATTCATTGGTCTCATCGTTGGCGCACTCGTCATTGTCGATACACTCGAATCCATCGCCGGTGTATCCATCATGACAAGTACAGCTGAATGAGCCAACGCTGTTGGCACAGGCGGCATCGGCGTGGCATGGTTGATCGGCACACTCATCCTTATCATTGCACGTGACACCGTTTCCAATGTATCCGTTGATGCAGGCACATTGGAATGAGCCTTGAGTATCGGAACATGTGGCAAGCTCGTCATGGCAATTATCAGTTTGTTTAGTACACTCGTTGATGTTGGTACAAGTGAGTCCGCCATCGTCAGATGTCCAGCCTGAGTTACATGTACAAATGAATGAGCCAGCAGTGTTGGCGCATTTAGCGTTGATGTCACATGGCTCATCGTCGCACTCATCAATGTCGACACATTCGAAACCGTCTCCATCATATCCTTCATTGCAGTCACACGAGAATGAGCCAATGCTATTTTCACATTTGCCATTTGCAGAGCATGGTGTGTCGTCGCACTCATTGACATCCTCGCAAGTGACACCCGTTCCATTGTATCCGGCGTTACATGTGCATGTGAATGAACCAATGGTGTCTTTACAAGTGGCATCATCACTGCAGTTGTCCGATGAACCACACTCATTAATGTTTGAGCAGGAAACGCCGCTACCGTCGTAACCATCGTTGCACGTGCAGAAAAACTCGCCTGGTGTATTGTGACAGGTGGCCTGGGCGTGGCAGTTATTATCGCCGCCCTCGGCACATTCGTTGATATCGACACAATTGAAACCATTTCCATGATAACCATCCAGACAAGTACACGTGAATGAACCGGGCGTATCCTCGCACTCGGCATCCTCGCTACATGGGAATTGGTCGCACTCGTTGATGTTAACGCAGCCAACGCCGTTGCCCGTCCATCCATCGTTACATGTACATGTGAAGCTACCGTCAGTATCGGCACATGTGGCGTGGACGTTACAATCGTGTGTTTTCAGATCACACTCGTCAACATTGGTACATTCAAATCCGTCACCAGTGTAGCCCTCGCTACAAGCGCAATCAAAGCTGCCATCGCGGTTAGTGCAGAAGCCGTTTTCGTGGCAATTGGATTCGGGAATGGGGAGAGCTGTCGAGTCGCGTCGACGGCGGCTGGTGGCCTCGCGATTGCACTCGTCCACATCGTGACACTCCTTACCATCGCCAGACCAGCCCGTGCAGCATGTACATGTGTAGCTACCGTCAGTGTTGAAGCAATCGGCGTTCACGTCACATGGATTCGCGTTACACTCGTTCACATCACTGCAACCGGTCTTGCCCTGACCATAGTACCCATCACCGAAGTAACCATTTCGGCATGCGCACTTGTATCCACCCTGATTGTTTGTGCATTCAGCATTTTCGTGGCAATCGTTTTTACCAGCACACTCGTCAATGTCGAGGCAGTTGATGGCGACGACAGTGATACCTTGGGTGACGACATCCTTGATGTAACCCGTATCACAACCGCACGAGTATCCACCGGCTTCGTTGAAGCACTCGGATCCGGTGCCACAAACGTGAGTGCCAATCTCGCACTCATCAATATCAGAGCAAGTCTGTCCAGTGCCCTCGTAACCATCGTTACACGTACACGTGAAGCCGCCGTCGGTATCAGCACAAGTGGCATTGTCATCGCAATCGTCGGCCCCGACGTTGCACTCATCAATATTGGTACACTCGCGTTCATCATCAGCGTTTATTGCTTCATATCCGGCGTCGCAGCTGCATGAGAACTTGACATCGTCAACAGATGGCACTTTGTCGGTACACGTTGAGTGGGCACCACAATCATTGGTTCCCTCGCACTCATTCACATTGTCACAGGCCATACCGTTTCCAGTGTAACCATCGTTGCATGTGCAAGTGTAACTACCCACCGTGTTGCCGCATGTGGCATCAGAGCTGCATTGATTCACCTTACTACACTCATTGATATCTGTGCAGCCAACCGTAGGCTCACCTTCGAAACCAGCCACACATTCGCACTCCCATGAGCCGACGTTATTAGTGCAAACGGTGTTCTCACCACAATCGTGTTTGCCAGTGGCACACTCGTCAACATCGGAACAATCGACACCGCTACCTTCATAACCCGAGTCACACTGGCACGTGAACGAACCATTGGTGTCGAGACAGGCAGCATCATCATGACAGTTGTTGCTGCCACCCTCAGCACACTCATTGATGTTGACACAGTTGGGCTCAGATTCAAAGCCAGTATGGCATGTACAAGTGAATGAACCATCCTCATCAGCACAATCAGCATTGACGCAGTTATGGTTGGCATGTTCATTTGCGACGCACTCGTTAATGTTCAAGCAGCTCTTACCGGCATCAGTGGTGTAATAGCCGGCAGGACAAGTGCAAGTGTATGCGCCGACATTGTTGGCGCAAGTGGCGAGCGGATCACATGGGTTGGATTCGGCGCACTCGTCAACATCACCACATACCTTGTCGCTAGTAGCCAGGTGTTTGAAGCCAGCTGGACAGTTGCATGAGTAGCCGAACTCGTGGTTCTCACATTCGGGCATGCCAACTCCCTCATGAATGGAAGCACAAGCAGTCTCGCTCAAGCACTCATTGATATCGATACAATCTTGACCAGTTCCATGCCAGAATGGAGCCGTACAAGCACAAGACCATGATCCTTCATTGTCGGTACAATCGGCCTGTGTGTGGCAATCGTGTGTACCAGCGCTGCATTCATTGATATTGTCGCACACTTTACCAGTGCCAGTCCATCCGGCTGAGCACGCACATGAGTAACCCTCGCCAGATGATGACCACGTACACATCTCGTTTGCATCACACGAACGTGTAACGGTCTTTGGCACATTGGTACACTCGGAGCGACCGTCATTAGCGCATTCGTTGGTGGCTTCGTCGGCGCAGTAGTCAATTGGTTCGCAGCTCTTGCCCGTTCCCGTCCATCCGTCGGCGCAAGTACACTCGAATCCGCCGCCATAGTTTGAACAGATGGCATTTGAATCGCAATCGTTAACACCGCTAAAAAGACACTCGTTGATGTCGGCACAGGCGCGACCGTCTCCGGTGTAACCTTCCCAGCAGTGACACAAGTAGGATCCTTCTGTATCCTCACAATCGGCAGCTCCATCACACATATGGGTTCCCTTAGCGCACTCATTGACATTTTCGCAGGTACCAATTTCGCCAGCACCAACGTAACCAGTGTTACAGGCACAAGTGAAAGAGCCGGCCGTGTTGGTGCATGTGGCATTGTCGTCGCAGTTGTCCTTGTCAGTGGAACACTCGAGAACATCAATGCAATTCTTGCCATCGCCTTGCCATCCAGTCGTACAAGTACAGTTGAATGAGCCACTGATATCGCCACACTCAGCCTTCTCGTGGCAATCATGGGTACCGAGATCGCACTCATCAATATTCTTACACTTGGTAACAATACCGGCTTCATCAACCTCGTCAATCTCGTATCCAGGTCGGCATTGACAATTGTAGCCCGTCTCATCACCATCCAACAGACTCAAGTTGGCACAGTCCGAATTGGCTGGGCATAAATTATGTGGATCGCCGTTGCGCAGACGACGTGCTGAAATGGCTTGGAGACCGTTGGAGCACTCATCGTAATCAATGCAATTGTAGCCGGGCGGCGAACCAGTGTATCCGCGTTTACATTTGCAATCGAACGCGCCATCGGTATCGGTACAGCGAGCGTTGACATCGCAATCGTGCGTGCCAACACTGCACTCGTCAATGTTAACGCAAACGGGCCCAAAGTCACGGGCATCGGCATGCAAATGGCTGCCATCGTCGAACTCGCCCATGTCGGCGGTCCATGGTTCATAGCCGGCATTACACGTGCAAGTGTAACCGCTGGTGCCATCCCACTCGTGGTTGTCGCATGAAGCGTGTGTATGGCAACGGTGGCTGTTGTCGTCACACTCGTTCACATCACTACATGTCACGTATGGGCCACTTTGATCGAAACCATTGAACTGCTCTTGACCCTCGTCTTCCTTGCATGAGCACACAAATGGCTGTTTGTTATCAGATTGATTGATATCCTGATCAGTGCAAGTGGCACTTGGGCGGCAGTTGTTGTTGCCCTCGGCGCATTCGTCAATGTTAACACAGACGTCGGGAGTGGTGTCGTCATTGTCATGGTCGCCGAGACGATAGCCCCATTGACAGACACACTCGAAGCTACCCAGAGTGTTGCTACACTCGCCATTTGGATCTTGGCAATTATGGGAATTATTGGCGCATTCGTCGAAATCAACACATGGCCCATCAGCCAATGCACTGACAGATTCATCTCCCGTCCAGCCATCATTGCATGTACATGTGAAACTGCCTTCAGTGTTGCCGCATGTTGCATTACCGTCACATGGCGATCCAGTACACTCATCAATATCATCGCACGTATGATTGTCACCATTCAACGACCATCCCTCATTGCAGCCACACTGGTACTTGCCCTCGGCAGGGGTCTTGTCCGCGCATGTTTGAGCACATGGATTACTGACTTGATCATCATCGCACTCGTTTACGTTGAAACACTTATCGCCGGCCAAGCGTGAGCCTTCTGTTGGGCATGAGCATGTGTAACTGCCATCGGTATCGGCACAGACGGCGTCAATACCAGTACATGGAGTAGCGGGCATGCCGGAGCACTCGTTAATGTTGATACAAGTGTTTCCATCTGGATCGTTGTCCAAATCTTTCGCATAGCCAATCTTGCATGTGCACGTGTGAGTCTCTCCAGTCACATGGAAGAGCTTGTCTGTGCAATCCTTGGTATTGTCGGGTTCGCAAAGAGTAGTACACTCATCAATGTCATCACACCCATCATCCGTCATCACCGTATTCTCGGGGCATTCGCAAGACCAGCCAGGTGTTTCATCAGTGCAAACCTCGTTTTGATTGTCTCCCATGGCGGCGGCGAAGCAATCATTGCCACCCTCAAAACACTCATCAATGTTTTCACATTCAACTGTAATGTCCGTAAGGTCCTTGGTTGCTTCGGTTTTCTTGTAGAAGTCTGCACAGGAACATTCGTAGGTACCGGGGAGATTAGCACACAGGGTGTTACTATTGGGGCAATTCGGGTTACCGTTGCACTCGTCATCGTCTTGACACACACCCTCGGCGTCTTTCGTGTAGCCAGAGTCACACTCACAGGTGGATTTGACGCCAGTGGTGGGATAATGGCTGTTTACACAATGCGAGTTTTCGGGACAAGTTGGCGGGGTGGTTGCGGCGCACTCGTTGATGTCCTCGCACGAGCACAAGTTGTTGATGCAGCTCACTGTGGTACCCTCACTGCAAAGGCAATCGTAGCCACCATCGGTGTTATCACACGTTTGGATGTTATGCGTATTCGTATTGAGAGTAAAATGTTGACACTTTGGGAAGCGGGTGGCATCGGCACACTCGTTAATGTCTGTGCACTCATCTGGATTATTGATTTCATCTACTTTCTCGTATCCATCGATGCAATTGCAATTGTAGCTGCCATCTGTATCTTCACAATTAGCCTTAGTGCATGGCTCCAAAGTTGAACATTCGTCGACATTGACGCAAGCAGTCTTGACTTGATCGTACTCCCAGCCAGCATCACACTCACAAGTGTAACCAATAGCCGACTGTCGGACACCAGTATGATCGATACCAGATTGGTGACCCTCAAGATCAAAGCAGCTTGAGTTGCTGTGACAGACACCGTCAGTAGAGGTGGTGGCATCAACACAGTTTTGGACGTTGGCACAGGCCACATTGACCTGATTGTTGTCATTCGCGAAACCACCCATGCAGACACACTCCGCACCTCCGGGAAGGTTAGAACATTTGGTATTATCATAGTTGTTACAGAAGTCAACATCGTTGCATTCGTTGATATCGATGCATGGCTCGCCAGCGTAACCGGCCTTACAAGAGCAAGTGAAAGAACCTAACGTGTTTTCGCAGTCTTCATTGGCACCACATGCGTCTGGATCATTGCATTCATTGATGTCTGCGCAACCACTTCCATCAATCATTCCATCACCAGTGTAACCCGCATTACAGGTACATTCGAACGATTGGTAAATATTGGCACATTGAGCCTCAGCGTGACAGGTATGGGTGCCGAGAGCACACTCATCGGCATCGACACAGTGTGTCTCGGAGGTGTCACCTTCATCGTCGATGGCAAATTGAAGTCCGTCATTGCATACGCACGCGGATCCCATGCCCGGGTCACCCGGAACGCAGGTGGTCGTTGAGAGCTCACAGTTGGCAAGAACGCCAATGAAGGAGCGTTGATTGTCACTGCTGTTGTTGGCATCGGCGGCACACTCGTTGAAATCAATGCAAGCAGTGTTGTCCGCGTTCATCTGCCAGCCACTGATACAGTTGCAAATGTAGGAGCCCACAGTATTTTCACATTCGGTGTTGGCCGGGCAGTTGTCGCACATGTCATTAGTGGCTTCATCAATATCGACACAGTCAGCAGTACCAACGTCGGAGGCATCTGAACCGTCAGCGTTTTTGGCGTAGCCGATCTGACAGTCGCATCTGTGAGTGCCAGCAACGGGTTCGGATCCATCCATGTTTGACAAATCAACACATTCGGTATTTGCACCACATGGATTGACATCATCAGCGCAATCATCAACGGCCTCGCACGAGCAACTATTGTTGTCGCAAATATCCATTGCAACGAAACCAGCTGGACAGGCACATCCATACGTACCCTGAGCCTCGACACAATCGAGTGGAACGCCACCGACAATCTGTTTTTGAGCCATGTGAACGTTGTTAGCTTCAACGGCGAAAGCGGATTGACCACAAATGTCGACGTCCTCACACTCGAGAATATCAGTACACGCGTTGTCATCGCCAACAATTGCCTGGAAACCGTCCTGGCACTCGCAAGTGTATCCACGGTCATTTGAGGGGCAAGAAGTGCCATCATCATCGTAGGTGGGCACGCACGTTGTGGTGAGTCCACGGTCGCAGTCGTTGGAGGCATCGCTGTTGCATGGGAAAGCATAGTCGCAATCACGAATATTGTCATTCCATGTGAAGAGGGGATTGCCCTCACCGCAGGCGTTGCAGCTGCATGAGTATCCATCGCCAATAATGCCAAATGCGGCAGTGACGGAGATATCATTGACTACAATCGTGCTGTGATGCTCGACAAGTGAAAGGTCAATGTTGGAGCATTGAGCAGCTGGAGAATCGCCACAGATACCATCAGTGTTACACTCGTCGTCATCAACACAGACCTCATTAACACTGTCCCATGACATACCGTTGCCGCAATGGCAATTGTACATGCAGTGACCAGCGTCATTCTTCTCGCCATCATCGCACGCAGTTGCCTCATTTGTCACTTGCATGTCGAAGCATTGTTGGCCACCGTGATAGTTACAATTGTTGTCCTCGAACGTGGCGCACTCATCAATATCAACGCATGATTGAACCAGACCACCGTCAAGGAATTTGATCTTCTTCTCCATACCCTGTGAGCATGTACACTCGTAACCGCCAACATCGGCACAATCAACCGCCAGACAATTCGTATTCTCACAGGTGAGACCGGACGCGCATGGTGATGTAGCAGCGGCACACTCGTCAATGTCAACACAAGCTCCATTGTCGTCGAATTGAAGGACAACCGTGTCCACAGCGCCAACACTGACCGTATCACACTCGCATGTGTATCCATCGTCACAATCGGCATCGGTCGTCGCGCAGTTCACGCAGTGCGAGTTGACGACACAGCTGTGATCGGCTGGATTTGCGCACTCGTCAATATCGTCACAGCTATCAGTCGCCGAGTTCCAAACGAAGCCATTGTCGCACACGCAGGCATAATCACCTGGAGAGTTGACACAATGAGAGTTGGGGATTGAGAGACTGCAAATGCCTGGTTGTCTATCACATTCATTAATGTCTTGATCACAGATACCAGCGCCATTCAATTCCCAGCCAGATGTACAGTCGCATGTGTATGGATCAAAACCGTTTTCATTGCATGTGGCATGAAGATCAGTGATGCCGCCCTGGACACAACCTGAGGCTGGACATTCAGTAGCGGGAATGCACTCGGTGCCGGCGTCGTTCATAACGCCACCGGAGCCAACACACTCGCAGATGTATCCCTGTGCCACTTCGGTCGGTGTTTTGTTGGTGCAGCCGGTCTCAGCGTTATCGGCACAGTTGTGGGTGCCGACATTACACTCATTAATATCGACACATCTGGTCTGATCCCAAAGCACATTTCCAGCCCATTTAGTTTGCATATACCATCCAGATGGACACGAACAGGTAAACGCATCGTCCCGCGTCAACGAACTGATGTCGCCGGCCGGATGACCTTCTGTATCGGTACAAATGATGTTGGCGTCGTCACCGCATGGATCGCTCGCGCAATAGTTAAAGTCGTTGCACGCGGCCAATGAGTTGTCGGCATTGCGTACTTCGGTGTAGAAGACATCCGGGCCGCCAATACAGTTGCACTCGTAACGTCCGCCGTACTGATCGGTCTCGGGTATATCAGCTGTGATGTCCTTGTTTACACATATGGCGCCGTCAATCGACGAGCATGCATTCGTCGAATCCTCGGCGCATTCATTCGCATCAGTACAACCCGAACCCGTCAGGAAACCGTCGCCCATGTAGCCATCGTTACACGTGCACGAGTAGGATGGGGTTGACTCGGGCTTGCAGACGTTATCGTCGCCAATCATGGCGTTGATGTGGAGATTGGCGCAAGTGGCCTGTTCGTGGCACTGATCGTTGGCGTCCGGGTTGCACCCGTTGACAAAGTCACATCGCGGATTGCTCGCCACATTCATGTTCAACACGGAACTGGGCGGGCATCCACAGATGTTGTTGTCGGTGTCGTGACAAAAGTTCGTGAACGTTGTGTGAACGACGCCGTCAGTGCTCATCGTATCACACAGATGACCACCATCGAACAAGTCGAGAACCAAGTCACCAGCGCCATTACGCGGATCGATTCCGAGCGTTACCGCCGGGATAACAGTGGCAAAGAGACGCATGATCCCAAATCTATGGGATACTGAAGGATCTCTTCTCCTCTGAAGGAGTCCG
>Ga0115105_10724619_pt1 | contig 15996 bp, 34 predicted proteins | sample CN18umnscriptome_FD_89648 | JGI IMG/M metagenome (GOLD analysis project Ga0115105, IMG submission 89648) | Marine eukaryotic communities from Pacific Ocean to study complex ecological interactions - CN13ID_155_C17_100m_0.8um Metatranscriptome... | ecosystem: Environmental > Aquatic > Marine >... | reverse complement strand
GAGGGTACCAGCTTTTCTGAGATTTGGTCTTCTGTATTTAGCATGTAAAGTTCCTTCAGGAGCGTTCATGAAGGCGTTTTCTTCTAAGAGTCTGATTCCGTGTAATTCGATCAAAGAGAATTCGAGGTTAGTGATACAAGATTCACTCATGGTGAATTCGGCATCTAAACCGTTGAAACATGGCATGTTGTAAAGGTAGACTTTTCTTCCTTCTGGAACAATGATGGATTAGACTTCATAGTCGAAATCGGTAAATGGAGTATCATCACAGATTCTAGTGGAGACACCTTCGTAGTTACATTCAGAATAGAGAGTAACACAGGTTTCTGGGGCTTATGGAGCTTCACATCCGTAAGGATCATCACAATCCATATTACCACCGGTGACCCAACAGTCTTTTCCGAAACACATGTACCATTATTACATTTCTCCGTTGAAACCAGGATATTGGCTGAAATCGGATTTAGCAAGAGATAAGTTGAAGTATTTTGGTACGAATTAGAAAGAGTCCATATTAGCTTAGATTTCTCTGTCAGCTAATTTGAGGTAGATCATAGCACTTCTAGATTTGATGCTGTAGGCCATGTAGACATAGAACCATTGAGTTAATTCTCCGGTAACGTCCATTTCAAGATGAACAGAGGAATCATCGTGGGAAGATTCATATCCATAGTTATAGGCAGCGAAGTAGATCTTTTGGGTCATACCTTCTTAGGTGATGAAAGCGGTCAAGGATCTATCTCCGAGGAATTCAGCATCACCGGATGGGCTTTGATTGATGGTTAATCTGAAGAGTTCGTTCCATTATTGGAGGAATCCTTCAGTTCTAGACCAACCGTAAGTAGCCCATTCGAAAGCACCATCGTATTCACCGTCCCATTCCATGGTTTGGGATGGTCCCCATCTGGTATAGGAGTTAAGTTCAACTTAAACTGGTAAGGTGTTTTATCCAATAGTGAAGAATTCTGGGTATGGGATTTATGATAATTTGCTTCTGATTTAGGCTTCGTTCATCATGAAGTTTCCGTCAGCATATTAGAATTCAACGTGGTAGAAGTAACCATTGACGGCATCATAACCTTAAGTAGCTCCGAGGTTGAATTGTAATTTGCTTGGTGGGGCGTTGTGCATGACTTTAGGAATAGTAACAGCTTTGTAGTGTTCAGATCCAACGAAAGCAGAGTACATTTTACCTTCAGTGGAAGAGTAACCAGAATAGACATAGAACCAATAACCATCGACTTTGGTGTGTTTGAAGTTAATACCTTCACAAACATTAGATTCAGATCTTTCTAAGTCATAAGTACAGAAGTTATAGGTTGGTTTGTCAGTTTGATCCCAAGGTTCGAAGAAGAGAGATAAGGCTCTGTCTCCCATATTAGAAGAGTGACAATAAGTTTCATTTTCGGTAACACCAGCAACAGCGTGTCTTCCAGATCTCTTTTAGTCAACTTCCATTCTAACTGGACTTCTGAATCTGAATTAGTACCAGAAACCGAAGGAGTATTCAGTAACGTATGGTAAGTAAGATTCACCGACTTCAATTTAGGCAGTTGGAGTTCCTTTGTTGTATGGTTAGGCAAGGAGTTGAGTGGAATCAACTGGTGGCCAGTCCATATGGGCTTAGGCAGAGTATTATTATTCAACTGGTGGGGTACATGGTGGATAGAATCCGGATTCACATCCTTCAGATTCACAAACTGGCATGTCTGGTCCGAGAGATAATGGATCTTCTGGGTCGGCATATTCGATTTCAGCAGCACAGTTGAATTCTTCGAAGTTGTCTTCTCTGGCACATCCTTAACCGAGGCAAAGATGTAAGTCTTTGATGGCACCGTTCCAACCCATGGAAGAGTTTGGTCCGTTACCGACGAAGAGTCCGAAATATTTAGGAATGAAGTGTTGGTGGTCATCGAAGAATTCGATAACTTCTCTGTCTCTGAATCTCATGTAAGCGACGGCAGTTCTGGTTTCTCTGGAATAACCGAAGTAGATCCAGTACCAATCGTTAAGATCGTTGTTATATTCAATTCCTTTGTAGGAGTCAACATTATCGTGTCCATAACCGAATTTGAAGCTATAGGTGGAGAAAGTGAAGTGACCTTCAGAGTTCAATTAGACCATAAGGGTTCTGTCTCCGAGAACAGAGGCATCTTGTTAGTATTCTGGTTCATTGATGGTTAATCTGAAAGCTAAATGTTTTGGCATTTATTCAATGGAAGAATCCCATTTATACCAACCGTAAACGGCATAATCTCCTTGGTGAGCATATTCGGAAGCGTGTTCAACTTTAGGAATAGAATCATGAGTGAAGGTAACTTCTTTCATGTGGACGATTCCTTGGTTGTAAGATGGAGCAACAATGACTGGTGGAGCAGCGACTTTACCCATGAAGTGAGACATGAAGTCGTCGGAGGTTTGTAAGTGAGCACCAGTTTGATAGTTGAAAGTTAATCCAGAGTACATACCATTGAAGGAGTAACCGGCAGCAGCTCCGAGAGAGAAGTAGAGGGAATCGATAGCAGAGTTATGGTAGATGTTTTCTTTAGCCATATTTCCGGTAACGTCTTCTCCGTGACATCTGAACCAAGTTTAGACGGCATGGAAAGTAGAGGAATAAGAAGAATAGACATAGATCCATTTTCCTTCGAAGTCATTGAAATCAAATCCGTATTAGGTATAGACGTTAGGGTTAGCGGTATCGGTGTTATAGGTTCCGACTCTATAAGTTGGTTTGGTAACAGCTTCTTATTTGACATAGTAAAGAGAAAGAGCTCTGTCTCCTAATTCTTAGGATTGAGTCCAATCACCGTGTTCAGAAACACCAGCAACAGCTAAGAAAGAGTTTCTAGCAATGTTGATGTCTAATCTTTCTGGGATTCTATAGTGGAATCTTAACCACATACCGAAACCGTATTCAGTAATGTCAGATAATTAGTTTTCTGGGACTTCAACTTCAACTTATGGATTTGGTCCAACAGCTGGGATATAACCTTAATCTTCAATAGATTCGAATTAGTTGTTCATGAGTTCATTGAAATCATCAGTGATACAGTTGTCAGCAGATCCGGAGACACAGAGAGATGGGTCAGCAAGAGCACCTTGGAAGTTTCCTCCGAGGTAGATACCGACGAATTTAGGGATGATATGGTTGGCATCGGATTAGGCAGTGAATTCTTCACCGGCAGACCAGATGTAGGCTTTAGCTCTCTTGGCTTCGAAAGAGTATCCAGCATAGAAGAAGAACCACATGGCGGTGTCTTATTCTTCGAAGTTAACGTTCAACATAACAGTGTGATCTTAAACATCATCTTAGATACCGAAGGTATAAGTTTGGATGAAAACGTGATAGTTATCGATTTTACCGACAAGGACGTTGTTACCGAGGGCAGCTGGGTTATAACCGAAGTTATCGACTTCAGCTGGGGTATCAATGACTAATCTGAAGAATTCTTATTTACAGTCGGATTCCATCTTCATCCAACCCCAAACGGCGTAGGATTCAGCGAAGGCATATTCTTCGGTGGTCCAGTCCATGGCTGGCATAGAGTATTCAGAGGTGTGACATTATTACATGTTAGAAATAGTGTTGTTACCTGGTCTGACATTCATGGCTAAGTGACCTGGGAGTTGGGATGGTGGGTTAACGATAGAGTTGAAGTAATTTTCAATATCGGAAACAGAGGATTTGAAGGCGTTGTTGGTATAGACTCTGGCGTTATAGAAATAACCATTGATACCAGCGAATTAGGCGGTGTTGGAAGAACCTAAATAGAAGGAAAGTCCGGCCATATCTTCAACATCTCTGTGGTGGATATTTTCGAATTCTTTGATGATCCATTGAGATCCAAGGGCTGGTTTAAGGGTAGCAACAGCTCTCTTTTCAGCGTGACAATAAGAATAATAGATATAATGCCATTATTAGTGGAAGGAGTCTGGGATTTTCATGGATTTGTGCATGTTGTTGTCTTAGGTTAAGAGATCGTAAGATCCGAATTAGACTTACATACCGTTGGAAGACCATGGCCATTAGAAGACGGATAATTTTCTGTCTCCAGCAGCTTCAGAGGTACCGTAATCACCGTTTTCGGTAAGACCAGCAATACCTAACCAGTTGTTTCTGGCAAGATCTAATTCAACTCTTCCTGGTAATCTGAACATGTATCTGTAGTAGAAACCGAAACCGATTTCGTAGTTTCCTTCAAGTTAGGATAATAAATCATCAACTTGAGCAGCAGGCATGTCGTAAGTTGGTTCGGATGGGATCAAGTCGTTAAGACCATCTGGATGTGGTTCTTCAACACAGTCAATTCCGTTAGGATGATCTTACCATCCAGTTGGACATTCACAATCTGGTAATCCTCTATAAGATGGGTTGGCACAAGTAGTGGCAACTGGATATCCTTATTCGGACCAGTTACAAGTAGCCATTTCAGGTGGACAATAGACACATTCAACAGTACCGTCATCATAGTAACCAGCTGGGCAGTCACACATTGGGACATTGACTCTGATGGAGGAACAAGAGGTACAGGTATCTCTGTCTGGGTTACAAGTGGCACAGTTATAAGCACAACCGACACAGGTATTTCCGTTATCATAGAAACCATCTGGGCAGACACAATCTGGGACTCCGATTCTTGGTGGATAACAAGCGGTACAGTTATAAGCGTACATGTCACAAGATAAACAGTTGTGGTTACATTCATCACAGACGTTTTCATTATGGTTACAATAGTATCCTTAGATGTTAGCACAATCAACACATTATAAACACATGTTGTCGTAGTGGACATATGGGAAGACACAATTTGGACAATCTTTATAGGTTTCATCGTGACAGCTTTCACATCTGGCGTGACAAACTCTACAGGTCATAGATTCAGTATGATGATAAGTTCCTGCTGGACAATTTCCATAACAAGATTTGAGGTACAAGTATTTGTTGGCATAACAAGAAGTACAGTTGTCGTTGTTTGCACCATCACAAGTTTTACAGTTACCGTTACAGGCTTGACAATGCCAAGTTTGAGAGTTATCGTAGTAACCGTTTGGACATGGGTGCATACATCTCCATTCAGATGAGACAGGGTTATGTAAGAAGTGACCAGAGTTACAAGAATCACAATTCCAGTCATCAGCTCCGTGACAAGTTTTACAGTGATTATGACACATTTCACAAGTGAAAGTTTCTTAATTACCGTATTGTCCTGCCATACAATGTTCTTTACAGTTGGATCCGCTCAAGAAAAGTGGGGAAGCACAAGATTCACAATGTTTTTAACCAGATAAGACAACTTCGTCTCCGTTACAGACAGATTATTCATAGACACATCTTCCGATATAAGGAGAACAAGATTAACCTCCGTTACAGTCGTTATCGGATGAACATTCAGTACATTCTCCGGTGGTGTTATCGTTTCCTTTGTAACAAGTTTTACAGTTAGAATCACATTTGTGACAGTGACCGTCGAGGATATCACCGTAGTAACCTTCTGGACATGGGTTGATACAGTTCATGGTATCGGTATACATGTAGGTACCTTCAGAACAGATGGTACAGTCAATAGAAGTACCGTGACAATCTTCACAAGGATAAGCACAATATTCACATTTTCCGGTATAGGAGTTAGCGTATTTACCATATGGACATGGGGAGACACATTGGTTGTTATTGATGAAGTGATCACCGTGACATCCGGTACAACAGGTTTCTAAGGCACAGGTACAAGATTTACAGGTGGAGTGACAAGCAGAGCATTTTCTGTTTGGTTCATCAACATGGAAGTAACCTTATGGGCATTCTTCGATACAGTAGTTGTTGTGTTTATATCTTGGGGCATCACATTTGGTACATTCACCTTCGTGTTATCCGGAACATTCAGCACAATATTCGTGACACCATTCACAGACTCTGTTAGCGGTGTTAGGGAACATTTTGGTTGGGCAGACTTCAACACAGAATCCCATATGTAAGAATCTTCCTTATGGGCAAGTTTCACAATTGTTAGCATCACCTCCATAACAAGTGGTACAGTTAGGATGACAAGTGTGACAGATTTCGTTACATTCTCCGGATTTGGCAAAGTAACCAGCTTCACATACAGAGACACAAGATCCATAATGTAAGTGATCACCAACATTACAACAGGTACATTAGTAGTCATATCCACCATCACAAGTCAAACAAGAAGAGTGACATTCCATACATTCATTGAAAGGTTCATCAACTGGGTAGTAGTGATCTGGGCAACCGGATTTAAGACATTCTTTATCGAATAAGTAGGTCATGGCACAACAAGAAGTACATTCTTTGTCGGTTGGACCGTCACAAGTGCAACAATCTCCGTGACAAGCTTTACATCTCTTTTCGGCAGTATCTGGATATAAGGTATCTGGGCAAGAAGCAACACAGATTCCTTACCATAAGAAGTATGGAGCGAAACATTCAGTACAGGTTCCTTGTGGAGTACAAGTGAAACAGTATTCTAATTCACAGGTTTCACAAACTCTGGTAGCTTCGTTTCCGAAGTATCCTTCTGGACATGGGTCAACACAGTATCTCATGGTGATATCTTAAGGATCAGACCATAAGAATCTTGGAGAATAACAAGAGTTACATTTGTGGACTTCACCAGTTTCACAAGTAAGACAAGTAGCGTTACAGAAAGTACATTACATAGTATCTTCGTTAGTGTAGTAGGCACCTGGACATTCTAATAAACAGTAATAGTTGAGGAAGTATCTTCCGGATCCTTCTCTACAAGTTTTACAGTTATTTTCACCAGCATCTCTACAAGATCTACAGGTTTCATCACAATGGACACATTTTCCGTTGGAGTGATTATAGTAACCCATGTAGGTAGTTTCTCCACCGTATGAGTTGTATTCTCCGACCCATTCAGGACATGGAGTCATACACATACCTTGGTCAACACCTTAAACGAGTTAGTACAACCAGTTTCCGGAATAACAGACAACACATTCAGCGTTGGAAGGTCCAGTACATTCTTTACAGGTATGGTGACAGTTGGCACAAACTCTGTTAGTTTCATCTGGATAGGTTCCTTATTTGGTACATGGATCAACACAGTAGTTATCTTGTAATAATCTTGGTTCAGAACATCCACAGCAATCATAGTTGTTTGGTCCGGTACAACAGGCACAGGTAGAGTGACACATATCACATTCACCAGTGACGTCGTTAGCCCATTATCCAACTGGACAATCACCAACACAACAAGAATCGTCGGTCAAGTACATGGTATCGTGACAATCCATACATTGACAGGCTTCTGGTCCGTAACAAGTTCTACAAGAGGCATTACATTAGTAACAGTAGTTATCTTAAGTATAGTAACCGATTCCGCAATTTTCAACACATTCAGTACCTTTGAGGGCATGTGGGTTGATACATCCGTCACAAGATTAGGCATCAAGATCGAAACAAGTGTAACATGGGTGGACACATTCGTCACATTCCCAGGTGGAGTAGTTAGCTAAGTAACCGATTGGACATTCAGGTTGACATTCAGTTCTGTCGTATTAAGATGGTTATAAGAAGAAACCGTTGTTACAGGTGACACAATCAGTGTTGGTTGGACCATCACAAATAGAGCACCAGTCGTGACAGATTTCACAGATACCACAATCGTTATCTGGGGTACAAGTAGCATTCCAGTTTCTATAGAAACCTTCAACACCACAATCGTAGACACACATACCGTCTTTGTAGAATCTTTCTGGTTAACAAGTGGTACACATAGTTTCTTCAGATCCGGTACAGGTTCTGCAAGAAGCGTGACATTCAACGCACCATTTGAGGTCTTCATTTTGCCAGTATCCCATTGGACATGGTTAGACACAGTATTCTTCTAATAAGTATCCGTGTCCGGTGAGACAAGAGATACAGTGGGTAGCGTTGGTACATTCTAAACATGGTGCATCACAAGCTTTACAGGTTCTGTATGGAGAATCAGATTTATAGTAGTAGATATCACAATCATTGGTACACATGGCGTTTTAGTTAAGATACATTGGGTAGTCACAATGAGTACAAACAATAGAACAGGATTCGTTGTTATTAGTACATTCGTGGTGACATTAGTCACATGGAGAGATACAGTATTCACAAATTCTGGTTTGTTTGTTACCATATTCGTTACCTTCACATTATAAGACACATTGTCCAACATCTGGGAATCTTAAGAATCTTGGAGCTTCACAAGAAGTACATTGGTCGTGGGAACTTCCGTTACAAGTGAGACAGTTGTTGTGACATGGTTTACAGGTGTTATCAGCAGTACCACCGTACATACCATCTGGGCAGATTTCAACACATTGTTTTTGATATAAGAAGAAAGGAGAGTAACAAGAAAGACATTCAGAATCATTGTTACAAGCAGCACAGGTATCTTTACATGGTTTACAGTCTTGAGCGGCATCATCACCCCAGTATCCCCATGGGCAAGGAGCGACACAAGCACAAGAGTTCAAGTAGTAACCAGTGTGACAATTGGTACAACAATCAGCATCGGAACAGGTGAGGCAAGAATCTTTACATTCAACACACCATCTGGCTGGGTCTTCAGTGGTATAGTAACCGTTTGGACAGGTTGGACCACAATATCCTCCCATCAAATAGTTTGGAGATTTACATTCGGTACAGTTTCCGTTAGTTCCGTTGGCATGACATTCTCTACATTCAGCAGCACAAGGACTACAGATGTTGAATTCTAAGTTGTGCCATTTTTCAGAACCACAATCGGTAATACAAGAGGTATCTAATAAGAAATGACCAGTGTGACAAGAATGACATTCATCATGAGTTGGTCCGAAACATTTTTTACATGGATGGACACAAGGTTCACAGGTTCCGGCTTGATGGTTAGTCCAGAAGAAATCTGGGCATTCAAGTTCACATCTTCCTTAATGTAAATATCTATCTTCGAAACAAGTGACACATCTGTCGATTTCAGATCCGGTACAAGTGTAACAGGTTTCATGACATGGTTTACACATTCTTTCGGTGTTATCACCCCAGAAGAGTGGGGTACAAGAATCGTGACAGAATTCTTCTTTCAAGTAGAAAGTAGTTTTACAAGATTGACATTTGGTGGTAGAGGTACATTATTAACATTTTTCGTTACATGGTCTACAATCAGCAACGAGATCATCGAAGAATCCCATTATTGGACATGGACAATATGGTATGTTGGTTCTGTTGGAAGAACATTCGGTACAATGGTGACCTGGGTCATCAATTTCGGTTTCTCCGTTATAGACACATTTGTTACATCTGTAGTTACATGGTTTACATTCAGAGATCATGTCAAAGTAGTATCCGTCTTTACATGGACATGTTGGTGGTTCAACTCTGTTGACATCAGAACAGGTAAGACAGTTATCTGGGGTAGCTTCACAAGTTCCACATTGGAATTCGCAGTAGAAAGCGTGGGCGGAACCGACAGCAACTTTTTCAACTTTGATGGAATGTGGGGATGGATCTGGTTAGATACAGAGTGGTGGTTAGACGAGTCCTTCAATACATTCGATACAGTTGTCGGAAGCTTAGATACAAGATTTACATTTTTAGTGACAAGCTGGGCAATGAGCTTAGAGATCGATGTGATAATATCCGAATGGGCAGGTACAGAGAGGAATATGAACTCTGTTTTCGGCACAAATGGTACAGGTTTCTTTGGCACCTTCACAAGTATCACATTTATAAGAACATTTTGGACATAATAAAGTTTCTTATTCGAAGTATCCGTGTGGGCAGACACAATCTGGGATAGTGATTCTGTTACCTTTACAGATTCCACAATTGTTCATGTCGTTATCACAAGATTCACATTTGAAGGCACAATCTTAACAGATGTTTTAGTAGTCGTTGGCGTATTATCCGAGTGGACATTTACATTCTGGGGTACCTTCTCTTTCTGGGATACAAACGGTACAGTTTTCAGCATGCTCTTCACATTCAGCACATTATGCAGCGCAAGCGACACAAGCGTTTCCTAATTCGAATAAACCAGAAGAACATGGACATTTTGGAGCATCAACTCTGTTAGCTTTACAGTAGATACAGTTGTGAGAGAAAGTTTCACAAGTAAGACATCTGTTATCACAAGGGTGACAGACAATATCTTCAGTATCATCATCATAATATCCATCAATACATCTACACTCTGGTGGGTTGACTCTGTCTCCAGCACAGGTAAGACATTAGTGGGTAGCACCAGAACAGGTGATACATCTGTAGATACAATGTTCACAAACGGCATAGTCGGAAGTATAGATTTCAGTATATCCGGAGATACATGGGCAGTATTAACCTCCTCTATGTGGTTCACATTCCCAACATTCGCTCATGTTACATCTGAGACAATGTGGGAATTTAGAGGTACAATCTTAACATTCTGAGTGGAGATTATCATCGAAGTAACCATCTGGGCATTCGTTACAAAGTGGGAGATTGGTTCTCATATGTTAACATTCAGTACAGTTATCAGAGTCTTTTTCACAAGATAAACATCTGAATTCACAAGAGTAACAGATATCAACTCCTTATTCGTAGTATCCTAATGGACATGGACATCCTTCATCAACTGGGTATCTGATGTGGTTACAGTGGGTACAGGTCCATTTGTCGGAACAAGCGGCACATGGGTATCCACAAACATCACAAGATCCGTTGTTATCATAGAATCCGAATTTACAGACACAAAGATTTCCGTCCATTTCTCTGTCATCAACACAGATGTGACATTGGTTACCCCATCCGTAACAAGTTTTACAGTAGGTGGAGTCACAAGGTGGACATTCGGCAGTTTCGGCATCATAGTAACCATCTGGACAGTGACATACTGGAGCGTTCATTCTGTTACCAGCACAAGTAGGATCACAGTTATCAACGACGTCTTTACATTCTTCACATCTGTGAGAACAGATTTTACATTCAGCACAAGCTTCATCATACATATCTTAGTAGTAACCTGGGATACATCCACAGTATGGTGGGTTCATTCTGTTAGCAGCACAAACTTCACAATGTTCTCCGTTTTATGAGCAAGAATCACAACAGTTAACACAGGTGATAACTTTAACGGATCCGACTGGGATATCGTGGACAGAAACGGAAGCAATATCAGCTGGGGCTAATGGACATTCTGGTGGGTTGTGTCTTCCTTCAGCACATTTAGTACAGTTTTCAGCATAGGCATCACAGGTATCACATTTGTCATCACAATATGGACAGAGGGCTTATCCGTCAATTTCGAAGGTTCCTTCTGGGCAGAAACAGGTTGGGGCTTCAATTCTGTTTTCTTTACATGGAGAGCAGTATCTTTGAGAGTTGACACATTCGTGACATCTCCAATTACAATCCATACATTCTCCGTTGATTTCAACTTAACCAGTTAAAGCACAAGAACATTCTGGTGGGTTGTTTTATCTTCCTTAAGCACAGACGATACAGTTGCAAGCAGAGGTGATACAAGTTAAACATTTATCACAACATTTTGGACATTCAGCATGAACAAAATCTTCATAATATCCATCTTCGCAGTAACATTCTGGTTCGTGGACTCTGTTAGCGGCACAAGGGGCACAGTTACCGGTGATGTCGTCACAGTCGGCACATTTGTAATCACAATCATGACATCCGAATTGTTCATCTTCCCACTATCCTTCTGGACATGGGCAGTATGGTTCAGAAGCATATTATCTGTAAGAAGCACATTAGGTACATAATTCGAAAGCATCACAAGTGTAACATTTTTAGTGACAAAGTTTACAATCACAATCGTTGGCTGGTTCATAGTATCCATCGAAACAAGGACAACCTGGGTTTGGTCCTCTGTTTACTTCACAAGTTTTACAGTCATCTTCATCTCTGTCACAAGTCATACATCTGCATGAACATCCGTGACAAGTGTGGTTCTTTTCGAAGTATCCATCAGTACATGGACATTTTTCTTAGACGGTGTATCCAGTGGTGAAATCGTATCTATCGTTGGCACAAACGGTACAGTCATAAGCATCTCCGTTTTGACATTCAAGACATTTTGGAGCACATTATTTACAGACACCGTTTACATCAGTGTAATATCCATATGGACAGTCACAAGCTGGAGCATTGATTCTGATTCCTTTACATTCGGTACAGTTATCTTTGGTAGAGACACAGAAAAGACATTTATAGTCACATTCTTTACATTCGAATTCAGGGGTTTCATAATAATGATCCATACAAGTACAACTTGGGGCGTTTTACATTCTATGTGGTTGATTTTTACAATAACAACAAGAATCAAGTGGTGCAGGACCTTCACATCCACAAGTAGCACATCTGGAGTGACAAGCATTACATGTTCCTTAGATTTCATAAGTGTTATCTGGACATGGGCAACTTGGTGGGTCGTTCTTTCTTTCTGGAGCACAAACTGGACAGTTATCAGCAGTACCAACACATTCAGCACAGTTAGGGTTACATGGGCAACATTCACCGACATTACCACATTCATAAGTTCCGGTTGGACATGGACAGATTGGTGGGTTTTGTTCTCTGTGGGCTTTACAGACAACACAACCAACACCATCAGAACAGGTGAGACATTTGTGGTTACAGGTTTGACATTCAGCATGATAACCATTGTCATAGTAACCATCTGGGCACCAACACTAGTTCCATGGTTCAACTCTGATATCTTTACAAGATTCACAGGTGGCGGTGATATCTTCACAAGTGAGACATCTGTATCCACAGTTATGGCAGACACCGTTTTCGTCAGCGTATAAACCTTCTGGACAGTCACAGTATGGAGCATTGTTTTATCTGGCATCAGCACAGGTATCACAAGCGGCATTTCCGTCACCGTTCATGGAACAAGTTTTACATTTAATTGGACAAGCGTGACAGTGAGCAACACCAACAACATCATAATATCCTTCAATACAGTCACAAAGTGGAACGAATCTTCTGTTTGGATCTTCACAGATTTCACAGCCGGTCCAAGAGGTACAGGCGACACATTTGTAAGAACAATCTTAACAAGTACAGTTAGAATCTTCATAATAACCGGAAGCACAGTGACAGTGTGGAGCGTTAACTCTGTTGAGTTCACAAGTTAAACAGTTGGATCCAACGATTTCACAAGAATCACAAGCACAGTTACAAGTGATAACTTTAACGGAACCGAGGGCAACATCTTCAATCACGGCGGATTAAGCGGTTGGTTCTGGGATATAACATTCTGGTGGAGAGATTCTTCCTTCAGCACAAATGAGACAGTTGTCTGGCATTCCAGTACATTCGAGACATTTAACAGCATTACATGGTGGACATAATGGTTAGTCAGTTTCATAGTATCCTGGTAAACATTCACAACTACAGTCGTTGACCATACCTCTGGTTTCCATACAGTTGGTACAACATCCGAGGTTGTTACAAGAAGAACAGGAGTTGTCACAAGGTTCACAAACACCGTAGGTGTTTTCATAATAACCCCACATACAGTCACAAACGTTGGAACAGTTGTTAGAATCACCCCATTAGACGAAGGTTCTGAATTCTTTACAAGTTAAACAACAATGTTGGGCGAATTCACAAGTTTCACAACTGGCGTGACATTTTGGACAGACTTTTTCGAAGGTATCGAAATATCCACCTGGGCAACCACAATCGGTTTCTTTGACTCTGTTACCAGCACATTCACAAGCACCTTCAGAAGATCCTTCACAAGAGTAACATTTATAGGAACAATCGTGACATTATGGATCAGCACAAGAAGCGTCACATTCGATATCGGTGGAAGATCCACAGACTTCGAATTTACCGGTTGGGCAGTGACAGTATGGAGCGTTGAGTCTTGGAGCGTGACAAGTGGTACAGGATCCACAGTTGGAACAGGTTTCACATCTTTCGGAACATCTGGTACAAATGGCATTATCTGGTTCATCGAAGTAACCTGGTGGACAGTGACAGTTAGGAGCATCAACTCTGTTACCGGCACAAAGTTCACAGGTTTCGGCTTTTTCTTTACAAGTGTAACATTTGTAATCACAATATTTACATTCGTATTCACCTTTGTCGTCATTGGAGAAAGTTCCAGTTGGACATTTACATTCTGGAGCACCTTCTCTTGGCCAGACACAATCAATACACATGTTAGATTGTCCTTAACAGGTCATACATTATGGTTCACATTATTTACAGAGATAAGTACCATCATCGAAATATCCGTCAATACAGATACAAGCTCCAACGGAGTTTTAATATCTGTGATGTTCGGCATTACATCCGGTACATCCGTATTAGTCACAAGTTTAACATTCACCTGGGCATTATTCACAAGATCCATCGGCTTTGTCTCTGTAACCTGGTGGGCAAACACAAGTAGGAGCGTTGATTCTGATACCAGTACAACAAGTACAATGGTTAACAGCTTCTTCGCAAGCACAACATTATTGTTCACAAGGGAGACAATCGTATTAGACATCGAGATAACCTGGTGGGCAATCACAAACTGGAGCAGAAAGTCTTGGATATTTACATGGTTCACAATGATCATAGTCGGTACAATGTTCACATCTGTCGTGACATGGTTTACATTCTGGGGTACCATCATCATAGGTTCCCCATGGACAGATACAATTTGGAGCTTCGATTCTGTTAGCGGCACAAGGATAACAATTGGATTCAATGGTGGTACAAGCGGCACATTTGTAAGAACATGGGAGACAGTCTGGGGCGGCATTGTAATAACCATCTGGGCAAATACAGGATGGTGGGGAGATTCTGATACCAGAACAATATCCACAATAGTCGAAGTCAGAACAGGTTTCACATTGGTAGTCACAAGGTGGGCACCAAGCTTATCCTTCAATGTGATAATGTCCGTGTGGGCATTCACATTCTGGGTCATAGATTCTGTTTTCGGCACAGATCAAACAATAGTTGTATTCACCGGTACAGTGTTAACATTTGTAAGAACATTCACCACATTCAGCTTGACCGAAATCATAGAATCCTTCTCTACATTCACATACTGGGGCATTGACTCTGTTACCAGCACAGAGACAACCATCAGGATAGGTACATTCAGAACATTTGTTTGGACATTCAATACATTAGACTGGGTCTTCTAAGTCTCTATAGAAACCTGGTGGACATTCACAAAGTGGTGGGTTGATTCTGTTAGCCATACATCCACAACAGTTGTGTGGGGAGTCGGTACAACAGGAACAAACTTCAGCACAATGTACACAAAGTTACATTTCTAATTCTTCATAGTATGGGTTTGGACATGGACAGTCTGGAGCTGGGGTTCTGATGTCAGCACAAATTACACAGTCTTATGGGTGATCTACACAGGTCAAACATCTCCAGTGACATGGTAAGCATTCAGCGAAACCAGCACCATAGTATCCATCTGGGCAGAAACATTCTGGTTCGTGGACTCTGTTTTCATCACAAACAATACAAGTTTCGTAAGAAGTACAAGTCTTACATTTGTAGTGACATGGTTCACATTCACAAGAGGTTGGTTCGTTATAGTAACCATCTTTACAGAGACAGTCTGGAAGGTTTGCGTTAGCTCTACAAGTCATACAGTTACTGCCAGTTTCAACACAGGTCATACATTCACAGTTACAGTCAAAGATTCTAGCAGATCCAACTGGGAGATCGATGACTTCAACGGAATTGATACCTTATGGAATGATTGGACAATCTGGGATAGGGCCTCTTTCTGGACCACCTTCAGCACATTTGGTACAACAATGATCATGATCATCACATGCAACACATTCTTCACATTCTTCAGGGCATTAACCACAACATGGATTGAGGATACCAGAATCATCAAAAGTATCATAATGGTGACTTGGGCAAACACAACCGTCTTCTGGTCTTTCTCTGTTACAAGCACAGGTACAACCACAAGTTGGGCAGGTGGTACAAGTTGTACATTATGGGGCACATGGGTGACAGAT
>Ga0115105_10187463_pt1 | contig 16206 bp, 14 predicted proteins | sample CN18umnscriptome_FD_89648 | JGI IMG/M metagenome (GOLD analysis project Ga0115105, IMG submission 89648) | Marine eukaryotic communities from Pacific Ocean to study complex ecological interactions - CN13ID_155_C17_100m_0.8um Metatranscriptome... | ecosystem: Environmental > Aquatic > Marine >... | reverse complement strand
GCACCACTTTCTTGTATTTCTTTTCCGTATACAAATAGTTCACCAACATCTTTACCCATCTTCTTTAACTCATCGTACCTAAGAAGAAGTTGGTTTTGTTTTCTTACATTGGTAGCTTTAGTAAGTGCTTTACTTACTTGATCATATTCATCAAACCACCAATCTAAAGCAAACCTAGTGGCTACTAATTCACGTGATAACTGATTAATTCCTCCTACTTCAGAACTACCACCTTTAGCACGTTGTTTAATTAATTTAGTTAACTTAGGAATACCAAGGTCATTAAGCATCTGAAGGGAATCTTCAACAACATCATCCCAATCATCTCTTGCTATACTGTTTTCATCACGTGCTCTTTTAATAGCATTCTCAAAACTATTGAACACACCCATGATGTCTTCATCATCTGCAAACCTAAGTCGATTTACATCTTCAGGTGCTTCTGCTTCTTTATAATACTTCTTCTTTCTTCTGAAGTAGTCTTGTCCTACGTTATCGTAGTCTCCATCACCTATCTTTACTATAAGGTCTTCCAACTCATTATCAGTAAAACCATCACTATCTGCTTCTGGTTTACCTGTGGGTTTAACGGATGCTTCAGCTACTTCTTCAGTATCTAATATTGGTGTACTTGGGTCTGGAGTATCAGTAGATCTAGGATTCTTTCCTCCTAATATCTTCTGGATCTCTCCACTCATTTGTTTCTCAAGTTTCTCTAGCTTCTTTACATCACCAGTGTTCTTCCATTTCTTGTAGTAACGTAGTGTAGTAAGAAATCCTTCAGCTAACCCTTCCACCCCCATGTCTTCAATAGAACGCTTGAGTACTGCTTCAATGATGTGGTCATCCTTATCTACTGAGAGATACTCAAATAACGGTTTGCTGAACTCTGGTCCTGCTTCTTCAGCAAGGTGCATCAGACTTTCTTCATAGGGGTTCCTCATAATAGAAGCACCACCTTCAGCAGCCATGTATCCTCCTGCTGTATTGGACATACTCTTTGGTAGAATAAATCTACGTGTGAGTGCAAATGTAGCTAAAGAATTAGATAATCCTTCAGTTAATCTACCAGCAGTAGTTTTAGGTTGCGGTCCTACAAACGTATCACTCCAAAGGCTGACCATGCTATCGACTGTGTTTGATCTGTAATCACCTTCACCAAACATAAAGTCACCACCAGCATCCCAGAGTGAGTTAAAGTTACTAAGAGTTTCAGCAGGAATACGGTTGACACCACGTGCTACACCGTATGCAGTATCGAAAGTATCTGAACCTAATTGTTTACCTATGTTGCTTGTTTGGTCTAGAAAAGTTTCTTCTTCAGGCTGGAACTCTTTATACATTTCTGAGTCTCTGTTAATTTTCATTACTTAGACTCCTTTGTTATTTCTTTAACCCATTCACTAAACTTTACTGTTTTACCATTTTTACTTGTAATTGGATGATCTTTCCAATGTAATGCTAAATCAGTTAATATCTTACCTAAAATATCTTCCATTCCAGTAGCAGAATTAGCACTAACACTAAGTGCTTTTGATTCTACATCTTCTGCTTCAAGTAATCTTACCATTAAATCATCAAAATTATTAGACCAGTTTCTATCAGTCCAATCTTCACCATTATCTACATAATCATTAAGATATGTATTAACATAGTTCACTACTTCTTGAGGGTTGACACCTACTTCTTCATCTTTATTTAAAAGATATGGGTTCTTTAATATATTTGTTTGATTTGGAGGTTTAGTAGTATCTTCCGTAGTAGGTTCAGTCCATACACTTTCTACTGTTTCTTTAAATATCTTAGTTGCATGTTCGTCTACACTATCTAATAAATCTGCTTCACTTAAATTAGTATCATTATCTTGTATTGTCTTATAATGTGATAGTAACCTCCTTTTTAATTGGCTCCGAAACTGTAGTCCTGCTTCATACCTACTAAGATCTTGAGGATTAGTTCTATTTAAAGTTGCAATAAAACTACGCCAATCATTTACTTCTGTATCTGAACCTAGTGTTCTTCCTAATATATAGTTAAGTCCATATTTTAGTGCATTCTTTGCACCTGAACCATCTTTAAATACTTGGTTTAACCGTTTACTACTTTGTTGTATACGATTGTAATCATTAAAGTCTCTTTTATTTTTAGGGGTAGCTTTAGCATTTAAAGCGTGGAACTGACTAATAAACTCAATATCTGATAGGTTACCTAGTGATATATCTTCTTCTAATCTTGCCCATTCTGTTTCACGAAGATCTTCATTTTCAGTATTATATAGTTTATCTAAAGTATTCCATGCTGTAATACCTTCAGTACCTTGTTCAAAGAACAATTTTCTTGATGCCTTGAACCTTGATTCTTTTTCAACTTCAGTTACCTTATTATCTATCAACATACTAGATAAATTACTAGAAAGATGATCTATTGTTTTTTCTTTTAGTAGTTTTTCTAATCTTAGTGTTCTATCAAAAGCAGTAGTTTCATTCTGTTTAATTTGTTTTCTAGCTTGTGCTACTTTATTAACAGAGTAAACAGTATTACCATACGATGCACCATCTTTAGTTTTAATAACATGAACTAAATTAAGTAACTCTGGTCTACTATGTTCAATGGCTAAGTTAGCTATTGATTCTACTGCTAATTCGTTAGCCTTTGTAACATTACCAGACTCTTGACCCATTGCTTGGATCTCTTGTTCTAATGCATCTTGAAACATAATAATATCACCAGCTACACCTAGTAATTCTTTGTCTTGTTCTTCTTTACTTTGAGTAGCTATTAGTTTTGCCGACTTAGATCGAGACTCTTGGATTAATCCCATTCTCCAACTTGGGTCTAAACTAGTATCTTCAAGTATATTTGTGGTAGAAGTAACTAGTTCTTCTAATTGTCTACTAGTTACATTACCACCTCTTTTTCTTGATTCAAATGCACTCGCAAAGTCTGAACGGTATTTTGTTCTTATTTCTTCATATTCTTTATCTGTAAGTTTTCTAGGTTTTTTACGTTTACCTTTAGTCTTATCAGGTTTTTCTCCTTCAAGTAATGGGAGATCTATAACTACTTTTCTATTTTTAATTCTTTGGTGTATAGATTGTATACCTAGAAATTCATCTATATCTTCTATGTATTCTGCACCAAGTTCTTCAAAAGATATGTTCTTATCTAGTAACCTTTGTAATATTTCTTTTGCAGAGGACTGATAATTACTCCATGCTTCTTGTTCAATTACTGCTTTCCTACGTGCATCCCAATTCTGCATAACGCTTTCTTTAGCGGTATCCATTCTTGGTACAAGAACACTGTTAACTAATCCTTTATCAAAGGAAGCGATACTGTACTGAAGATTAAACTTTTGATCATAATCTTGGAACGCATCGGTTAACGCTTGGTCATTCTCAGTAAGATCCGTACTATTAAGTAACTGAGAGATTCCTAATACATAATCTCTTGTAAGACTTTTAAGAAATCTTTGTTGGTATCCATATACAAAGTGTGGATTTTCAGTAGCTTCTAACTCACCTGACTTGACCTTTTTTAAATGCCATTCCCTACTCTTAGGATCGTGTGTATTAAATGCAGTCTGTCCTCGTTTAATCTCTTCACCTTTATACGCTTCATACCCTGTTGACAGTGCTTCCGTAAGAGAGGGAGCAAGTCTCATAAGAGCTTTACTTAGTTGCTCTTGTTTAGTATTCCCCACGGGGTTTGCTTTAGGTGCATAAGACGAGATTCTTGTAGGTCCACTTATATCTACTTGTTGAGTAGATTGGACAGGCCTCAACCCTATTCTACGTTCTGCCATATTTCAATTAACTTTATGTTTTAAGCTTCAACTGTGTAAAATTTATTTTCACCTTTACCATCCTTCTTACCATACCTTCCACCTAGTTTATACCAAGTGCTTACTGAGTCACCTACATTACTTGCTTGGTTTATCCAAGCCGCAGCTTCAGATTGACCGTATGCTTGTGGTACACTATTGATCTGATTTAAAGCTGCATAGTATGCGTTGTCTGCATCATATTGTAAGTTAGATTGTTGGTTACCAAAGTTACCCATAGTAATATCAAAGTCTCTATTAATACTTCCTACATTAGTAATCTTCTGTCTCTCTAAATCACCAACTTGTGCAGTTAATGCTCTACCTTCTATACCAGCTTCTAAAGTAGATACAGTTGCAGTACCTTTTGCTTGAAGTGCAGCCACTTCTTGATCAAGTATTTTGTTACCAGCTTGTTCTCTTGCTATATCTTTTGCATCATTTATTCTTCTGTTCTTTTCTGCTAACATTGATATGTTACTCAAGTAACTTTTGTTAGCTATATCTTGGTTCTTTTCTGACCTTCTGTTCTGTTGATCTGTAGCTCGTTCTTGTGCTTTAAGTTGTTGTGATGTTGCTGCTACTGTTATCGCTAGTTGTGCTAACGCTATTCCTACTGGCATTGTTACACACATCTTTTACCTTTACAAATTCATAAAATGGTTCTGGATTAACTCCGTAATCTTCTATTAGTTTTGTTATAGAAAACCCTATGTATTTTAGCCACTGTATAGACACAGTGTTTTCAAAGTGTACATAGTTAGTAAGACATCCGTACTTATCTACTTGGTCTTTAACAAATTGTTTGCTTTGTTTAACAAACGCTATCTTAGGTACATCTTTAAAGTACTCGTTACCTAGTAGCCAAGGATGACCTACATTACCGTCAGGAGAAGGTGCAACACCAAACATTGCACATACATTACCTTTGTGCATAATAGTGTTACACTCAGCTTTAGAAGTATCGTAACAAAATTTCATTGCTTCTAATGGAGTCATACCATGAGAAGACCAAACCTCCTTCTTATCTTCATCACGCATTAAGAACGCAATAGGATAAATATCTTCTTCTTTAGAAGGTCTGTAATAACTATCTATTAGACTCTATCTGAACGCACAACCAACATTCCTTCCCATTCTCCTGACTGAAGGACACATGGAAGATGCTTGTCGTTCTTTACTTCTATTTGAACTTTATCACTCTTTGCGAGTATGGGAAAACGATAAGTACCACTAAGTAAATCTTGTTGATGTAACACTGTACTCCCTACAACTACACCTGAAAAAGTATTTGTTCTAGTAGTACGTTTATCTGGAGTTACTTCTACTTTAAAGAACCCAGTATTATTATAGCTTAGTGTCATATTACGTAACTGTAATCTTGAAGCATTTACTGCTACATTATTATTTTTATGGATCTGTTCTGACACTCTATATTTAAAAGTATAAGGTATACCAGCATATACACTTCGTCCTGCACCTACCTCAGTTGCTACATCAGTACTTGCTACTATTCTACCATTAGAACTTATATACTGAACTCCAGTTGCATCTGAGTATGGAAGTGAAGAACTACTTGATGTAAGTTTAACTCTTCTATCTAACAATACTGGTATATTATCATCCATTACTAAAGTAGATGGATCAGTAGATAGAGTTATTTTCTCTAAATACAAAGTTCCACTACGATTAAAAAGTAATATTATATCAGAACCAATAAATCCCATGTTAAGTATGTCAGCATCGAATACCCAACGTGACCATGAGGACTGAAGTTTTTCTTCTCCTGCCCAATAATACTTGTATATGTATAAATGCTTTTTATTAGTTTCACCTAGTACAGCAAGCATATCTTCATTACTACTACCTATCATCTTTACTACATCACCCTCAATGTACTGAGGTACATGTGTAGTTACTTCTTGTGCATCACTAGTCTCTGACTGTATGTCAACAAAGTATTCACGTACACCAGAGTAGTCACCTCTTACAAACGGAAAGAACACATATCTTCCAGCAGGGACAGGAGGGGTTTTAGTTGATGCTTCAAACTGTGTAGTAACATCAATGGATACTGAAGTAGGAGTAAGTATATCTTGTGCTGATAATTTAAATTGTTGAAGGTCACTAAAGATAATTAATGCTTCGTTAAATGGAACTGCATACTTTAATAATGATACTTGGTTATTACTTACTGCTACATCTATAGGTTCATTATCAAGTATAGTTAATGTTGTAATTGAAAAGAAGTTAAAGTAACTTCCTGCTTCACTAAAGATTACATTTTCATCACTTAGGAAACCTAGTCTGTTACGGTGAAAGAATACATCGTTAATCGTAAAGTCTACAAAGGATGGAAAAGGATTAGTTGTTGTATCACCTACCTTTCTGTTAAGCCAAGGAGCTTCTTCAAATATAAAGAATACTTTACCGTCACTATGGAATGCCTTACGTAACTGGTGTGGCATTGTACTAGAGTTAAAAGCTACTCTATGTGTAGTATCCGCAGACTCGCTAGGATATTTAGGTTTTACTGTTTCTTTCCATGCATCACCGTTCCAGTAAACATAGTAATCATCTTGTGCCTTTTGGTTGTCTCCAGTGACACTTGCAGTAAACCCAACTGTACCTGAGCTATATCCATCTATTAAATGTTTAGGTAAATTAGAAGGAAGTCTTCCAAATGAACTAACTTCTTTATGTCCTACAATTGCTTCAAAGTCTTCTCCACCATGTCCATCTGATACTTCTACTTTAAAGTTTTTAGCAATTGATTTTACATATATAAAATTAGTATCTGCTGTATATGTTACAGAGAATGAATTTGCTTCATCTGCTGGTAAAGCAGTAGAATCTGATGTAGCCCAATTACTCTCAGTTTGTATGTGAGCAGTTGTAAGGTGTTTAGCTGATACAACAATAGAATCTATAGTACCTAACTGAGATGAAGTTACAGTTCCCCCAGTAAGACCGTCACAAATATTTTGAGTTGATATAGTTGCTTGGTTGTTTTGCTGAGTAGCAGTAGTAGTACCAGAACCAGAACTTGTTGTCTTTATAATTCCAGATGGAGTAGAAGCAGACACTTCATAATTATAAACTTTTCCATTACTTGCAGTAAACGATATGACTACTTTGTATTTAGATTTATAGTCACCATTCTTTACATATAGTAATGCTTCATAAGGTCTTTCATGTACTAATGTACTTGTGCTTTGTGTTACAGTTGTAGTTTTATTAGTTATAAAAGTATAGTCAGCAACCGTAGTTGCACCAAAAGTATCAGCAGCAGTATTACCAGAAGCTACATTAAGGTACGTACTGCTTACTGTTCCTGAAGGTGTACTATTTGGGTACACTGGTATTGACTGTCCTATACTTTTAGTAGATTGTCCATAAGGTGTATGTTTGGCAAGTAGATCATACACTTTAATACTTCCATGTGTTATTACTGCTACGTATGCTTCTTCATCATCACGTTGCATTGTATGTATATAAGCACTATCTGGACTTGATATACCAGTTATAGAAGCTAGATGCTGAGATGCTGGTCGTTTCTCTAGTCCTTTGACTACGGAAGAAAGTCCATTATCTTGTACCTCACCTTGTGTAGCTAGTCGTAGCGTAGGTGGTTGCTGTGAAATCCCATTAATTAAATTAGGAATAGCACTTGATACTAATGGCATATTAGCTACTCGTTGCTGAAGTTGTATTAGTTATATTACTGGAACTATACATACCTCTATCTATTACACTAAAGGTATCATAGTTATCAAAGATATTGTAATCCGCAATTTCACCTTCATGATCTTGTAGTTCCATCCATGCTGCTCTCTCATCTTCTAATTGAAAACCGTGGATACTAGTAGAAGCAAGTACACGATCTTGGAATATTCTTGCTGATCTAATTACTATGTATCTACGTGCAACTTCAGGAATATCTGTAAACTCAAGATTAAATACTATGTCTACTATTTGTGATGAACTAAATATAGAAGTATTATTTACTCTATCGTATAATTTTCTTCCTCGTTCTACTATATCACTTGAAGAACTTCTTACAGTTCCACGTGTATCAACTCTTAAACAGTTGTCAGGAATACTAATTTCTTTTGTAACGGAATCTGGGGATAGTGTATATTTAAGATCTGTATTAAATGTCCATCCTTTAGATTGAACATCACGACTAACACTACCTAAAATAGTTTCTGCTAGTTCTGCATCTTCTAGTCCACTAGTGAGACTGTTAACAGGTGCTTCACCAATACTGGATAGCATAATGTTCACGGCTTCCAGTTTAGTAGTTGGGCTAGTTGACATTATTATTCTTTTGTAAAAAGGGAAGGGACACCAAGTAATACCTAGTGTCCCTATGGTTGACTACAGAGTTGCTGAAGTAGATAAACAGGCAACTGCCATAGCAGGACGAAGAACGTCATGTCCCATCGCATATTTTGCAACGAGTAAAGTCCCTTGTCGGTCAATTTGATACTCTGACTCGACAGCGAGATCCATGAGTTTTACTGTGGCAACAGCATCCTGACTGCAAACAAAGAAACGAATCTTATTCATTTCAGTGGTAAGGACTACAGACGAGGTTCCGTCAGTACCACCAACAGCACCAGTGTTACTTCCACCGTTAACAGTCGCATTATATGTTCCAGGAAGGTTATATGCAGTAGCACGACCTGAACCTACTGTAGCTGCAAGTGGAGCATTAGTCTGAAGACTTGATCCATCACTATTGTTAAAGATAGAAGAACTCCAAGTGTCCGTAGATCCTGTTCCAGCATAAGAACCGAAATGTGGAGTAGTGACAATTGGAATACCAGCAATTGTTGGTGCTTGCATTGCACCCATTGCTCCTGTTCCACCTACATCCTTATTGAAAACCGCATAATCCATTGCGTTTGTTGAGGATGTAAAATCGAATAGGTCATAGTACGTATCAGTACCCATTAAGCAGTAGATACCATCAAGAGGTGCTCCAGCTTTTTCAAGAACACGCTTGGCATCCATGATAGCTTTAGAGATGAACTTAGGCTTACGAGCATCACCATTAGAAGCACCAATGGTAATGTTTCTTGTGAAGTCTTCTTCATCAAAATACTTGTAGTTTTGTACAAGTTTGTTCGCACGTTCTACGTTAGTAGTCAACGCTGCTTTTGTGAGCATACGGAGCACGTTCTGGTCTGCAACTTTAGACAAACCATATCCTGCTTCCTGAGTGTACACGTTTCTTACATCATAATGCTGAATTGCCTCGTCAATCTGAGGAACAAACTGAGCGTTAATCAATAAGTCATCAATGGTAACAATACGCTCAGAATGCTTTGCGTTAGCATCTGGTGCAATCCTGTTACCTGGGGTGTGATAAGCTGCATCACGGTATTTACCCGTCATAATAAACTGGGCTTGTTTACCCTTTGAAATTGTACGAGTTCTAAACAAAGGTAACGCTACGTTCCTAGTCTGGAACGCAGTAATTACTTCCCCTGCATACAATTTTAAAAAGAGTTCTCTGGCATCTGAACCTTCTCTACTAGTATGTCCAGCACCTACGTTACGTAAACCACTTCTAATACTAGTATATTCAGCAGAAGCGTCTTGAAAATCGGCCATAAGAAATAATCCTTATTAAGTGTTAAATAGCATGTACATCACTCAACAAGAACTGGTACAGCGTTATCCTCCGCAGAGGGCAAAGACTAATATCTTGTTTCTGTAAACTTTATGCCTTAATTAAAAATGTCTGAACGTGCTAATTGTTCAGTTACTTGTTGTCTAAATGCAGGGTCAGTTTTGTACCTTGGATCTGACATTGCTTTAGACAGTTCTTGTGTGGAATTAAAACGATTCCCTGACACTTGACCACCAGTGCCACTATACAACTGTGGTTCGTTGCTACTGTTTGCTCCGTTATACCTAGAAGCTAAACCGTTAACAGCAAACATTATAGTCCCTTGGTCTGGAGACTCCATCATGACATTATAGGCATTAACTTCATCTTCTGTTAAGTTATCCGATGCCCATTCTACCATTGTTTTATAACTATCTTCTCCACCTACAGATTCATACACTGCGTTCTCTAACTGAGATGCAACTGCCATCTGTCCATTAAGATAACTATCTACTAAATCAGAGGATATTCCAGCTTTCTCTAAAGCATCATACGCTTCATCTGACAACCCACCTTTGTCTCTAAACTCTTCTTCAAACTTAGTATAATCTAAGTCACGTGAAGCTAAGAAGTCTGACATTTGTTCACTGGTTGCCTGTTGAACTTGTTCTAACGCTTCATCTTTAGATACTTCATTAGGTTCCTCTTGTTGTCTGGAGTGAAACTCCTTCTCTAATTGTTGATATGCACTAGCTAGATCCTCTGGTGAATTGAACTTGTCAGGTAACCATTGAGGTCTATCACTTACATCAACATTTCCTTCTGCTTTTTGTAACATCTCCTGAACGTGTCCTGCATCTTCAAGAGGATTAACTTCTTCGTCTACATTTACTATTGCTGTGTCAACCATTACTGTTTACTTTTTTTCTTTGTTTTTAAGTGCTAATGATCTTTCAACTAAATCCATTACTTACTTTTCTTTTTATTTTTATTTGGAATACCGTGGTCAACTCTTATTTGTCTTAATGCTTTATTAAAAGTTTCACCAGTTGATCCACTAAGTTTTTCTACTGCTGCTATTGCTTCAGTATCAAGTTTTGCTTTGTATGTATTTCCTCTCCAAGTAAACTCTTTTTTCTTTTGCTTTCTAGCTTTAGAGAATGCTTCTTCAAAAGATCTTGATACGCTATCTCTTCCTCCAAAAAGATTTTTACTTTTTTTCTGTACTCTCTTGTTAATATTTTCAAGAGACATATATCCAGCCATTATGTTTGTCCTTCTTGTTGTTGTTGTTCAGCGTACTTTTGTACACTCTTAATCATTTCAGGATTACCTACAGCACGTTCCGCAACTTTACTCATAGTCTGATCCATGAGTTGATCTTGTTGCATTTGCTGTGATCTCTGCATCTCCATCATCTTTTGTTCCTGAGTCTTAATAAGACCATCTGTATCAATACCAAGTGATGCACCAAGTCTATCAATGTAGTCAGGTACGTTAAGTTCCTGTGCAATTGCTTGAGGTCCAAGTGGTTGCATATACTGAAGGAACGTGGATAGTTTATTAAGATCCTGTCCTCTACCAAGAGCTTCAATACCAGTAACAATCTGTGGCTTGAGAGTTTCTTTAGGGAACTTAGGCATCTTCTTCTCTTCTTCCATCCGTCCTAATAATAGTTTAACTAATGGTACTTGGAACTCCTGAGATAACACGGAGTAAACCCCACCAAGGGCCATCTCCAATTCCTGTGCGGCATATCTGATCTCTTCTGCGGTCACACGTTCTGCGTTTCGCTGAACTGCACTGTTAAGAAGAAAAGCAAATGACAATCTTTCTTGGATTGTACGTGCTACATCTGATGCAACTCTGAAATCATTAAACTTATCTAGTTGAAGGGTAGACACATCATTGGCATCCCCTTGTACAATTGCTCCGTTTGGTGATTCAGCGAGAGTTCTAAGTTTTGTAGTTCCGTTTGGTCGTACAAGAAATAATACTTTTGATGCCGCTGCCGAACCCTCAACGAGAGCACGTGTGAGTGCTTCCAAACTTTTGATGTCTCCAATATACTCCTCTACATATCCTCTTCCATAATCCTCAGAGTCCAGTTTTGTGAACCTAAGTGGAATAAATGGATTCTTATCTTCATTATAAGATCCTCGTGAAGACTCTAATTCATAACCATCAACTTCTTGTCTTACTTCCCAACCTTTAGGTACTCGTTTAACACATGTATACAACTCATAGTTCTTAGTGTTCACAGTTGAATTGTAGTCAACTGCTACTCTATCCTTAATTTCGTCAGGTAACATGAGTGGACTAAGATTTTCCTTTGTAATAATTTCAAGGACATTACCCATCGCATCACGTTTAACCACATACCTATCAATCTTAAACACACGCATACCACCCTTCTTTGGGAGAAATACGAGAGCATTACCAGTAACAATAAGTTGCCTAAGTGCTTCATACACTGGAACTCTTATTGCTCTTGCTTCGATCTCTTGCATTGCAGCTCGTTCAATTTTACCTAATCCTTCCTCTACTGCACCACGTTGATTTGGACCAACAAGTTCTTGAAGGTCAAAGTCATCAATGGTTAATCTGAAGAATGGAGAGTTAGGTGGTAACAATGCCATCAATAATTTACTGGCAAGATTGTTTACCCCACGTGCTCCAACACTTTGGTAAGGTGTTGAGAATGTGCGTGAACTACTATGTCCTTCACGTGGAAGGATAAAGGGAATAGTTATCTCTGCTGATTCTCTACCTCTAGCTAGAAACGATTCCCTATCTGCTTGCAACATTGAGTAACGAGACTTAATGGTATTTTGATTGGTAGGAGTTGTCTGACTAGCTTCTACTTTTTGTACCATAAGTCACTATTAGGAAGGAATTGAAACTGAAGAACTGGAACCACTAGAATTAGTACCAAGATTATTAGATCTAGTGACTTTAAACCTACGTTTACCTACACGCTTTTTATTTAATTGTTGTGATTGGTTAACTAAGTTAGCAGGGGTTACCTTTTTCTTACGTTTCTTTCTGTCTTGTCCGAAACCATAAGTATCTGGAGTAGTACCATCTCCCTCATCATCATTTGAATTATTATTATTACCACTAAGTAAATCAACTACAGGGCCTAATATTGCATCAGCAGTAAGAGAAACATTGTTCATTAGGTTTCTAAAGTTCTTAGCTGGTGGACTATCCACAAAAAAATTCTTTGCTTTCTCATTAAATGCTTCTCCACTTCCTAACATCCCCCACTTTGGATCACTTCTCCATTTATCTAATGATTTTTGATCAGCACTTCTTGCTCTAGTATAATTAGATTGATTAGCACTCCCTGCTCTAGTAAGACTAGATTGATCAGCACTTCTTGCTGCATGCCAATGATGAGCTAAGTCAGGTGCTCCCGATCCCGACATCCCTCTTTTAACTGTAGCAATGTTTGCATCTTTTGCTCTGTTCCATGAACTTGTATTAGCACTCCCTGCTTTTTGTGCAGCATCACTATAATCTCTATCCCATATAGAATTTTTGGAACTAAGATTTGGGGTAGATTTACCAGTGTTTCTTTTAACAGCAGCTGAAAACCATGAGTACTCTTTTAAGCCACTCTCAGGATTAACAGTTCCAGAACCACCAAGTTTTTTAAGTAGGTACTTTTCAGTAGGATTAACATGGGCTAACTCTGTATCCCCTCGTCTACCTTGTTTAGCCAGTTTCTTTTTTGCCTGACTTAATGTATATTTATTTGCCATAATACTTTATTATTTAATCTGTAGACCTGGATTCCTAACTGCAAATACTCCGTAACCTTTTTTCTTCTTACTGTTCTTTGCTGAAGGAGTTGAGACTTCGTTCTCTACCATTTCCATTCTTGGTGCTTCTTGTTCTTCATCCCTTTCCATAGGGGCAGCTGCACTCATAAATCTGTCTGGTTGAGTTAAGTCAGGTAGTTTAGGTTTTAGACACATGGTTTCCTATTTGCTGTTCAAAAAGATCTACTATGTAGTTAACTACTGATTGTTGTCCTACTAAATAATTAAGTTCTGATTCAGAAACTACTTTAGTAGGTAACTGGTTAGGAAAGCTCTTTTTAAGATCTTCAACTAACTCAGGTGTTATTGTTTGACTAAGTGTAAATGCGGTCATTTCCAATTAAGTACAAGGTGTTATATTATTTCACATCCATTAGCACTACATGCTAACTCTTGAGATGCAATCGTATAGTCTTCAGATTCATAAGAAGAAAGTTTGCTCCAATCAAGAGTAGGTATTTTCTTTGCTAACTCTTTGTATTCTTTTTCAGTACAATCTTGATAAGGTGCTTGTTTATAAACGTGATCTGAATAAGGTAAGAAAGATATACCACTTATAGAGTCAAAGTTTTTATCTACCCATGCTCCTACTTCAACCCACTCATCTTCCTTTACAGATATAGTTACACTAGGTTTATGTTCACACCAGTTCTCTTGATATAACTTCCATAACTCTAACTGTTCTATTGCAGTTTTATCTGTCCTAGTAATAGAACCTTTAGGTGCTTTAACTGGAAACGAAAAGACCATAGTATCATTAGGCTTAGTTACATCTGGTTCATGAGGTACACCTTGGTCAACCATGAGTTTAGTTATAGGATCTTTTATATCAGATCGGACAGTTCTAATGTAATACTTAGAGTGTCTTGCGTGTATACCTGAAGCACTATCACATAGTTGTGAAACTGTACCAGAAGGTTTGATACAACTAATACTTGCTGATGGATTAATGTGTAACTTATCGGCCCATACTTTATTAGTATGTACTGCGGTTGCTTTAAGTTTTTGTAGTAAATCTTCCATAGTTTTAGGACCATTAAAAGATCCGTTCATTACTTTAGAATCCATGATTCCAGTTAAGCTAACCCCAAGTAACCTTTCTTCTTCACAGTTATCTTTCCAACTTTTAGTTATGTACTTAAAGTTAGTAAGTGTGCTCTGCCATGTACCAAGTATGGTTGCTAGTTTAACTTTACGTTCTAATTCTTTAGGTCCATCGGATTCTCTAACAACAACTTCGGAGAGGTTGCAGAACTCTCTTGGTCTAAGAATAATTTCGGAGCATGGATTTGTTCCAAAATCTTCTCTTGCTTCTCTTCTGTCTCCGAGTCGCTCAACTTGTTTCTTTGCATTGAACGAACTGTATATACCACGTTCTCCAGACTTCGACTCATAAAGGGAAGCCCATTCTCTAAGGAATGTACCTGTGTCTGGTTTGGAGTGATAGTTGGCACTGTTGTTTGCGAGTGCTCTATGTCCGTAGTCTTCCCACCATGCTCCTGACTTGGCTTGTCGCATCTGCTCATCACCAATATCACTAAGACTAATGAGAGCACTCCTACGGACACCCCCAACCACAACAACTTCTGCTGTTTTTGTAACAATGTCGTGGCATTCGATTGGTTTAAGTCTTCTTCCTTTTGCATTCTCAAATATTTTACAAGTATAAAGAAATAGTTTGTTAAGGGGATCAGGTCCACTTGCTCGTCCTCCAAATGTTTTTAGTACTGATCCTGCTTTACGAACTTTAGTTAAGTCCCATGTTGGAATTAGTCCTGCGTATAGTAAACTAATCAGTTCTCTAAATGCTTTAGCCCATCCTAGTTTAGAATCTCTTACTGTTATTCTTGTATCAGTAGGATGAAGTTCACTAGGTACAAGAGGTAGTTGCTCAATGTATTTACTTTCAACACTAAAACCTACACCAGTACCATTCATAAGTACGTACAACAACTCATCAAAAGACCTAACAGAATCAATTGGTAAGTATGAACAATTATATCCTGCAATGTTCTCCTTTTCTAATGCTGGTCCTGCGGTCATTAAACATCGCATACTAGGCATTACTTCTAATTCAAGTACTGCATTTTCTAATTCAATTAAATCATCTAAACGTAAATGATAATCACATTGTTCTTTTAAATGATTAGTAAAGAATCTAAAGTATCTCTTAACTGTCTCTTCCCATGTCTCTCTTCTCCCCTCTTCATAGTTCCACCTTGAATATCTTGATAGGTGAATGTACTCTTGATATTGTGTAGGAAGATTGTAGTTCATTTGTCTCCCTCTCTTTCTATTTCTTTATCGATTAACCAGTTAAGATATACTCGTGCTTTATACAAATCTCTTACTCCCCCTTTTTGTGGGTATCTACATATATACTTAATTATATTTCCTTCTAAGAAGTCCATCTCGTTTGCTTTAATAAAATCTATAGGTTCTATTTCAAATCCATTGGTGTAATGGTTGGGGTTATTAAACTCATCCTCGTTCATTCTTTGGACTCCAGTAAAGGGGTTGATCTTGAATGTATTCACCATAACGTAGGATACGTGCCATACGTGCATTCATAAGTGCATCTTCAGTAGTCTGTCCTGCATCATGATATGCAGATACAATCGTATCCCAGTACTGTGATTCATTACCACCAATCTCAAGCACAGATTCAAGTAGTCTCTCTGCTTTCTTTGGTCCTACTCCTTTACATCCAGAGTAGTTATCAGTTGAATCACCAGTAAGTGTTTGAGTAAAGAACTGGTAGTCTGCTAACTCTTGAGTTTGTTCAAAAACTACTTGCATCTTTGCATCCCAGTGAAGTCCTGGAATTGTAAGTAAATCTTTATCTTCACTTACAATTACTCTCTCTACTCCTTCTTCTTTATATGAAGCAAGAACTCCCATTACATCGTCAGCTTCTATCCATGGTTTCGTAACTG
>Ga0115105_11201268_pt1 | contig 16402 bp, 1 predicted proteins | sample CN18umnscriptome_FD_89648 | JGI IMG/M metagenome (GOLD analysis project Ga0115105, IMG submission 89648) | Marine eukaryotic communities from Pacific Ocean to study complex ecological interactions - CN13ID_155_C17_100m_0.8um Metatranscriptome... | ecosystem: Environmental > Aquatic > Marine >... | reverse complement strand
GTCTGACATGTTACTTGCTCATTGTTTTCCTAGAAAAACACTCGTAACTGTCACATCTAGTTCTCACTGTACAACAATAGATCAAAGCACGCCAGTGAAAGGGCCGAAACCCCTTCACTGACGTCTTGTCTCAGTGTTATTTAGTCACTTCAAACTGGTTGATTCCAACTCATTCCTGAGTAGGTCTTCAAGACTGCACCTTGTGCGTCACCTGGTGGGTTGTAAGAAATCACGATTCTTGCATCTACAAGAGGTGTACCATCAGACAAATGGGTTTTGACATAAATGTCATCACCGGTGCTGAATGTTGATATTACTTCTTCCCCATCAATAGTTACTACATCACCAAAAGTGACTAGAGAGTCACTATTGTAAGGCGAGAAGCCGTACACTTGTTGTGTTGATGCTAGATTGATCTTCTGAGAAGCAGGTTCTCCAGCGGCGTCAATATAGGATACAGTAACCTCTACAGCTTGGGTTGCAAGTACGGTTTGTGCTTGTCCGATTGTGATCTTCCAATGGTCAGTTTCAGTGCTAGCAGTATCAACGTTTTCAGCTGAGAATGTTACTCTAGGAACTCCCTTTGTATCAGTATCAGCAAGTTGTGCTGCCCAAACATAAACCACACCAGATAGAACCACGGTGATAGCAACCATTAGAATGGTAGCAATAACTGGGCTCACAGCAGATTCGTCGTCAGACATCTTTTGTTCCATGACTTCTTCCTCATCATCATCTCTTCGGCCAGCGAAGACCAGAGCACTAACAAACAATCCAGTTAGGGCGACTGCTATGATACTTGGGGCGAAAGATGCAACAGACAATGCGCCGATTGTAGAAACGGTAACTGGTAATTTGTTATCACCAGTTTGCCAAGGTTCTACAAATATACCGTTGTATCCTTGGTCTGAATGACCACAAGATGCTGCATCACTCCATGCAACTCCTGTTCCAGCATTACTAGACATCAAGTTGTTACACCAGTTCTTGTCTTCAAAGGCAGGTCTTCTGTTGGATTGAGTTCCGTCAGATGCTTCACCAATTCTACCTGGTTCAGACCACTTTCCAAACACTGTAGCACTGTTTACAAGATTGTGTGATTCAGGGTTGTCGTTTTGGATCGTGTTAACAGTTGAAGTACATACTGCACCTGGCTCACAAGTTACTACATCGATTTCAACCCACACTTCAGTGGTTTCATCAGTCATGTATACATACCAGTCATCTATATCTAGAGTTTCACCATATGCAGGTGGTGTGTAGATAACAGGTAGTTCAGATTCAGTATGTCCATTTGTATGTAGTTCAACGATTAGTAGATGGTTGTATGTGTATGGTCCTTCATCTCCACCAGCATGGATGCTGAAGTCTACAGGAACATAGGTACCTGGCATAATGTTGTTTACACCATTAAAGTCGAATCCTTCAGTTGCATCTACATAGTAATCTGGTACATTCTCTGCTACATTGTCAACCTTAACCGACAATACTACGCTTACACTTTCTTGGACATAGTTACTGGATGGTACCAGTGTGTAGTTAGGCATGTAGTTCGGCGCATTTGGCGTGTCCGATAGTGTCAAAGTCATGTCACAGTATCCTGTTGCTGTTCGTGTCTGGTGTATACCATTGTTGTTTAGCATGTCAACTTCCCAAGGCTGAGCATTGGTTGTTGCATCAGCAATCAGGTCAAAGGTCAATGTGTCACCAGCAATTGTTGTTGAGTAGTAGTTTCCAGAGTTACAAGAATTGGTGTCGGTTAACTCCCAAGTTAGATCAGGCATTAGATGGTCAATATCTGACTTAATGTTAGCCAAGTCGAATGTTAACGCATCAGAATCAGTGGTATCCTCAACCAGTGTTAATCTGTAGTTAGCCCCGTCTGCATTGAAAGCATTTGATGCATCTGTTGATTCAACTAAACAGTTGACAGCATTTGGATCTTCCGTTTCATCACAAATTTCAGGAACATCGTTAACCGGTGCTACTGAGAATTCTACGTCTACAGATGTTGCAGCAGTGTTTTCAGCTCCATCATCAATCAAGTCGAGGGTAATGACACAAACTCCACCGTATTCCCAGTTCGTATTTTCTACGATTGCTAGTTCGGTGTTTCCGTCAGCGTTAACATCTGCAACTGTAGTCATTTGATCACAATCAGATGTTGCTGTCCAGTCATACTTCTGAGCAACTGGAGACTGCTCGTTTGCCATATCTCTGATAAAAGAGTTGGCAGTATCATTAGCAATGTCTCCAAGTAACTTGGAATAGCTTCCAAACCCTTCATTTCTTACATTGAACAAACTTGCTCCTGTGTCACTGTAAATATGAATATCTCCAGTGTCACAGTTAGGGTCAACATCAGCTCTTGCATCACAAATTACTGGTGCGTCGTTGATGTTGTTCACAGTGTAAGTGATGGTCTTAGATACGGTCTGACCGTGACTATCAACAACTTCGAAAGTCAAGTCAAAGGTTCCAAATTGGTCAGTCAATGGCTTGATAGTTGCAGTACCAGTTGACGCTTGTAAGTCATTCCAGTTGGTCAAGACGTTGTCGTGAGCAACTAAGTTAGATTCTGTGACGTCCCAAGCCATGTTTGCTTCCACATCTTGTTCATCATCAACATATGTTGCAAGGTCAAAAGTAACATCACCAGTATCTTCGTCTACAACTATATCTCCTAGTAGATTGGTAATTACTGGACATGCTCTTAGTATGTCAAAGGTAAGAGATTTAGTTGAATCCATTACCACACTGGCTTCTGTAGCCCAGTCATAGTCACAAGAATGCTGTACTTCAGCTGCAGTCTTCACCATTAGGTCGTATGTGTGACCTGTAAGTGGGCTTGGTGTCGATGAACCTTCAAAGGAACGATGTAATACTACCTCATCTGCCATGTCACCAATGGTCAAATCCAATTTATTCAGTACTAGATCATAATTATCAGTTAATGATTCTGGACCAGTACTTGTAATGGTTTGAACAGGGCTTACCGCAGTCATTGTATCAGTGCCAATATCTTGGACGACACCAACAATTCCTATCGAGTCTGCACTAGATGCGCCAATAGATGAAAGTGGTACTGAAACTTCCAGTACAGTATCTTCACTAGATTGTGCGTTAGCTGATGGGTCTAATGCCCAAGCAGTTCCAGAGTAGGAGTATACATCAGTACTTGTTGATGTAACCTTGATGACATAATCTGCTGCTGATGGCATAGTGTGTACGCCGTTAAATCCTGTGTCAGAACCTGCTGCATGCGCACTATCAATGTAAACATACACATCACTTGTTGCTGTAGATGCTTGATCAAATCCAACAACTAGTTCGTTATTGGAAGTAGTCAACAACATACCGCCACCAATTGCACCAGGCATTGCATATCCTGATGGGTTTAGTGTGTTACCACCAAACCAGTCAGCTGAATCACCGTCAGTTAGCATTATTTGGCTAAAGATTGGTGAATTATATGCTGAATAGTCATCTGTTGAGGTCATAATCAAACCAACATCATTTGCTGGCTCACCACCAAGGTGAGTAGCATCGATATTCAACCAGTTTGCTTCATCGACAATAGATGAAGAGTCAACCATCATTCTTGTCTCGTCAAGAGGGAAGTCAATGGCAGTTAGGCTTGAATCAGTTTGAGCATCTATCTGGATACCAGTTGTGGAAGTATCAGTAATAGATTGAATTGTTCCTTGAACATTTTCAGTACGTATTGCAGTATTTGCGTCGCTAGTACCAACATCCCAAAGAATCTCTGAGTTGATTGCGTGGACACCAACATTTCCGCTTACATCCATTGGATAGAACCATGCATAAGCACTGTCTTCTACCATGATTCCAGTACCGGTTGGGCCTCCGTCTAATGTTGCATCAATTACAGACACATCAATATCCTTTGTGTGAACACCAATTCCGCCAGCACCGGCAGTAATTGAAGCGCCCCCAGTAAGTAGCATTGTACCAGAAGTCGTCTTGTAGATGCCTGTATCGAATCCGGAAATTGTAGTTCCATCTAGTTCTAGCACAGCTGCATAAGCATTATCATCGTTGTATCCAATAGAGTTAGCAATATCTGCTCCAGTGATTACGGAATCCTTGTCATTCCAAGCACATCCTTCGTTTTCTACTGCGTTCTGTCCAATATCAATAGTATTTGATTCAGTATTAATGCTGTAGTCTGCCATGTCACAGTTACCTAAGTACAATGCTACGGCGAGTGGATCGTTGTTAGTAGTGTCGAAGTTGATGTCATTGTTACTAATGTCTGGGCCATCCCAAAGCGTATTTGCAATGAACATCTCTTGCCATTGTAGGTAGCTTTCAGAACACCAGCTAACACAATCGAAGACGAATTTCATTTCTTGATTCGCTGGCAGAGTAATTATTAAAGCTGCACTTTGAGTGCCGCTAGTGAAACTAGGGCTTCCGAATCTTCCATCATTAAATCCACCTACATATACGCCGTTTGGACCATTAGAAGCAGAGTTCCAAGTTCCAACTTGTGCAGTATACAGTTCGAAAGAATTGCCGTTTGCACCATCGCCATATGCATCATTCATTCTAAATTCGTATGTGATATCGGTTGTACCGGTATTCTGTAGAACATATTGAGCAGCGTCAGTGTTTGAATGACCATCAGAACCGCCGCCATATCTGACGTAAGTATTGAGGCCTCCTCCACCACAGCAACCAGGGTCATAGATTGCAATTGGGTTTTGATTACCTTGGGAAGACCAAGCACCAGCGTTGGCCTTGATTATTTCTAATTGACCACCATTGATACCGTCTCCGTATGTATCCCATAGGTTGAAGAACCAAGTTCCAGCACCGCTTAGAATATATTGAGCGGTACCATCAACGTTGGAATATAGTTCATCACCAGAGTATGAATATCCAGCAGTTGGGTCCCATGTGCTCCAAAGTCCAGTTGATGGATCTTTCCAATCAACTCTCAACTCTGTACACCATGAACCACAAGTAACCTTCATGATCATTTCTTCACCTGCACTCAGTGTTGCTTGAACATCTGGGCACGTAACTGTGGAATAACCACAAGAAACATACGAAACACCATCATCCGGTTGAGGTGAATTGATACCTGCAATGACAGTCTCAATTACTTCTTCCGGCTTTTCCAGTGAATCAGCATAAATTGCATAGGTTCCAGCATTGTTAATCACGTTATTAGTAACGTCGAAGTCACCTTCGTTAGCTCTAATCGCCATGTTTTCCTGGTTGTTGAAAGTGTTATCATGGATTACAACATATTCTGTATCAGTAGTGTAAACACCATATTGTCCATTGTTGAATGTGTTACCTTCAACGGTTGGGCTAACTGATGTATCATCACGGAACCTAACGTGGCCACAAAGTGCGCAACTCATGTCGTTATTGGTTACTTCAGTAAAGTCTGCATCGGCATCAGGCCAAGCATAAACGTTCCAACCAGAAGCGCCAACAAACGTGTTGTCGTTGATGATTATTCCATCAGCACCAACTTGTGAATGACTCTGAGAGGTAGCTCCTGTGGAATGCCAAGATGAATCCATGAATACTACACCCATTGTACAATCACTGAAAGTGTTTCCAGAAATATCTCCACCAGTACCACCTTGTAATCTTACGCAGTAGTCCAAGTCAAAGTATTGACTTGGGTAGTAGAAATACCCACGGTAATGGTTGATGAAACTGTTCTTGATGCTTATGATGGTCGGTTGATAATTACTCAATCCTGACCAAGCACCAGTAGTTAGATCTCCATTAGAGGTAGCAAGTCCAGCTATGTTGTTAAGAGAAACTCCATCGAAATCTAGTCCCAATGGGCTCTCGTAGTTCGTACCACGTATACCACCGATAAGCAAACCTGCAGCATCTCCAGCATCGCTCGCTTGCATTAGTCCATTTATTTCGCCACCATGCATTTTCACAGTGGTTCCATATGGTGCATCTGAAATCCATTGACCGATTCCACCGCCACCAAACTGAGTGTCAACACCGGTATGGAATACTACTGAATTCGACATGTCGTAAGTAACGCCATCTCTTAATTCAAACAAACCAGAGTCAATCATGATTGCCTTGTTGGTCAAATCAACAGTAGAATCTATTGCTTCTGTGTCACCAAATTCCAACATGCCGGATGTGAAGGCTCTGTCTCCAGAAGAAGATAGAGTACCAGCACAATTAGCAACTACTAAACTTGTAGCATCGTTGGTACAAACTCTGATATCAATATTATCTACCAAAGCGTAAGTTTGGTAGTTGGTATTAGTAGCCGAATCATAAGGTGCATCCAATAAGGTTGGACTTGTTTGAATATATCTGAAGTCTCCATCGTTAGTTGTTGAATCTGTGAATGAGTAACTAACCTTTGCAACTGATGAAAGGCTATATGTATTCAAAAACTGAGTGTAGTCAGTGATACCTGAACTATCCATTGAGTAAACTCCGAATCTCAGTCCAGAGGTTACGCCGTTAGCATCTGTTACACCGCTTGAAGATTTAGCTGCATCTCTGCTGCTCATAATCACGTTGGTATCAGACAATATTGCCCCATCTGCTTCAATCACTGCAAAGTATGATCTGTCTCTGGTGAATTTACCAGCAGATGTTGGATCAATAGTGATTGTACCTTGAGTGATTTCACCATCTAGGAATTCAACTTCGTTAGAATCGGTAATTTCTAAATCAGTAGATGTAGCCGAAGCACCTGCAATGTTAACATTGTTCATGGTAATTTTACCAATTCCTTCCGCCAATATACCCACGTTATTGTTGTTAACAGTAACATCAGTAAATTGATGGTTTGCTTCGCTTTGAGAACCGATTTTTATCCCGACATCTCCATTGGCAACAACTGTGTTAGTAATCGATGTTCCTACATCATTGTTAACATAAATTGCAGTTCCCAAACCATTGAAGTTAGAGTTCTTGACTTCTTGAGTACCAGTTGAAGTAGATGTAGTGTAGAATCCATAATTGGTGTTAGCACCAGCGGAACTGTCATCAACATCAAGGCCATCCAGAACAATGTCGTTTGCACCAGATGTTCTAACTGCAAACGAAGTTGGGTTGTCAATATCCATGTTGGTAATAGTTGCTAATACGTCACCCTTGATATCGATAGCAATGTTTGCATCGGTAATCTGTGAGTTAGTAATTGTTGTACCAAATCCTTTGACTTCCTTGGAGTAGTCTCCAAAGTTGCCTGGATCATCTCCACTTCTTGCAAGAACTTCCATGTTATCTGGGTTGTTGTTGTTGTAGAAAGCAACCCATGATGGATACCATGGGTACCCTGAACCAGAGTATCTATGCCAGTAGTCGAATGACAACTCAACATTTTCGATAGATGGATCAGAAATATCTACAGTAGGCCATTCCAACAATGTGTTCAATCCTGGAACCGTGTATGGGCTAGCGTAACTTGAACAAACCTCGTATACTCCGTTAGGAGATGTACTTGTGGTCTTGTATCCTGCACCTAGGCTTGAACCAACACCGAATCTTCCAGTGTATGGTTCATCCATACCCCAGTTTAGACGTGGGTAAGAATGGAATGAACTGCCTGCATGAGGTATGGTTCCTTGGTTCCATCTAAATCCGAAACCTTCACCATATCCGTTGTCACCAGTACCCCAAACAGTACCCAATGTTTGTGATGAACCGGCATATGCCCAGTACACTCCAGTACCAAATCTCCAAGGTGTTAGAGATGTTCCGTAATTGTTACAGTCATAAGATGCTGGTCCACCTTGGCCACCCATGTAGGTAGCTCCGTTATTGGTTACAGCAGGGTCTGTTGCACTGTATGGATAATATCCGAGTCCATTATTTGATGTACCGTCAACTACCCAGGAATTTCCTGAAGTATCAGTCATTGTAATCTTTAGGTTATCCATAGAAACGTATGGATATACGCTACCCCAGCCAGACCAAACAGATCTGTAAGTACCGCCATAATTTAGCATCATACTTGGCTGAATATAATCGTCTATACCGACCCAACTACTCAAATCTACTGTGTAGGTTTCCCATTGGTAGCATTCAATGAAGTGGGCAAATCTACAGTGATTCATACCGTTAGAAGATGCTGAATAAGGAGTGTTAGTAGTAATTCCTTGTAATACTGCACTTGAATAAATTTGAGGCAATGATGGGCTTCCTTCTGCGATAATTCCATTGGTGTTACCTGTAGAGGTATAATCATCAAGTTCAATCGAACCATAGTACGCGTGTAGTCCAACTTCCATGTTGGTTACAGTCAGTCCAGATCCTTTGATTTGTCCTGCATCGCTGTTGTATATACCAACACCGACATTTCCGACTCCAGCCAAAGTAGCTGAATTAACTTCTAAAAGTCCGCCATCCATGTAAATTAGAGGATATTGTGATGTTCCCATTGTGCTGGTATCAGCGCCTGTGACAAATGCATTTCCTGCTAACTTCAAGGTTGAACCCTCTTCTAGAACTATCAGTCCATCCTTGCTGTTATCCATTAGCAAGTTCTTCATAGTTCCTGCTTGGAAATCAACTACACCACCGCTGCCAATAGCAAGATCAACAGCATCTAGATTACCTTCTCCGTAGATTTTTGGTAGGTCACCAGTGTCTGGGTCTAATGCTAGAGTCAAAGTTCCTGTCCCTGTTACTGTTAAGGTAGGATTGTTTAGAGTGTCTTCTCTCCAAATCAACTTACTTCCTTCCAGTACAACTTCACAGTTGTCGATGGTCATGCTACTAGCAAGTACCATGGTTGCGCCTCTGAAGATATATTTACCTTCAGCACTATTGTAAGCATTGGCAAATGTATCGTTACCAGCCATCCAAGAACAATCCATGCCTGTGTCATCGAATGTTACTGGAGGAGCAGTCAATCTTACATCAACAGAGGATCCTATGTTGTAAGTTCCAAATGCGGTAGGAGGTACTTGCAAAGCTCCGTTGACGAACTGTTGTTCTGACGCAGCAGTTCCATCAGCCAAAAGCGGATGTGCTTCACCTGCACCGGCAGGACCGGATGCTCTAATGTGGTGACTATCATAGACAGTTCCTGAATCATCTCCAGTGATTACAACTACCTTATTTGCAACTCCAGTCGAATCTGTAGTATCTGTAGCAATTGTGTGTCCGAAAATTTCAGCGCCTGTTGAGTCAAGTGTAGATGCAGTAATAGTTACTCCTGTTTGTGCTATTTGAGTAGGTGTTGGCGGAGTTGTACTGGTATCGCTACCAAGTCTGTATGCGGTTGCGCTTGCATAAGAACCAGCGTAGAGAACTGGTACTGTGTTACCTATACCTACTGCTGCTTTGCCGACGTGACAAGTGGTTGTCATTCCAACAGAATTGTCAGCACAGTTTTGCGAAACACCTGCATCAACCAAATTAACTTCGACCAAATAAACGTCAGCATCATATCCTGCATAGGCAATGTATGGCCCGTTACCATTGATAGTTGAACTTTGAACATCAACATCAATCATTGTACCTCTGGTTTGCTCCATCTCAATAGCTGATAGGAAGGTATCTGTGTGAGTAATTGTAGAACTGGTAATAGTTACAAAGTTCTTACCACCAGGTACACTACAAACCGACTTGACAAGTGAAGTTGTAAGGCCGCTTGCTTCGACATTAGCACCGCAACTATCAACTTCAAACTTATCTGAAGCAACTACGTTGGTCAGTGAGATCGGGTCTGCAGGAGCACCTGCAACAGTTAGACCTCTAAACACTAGTACTCCATCGATATCCATGTTCGACATTGTTGGGAATGTGTTGGCAACATACAGGTTACCAACATCGAAGTTATCGAAACTAGAGTCTGCTCCAAAGGTACCAAGTCCTGTTCCACCACAGCCGTTAGAGTTAGCTGCTTGAATGTCGAAATAATCTTCGTGGTTTACAAAACTACCATCAGCAGCTGGACCTAATCCTGTTCCCAAATCAACATTGGTCAGAACAATCTTTCCAGCTGAACAGATTTTACCGTGATGGTAGCCTGGTGCTGAGAAGTCAGTAATTACAATTTCAGCACCTGGTCCAGCGTGGTTAAGTTCTAGGCTTACACCAGACTTATCCCACTCTTGGTCACCAGGGTAGTATAGAGCGTTGTTTATCTCTCTGATTGGGTATTGATTATTAGCATTCACAATGTCAACATTGTCAATTGTAACTGACTTTAGATCAGTTCTAATTCCTGAAACAGATGAGTCAGTAATATCGACATAAGCCATAGTTAGTGAACCTGCGGTACTTCCCGGCATGCTCACAACAGCGCCGCCCCACCATACGTTGTTGGTGTTACAGCGAGTCATTGTACTAGGTGCACCAGCGCTACCTGTTAGAGTAGCAATGGTGTTCTCAGCAAAGTTGAAACAAGCACTTCTAGCGTCAGTTACTGCGAAGTTGTCCATGTTGACAGTAGTTCCTTGTCCACTTCCATGTGAGAACGCAGAATCTACGTTAGTAAAGGTAACTGCGGTCATAATGAATTCTCCAGCGTCACAGTCGTTTGCTGCATCACCACATGACAGTGCTGCATCTTGTGCAGTACCGTCTAACTTAGGTGCTGGTCGGCTACCGGCTGTAATTGCTGCATATTCTGTGTTGGAAATATCAACGTTATCGAATATGTGTCTATCTTCTAATCCAACACCATTACAGTCGTCGGTAAATGCAAGACCATGCCATAGAGCGTTAGGATTAATTGAGCGGTCCACATCAAAAGTGATTCTATTAGCTGAATCAGTATCTGCAGTGAACTGGGCACATGTGCCGTCGTTAGCATCTCCAGCGCCACCGTCAAAGGATATACCTCTGCCTTCTGCGACAATTACTTGAACTCCAGGCTCAATGGTCAAATCAGCATTGATTGACAGATAGCCGTCAGCAGATGAAGGGTTAACCTTAATCGGGCTGTCTATTAGATACCAAGTTTCATCAGAGGTTATGTCTGAAGTTACAGTCTTACCTTGACCGTCAAACGGCAAAGTTCTGTAATATACACCACCACAAGTTCTTCCGCCTGAGGTGTAACAATAGTCATTGGCTTCTCTGGACCACCAAGGAGCCATCATAGGCTCGGTTGGGAAGTATGAGTCTGTTGAATCTAAGTCACACATAATTCCAGAGTAACTCCAACAAGGTAGTGATGAACTTCCTTGGTGAGAAGTCAAGGTAGCTGCTGGATCGTTAGTAAAGTACAACATTCCACTTGCAGATACGTGTATTTGATTGTTAGGAGTTGCTCCATCCCATGTAGTTCCCCAGAAATCAAAGGTGAAATCATCAGGCATATCAAATAATCCAGCACAATGGTCAGTGTGATAGTTGAAACTGTAGAAATAGTCGTAGCAATCATTATCAGTACTAAATGACCCTGAATCAGGATAGATTATTTGTGTTGATGATGCCAAAGGTAGGGTATTGGCAATTCCAAGATCGAATGTTTCCATTGAGTATGTACCAGAATCTGTCAGAGTAAATCGTAGGTTAGCATCGTGCGGGTTACCACTAGCACCGGTTCCTCCTAGTAGGTTCTTTACTTGTTGGAAGTTGGACGAGTCTTGTCTGTGACCAACTACACCGTCTTGATCGCCGTAGTAGACATAACAGTTATCATCATAATGGAACTCAAATTCATTAGTTACATCATACATGATTACTTGAATGGAACATGGGTCCCAGAAGGTTGAGGTACCGTATGCATATTCAATCCATTCCAAAACCAGAGTATTAGTTGGGTTTGCAACGGTAAAGGTAGTAGTAGCAGTTTGTTGAGTGTTAGCTCCGTTTGATGCAACGTCTTGGGCTGTTGCATAGTATACAACTGATGAGCCTCTTGTCAATGAAGTCAATTCAGCAGTCCATACACACTCGGAGGTAGAACAATCTGTTCTAACTTCAGAGTTTGTCATTCCAGCGACTGTTGGAGGAGTCAAAGCCTTAGTTTGGTATACACCAGTAGGAGAACTTCCTTCTGGTACTATTTCGTAATACATTGTAGGACCTTGTCCTGGTACACCACTAGAATCTAAACCTTCTTGCGCATATCCAGTATCAGAGATGGTAAAGGACATGGTACGGTCAAGTGAGTGTGAATCACCCAAAGCACCGTGTTCAATCACTGGGGATTGGATATCAGGGTCTGGTTGAGCGTTTCTAATTGTCCAAAGCATGCCTTCTCCGCCGCTTTGTTCACCTTGCTTAGTAGCACCCATGGAGAATCCTTGCCATTGTCCACCAGCGATTGCTGATGTAACGTCAGGAGTACATTCCTGATTGGTAGATTCTTTGAACATAACCAGTCCGTTGGATGAAACGCAAATCATGTTAAATTCACCTGTAGCAGTTCCAAATGAAACTCCGCCGAATCCATCATTAGTACCTAATGAAGGTGTTCCTGTTGCGGAAAGATCTAATGGGAATACTGTGCTTTCCCATTTCGATGAACTGTAAGTGTAAGTAGCTAGATTCGCATCACCAAAGCTCCAGGAGCCTCCTGCGGATTGAATCTGGACATCTACATATGCTCCGTTAGTACCGTCACCATATTGTTCAATCAATTGTACTTCATATGTACCTGGACCAAATATTCCGCCGTTAGGGAATGTGTTGTGAGTGCTTGTAGCAGGAACGTTAGAATAAAATTGTCCATTACTTGAGAAGTCACATGTGTATGAAGTACAGGTAGAAGCCGCATAAGTACCGGATGGGATATCTCCCCATTGTCCTAGTACTGTTTGAGTTGTTGCATCTCTAACCAAGATTCCGTTTTCAGTAGCATATGAAGGAGCATAGAACGAAAGTCTAGCCTCAGAACCTGCAGGTACTGTGAAACTTGCCCAGTTAGTCATACAGTCGCTAGAAACTATTGTTCCAGGGCAATTACTTGGTGTACCATAATTGTAGCCGCTAAATGGGTCGATTAATCTTGTTTCAACGTTATTTGGGTTGACCAAACTTGCGTGTGCGGTTGTTTGGACATTAGGTGCAGCCGAGGACAGTTCATCAGAAATGCCTGTGTAATCCAAGGTTGTCATAGCCCAGTCGCCAGCAACTGAATCGTAACTGAATACTAGATTACCTAATCCTGTTGCCATTGTAACACCGGAGTTCAAAGTGATTAAGTTAGCAGGTGCGGATGCACATGCAGCCTTCCCAGGATAACAGTCATTTGCTGTTCCTTCCCATTGCAGACCCCAGTCCCCAAAGTCTCCACCCTCTACAGAGAAACATTGTTCCCAAACAGATAGTGAGGTACCATACGGGAAGTTGGCTCCACAATTTTCTAGTCCAAATTCAAACAAGAATTCTCCTGTGCTTGCGTAGTAAGTCATCTGACGATCGATATCGCCAACGGTACTCTTAGTGTAGCTGTCATAAGCAGCCCTTACATTGTCGACCTTTGTTACAAGTTTCATATCTGTGCCATCAGTAGGTGCTGAGTTAATATCGAGCACTGTAAATGAGTAATCTCCAGTTGCTGGACTTCGTCCTGCGTTTGGAGACTGTGGAGGAACTTTGTTTGGATCAACTGCAGCAGAGTCTGAGTAAGTCCAATAATAGTCGACTGTTGTACCAGAGTTAACTACTCCAGTAGTTGCAGAGAATTTACATACTGTGTTACTTCCAAAGCAACTTCCAATTGAAGTTGCACTTACTTGGGTGTAGGTATTTCCGCCATCGGTTGAATAGTGCAACTTAGGACCAGTAGCTGTTGTAGTATCGATTGAATTTTCTGTGTCTGAAACCTCTAGGTAAAGTGTTCTAGCACCTTCAACATAGGTATTTCCTTGATATTGAGCGTTTGCTAGTGTTGGCGGGGTTGAATCAGGAGTGTTGTCTTCCAATTCAACAACCAACCAGAAGTTGTTTGCATACAGGTAACCAAAGCTATCGGAGTTTCCAACCCAGTTAGAAGATTGTGGGTTGTTCATACCCAGTTCGATGTAGGTTCCTGCGTTAACTGCATCTGAAATCATTGAAACAGTACTTGTTTGATCGTTACAGTCGGTAACTGAAGAACATAGATTCATTACTCTTGGGCTTGTATCATAGGACCAAAATCTGAAATTAGCGAGTTGTTCAGTGCTTACCATGGATACTATTCTTGCAGCAGAAGGAGAGAGAGGTGAAGTTCCTGTGGTTGTACCAAGATCAGCGATAATGATTGAACCTCCAGATCCGGCTCCTGTTCCATCACCATTGGTATCCCAAACTAGGAATTCATAAGTCCCAGGAGTTTGGAAAATTATGCCATCTGTATATGAGTCGTATGTGGTTGATGAAGTACATCCAGTACCAGTACAAACGTCCCATGCGGTCGTCCATCCAGTTGTCCCTGATGTACGATAGTAAATCAAATTCTCATCTCCGCCAGGGCCTGTAGATGTCATCCATTCCATGTAGGCTTCTTTTCCGGCAGGAAGAGATAGGGATGATGATGGAGTTTCTGAACCGGTTGGTACACAGTTAGGCGAACATGCAGCCGCTGCCGTTGTAGGCAATGGCGGTAGATTAGGTCCAACTACAGCTGGAGTTACTTGAATGGATGATTCGTAGCAGTAACTTCCACAAGTATACACAACAATCATTTCTTGGCCTGCTGGAACACTCATAGTGTAAACTTGCGAGCTACCATACCAAGAACCAGAATATTGAGTGTACAAAGTCCCAAGCGAACCTGTAGCACCTGCAGCTCTTAGATAGACCTTGAGTAGTCCACCGTTTGGCCCGTCTCCGTAAGAGTCTTTCCAGTTAATGTCGTATCCACCTGCATCGAAAGCGCCACTATCAGTGGAACAGTCTACAGTACAAGTTGGGGAAACACCATTAGTAACTGAATTGCTTGTTCCATAGTTAGTAGGGTCGAATGTGTAAGTAATTGCAGTATTTCCACCACTGGGCGGAACGTACTCAGGGATTGGATTACCGGTACATCCGTTTGGATTTGCGTAGTTGTTGAGAGTTGTTTGAGCATTTGCAGGCGGTTCTGAACCACCACAATCTTCCATAACCACTATGCCACCGTATCCAGAAGATGCACGGGTGTAGTCAAGGTATGCATTGATGTTCTTTACGGTGAATGTGTTTGATGGGAAGGTAAAGTCAAACAGTGGGAAGTATCTCTGACCAGAGTACCCAGAGAAGTACATAGTACCCATTGGGTAAGCGGTAACGGTAGAGAAACAATCAACATACCTTACTTCACAAGTCATGTATGATCGTGATGAAGCCGAGGAAGTTGTATCTGTGTTGTAGGTGTTGGTTATTGACGGGTCAATCACGACGGGGAAGTTCGTGTTTTCATCAATCAGCCAATCATATTCTACAGCGGTGGTTATTTCTATGCCAGTACCAGCTTCATCAACCATGACAAAGTAAACAGTTCGGCCATAGTTTTGGTTTCCTTCAACCTCTAAATCTGCCGAGTCAAAAGACACAGGTGCGCCGATTTGAGCAAACAGTTTTCCGGTTTCTAGATGAACTATATCCATTCCGCTACTGATAGCAATCCGTCCATTCGTATCGATGATTTGCATACCATAAGCAAACAAACCGGTTCCTTCAGGAATTACTATGTCTTCTGTAAGACCAAGATGTAGAGGGGAGTCTGTTAAGGATTGAAGATGATCCATTGACTCTTTCATCTCTGGACTAATCAGGTCAATTCTCAATTCTTGCTTGACAGTATCAGATGAAGTGTGATATTGTAGATTAGTATATTCGGTTAAACCGTAATTTATCGAACTACCACCGATTTGTGGGCTGTCAGCTACGAATTCATCTTCCATTTCCAAAAAGATTGGTTCTGAACGTGGGTTTACAAACATTTCATTGGTTTCTGAAATGGACCCCTCACTGATTGCAGTGATTCTAGGGTTAAGACCAGAAACGACTTCAACGCCTTCTACAAGTTCCATACTGAAACCATTTTCAACAACATGGCCAAAACTAACCTTTGTTGGAGACTGTGTCACTTCAAAACCAGCGAATGTAGACTTCAATGTTGTGTCTATTTCAACAAGTTGTCCTGCACTGTTTTCGAAGTGCATTGGATTGTGACCGACAACCATTTCCAAACCGTCATCGGTTAGATAGGTTTTAGAGGTCTCTGTCCTCATTCCAAGCATTTCTTGGTCTTCTTCATAGCCCAAATCTTGTGGATTAAAGGCCGTTTGTGTGTCGTCGATGTCAAATTTACTTGTGTCATCAACATTCACTTTTTCATCTTCAGTAGATTGGTTTTCTATGGCATTAATGTCTGAGCTCTGGACAACAGCTGACCAGGACATCAACAACATCAAAACGCACAATAGCATTGCTATTCCAATTCCACCAAATATGGTTCTTACATTTCTATTTCTTATATTATTCATATGTCATTCCC
>Ga0115105_10201790_pt1 | contig 17262 bp, 18 predicted proteins | sample CN18umnscriptome_FD_89648 | JGI IMG/M metagenome (GOLD analysis project Ga0115105, IMG submission 89648) | Marine eukaryotic communities from Pacific Ocean to study complex ecological interactions - CN13ID_155_C17_100m_0.8um Metatranscriptome... | ecosystem: Environmental > Aquatic > Marine >... | reverse complement strand
TTGTGAGTGGGCTCTTTAAAAATGGCTTCAAATTGTTTAATGCTTTTGTAGCAATCGTTTACACGCTCGGCTTGGCCTTGTGCTAAATAAGCGGCCTCGAGTCCTAGGGTGTCGTATTGCGTTTCTGCAACGCTTTCTTCGTGAGTGGCGGCGTCGTGCGCGGCTTTGGCAGCTTGTTTTGCACTGTTTAATTGTGCTTCGAGTGCAAATTTAAGGTGTTCTATTACGTGGGATTTATTCATGAAAGGCGCTAATAACCAATACGGTAAACTATGTGGTTAATTTTAACGTTATAAGGCGCTTAAAACCATTATTTTAAGCGCCTGTATTTTAATGCTGATTTTAAAAGTATTTATTGCTAGGGCATATCGAGCAACGCTTGCGTTTCTGCATCTTGTTTTTCTTCGTAATTTTTAGCACTTAACCCTAATAGCTCGGGTAACGTGGCGGCAATACAAATAGATGAGAACGTCCCTACTACAATGCCGGTAAATAGCGCGATGGCAAAGCCTTGTAATGGTGCGCCCGCTAGGAGCCAAACATTTGCAACTGTAGCAAGCGTGGTGCCCGATGTAATAAGTGTGCGCGTTAAGGTACTTTTTATGGCGTTGTTAATAATACTTGCGGGGCTAAGCGCATTATTAGATTTAACACGTAAAAGCTCGCGTACTCTATCACCTACTATTATAGAGTCGTTAAGTGAGTAACCTATAATGGCCAGCAAACTGGCAAGTACGGTTAAATTAAACTCAATACTTAATAGCGAAAATAGCCCCAGTACCAGTAATAAATCATGCACTAACGCAACTACAGAGCCTACGGCTAAACGCCATTCAAACCGCACCGCTAAATAAAGCATTACTGCAACCATGGCTGAAAATAGCGCTAAACAACCTTGTTCAAACAGTTCATCACCCACTTGCGAGCCAATATACGCTGATGATAAAACCTCGGCGTTAATGTCTGCATTTTGTGTAATGGCACTTTGCCAATCACTACTATTTGCTGTTGAACCGCTGGGCGCTTCGCGTAGTTGAAAGTGATTATTACCTTGTGCGGTTAGTTCAAACTCGCCATTGTGATTTTTAGTAATAAATTGCTCAAGTTGTTTTAGCTCAACACCTTGGCTGGTGGTAAATTCTGTTAGGTAACCACCGGTAAAGTCGAGCCCAAAATTAAGCCCTTTTTGACTAAGCGTAAATACCGATAGCAGTACAAGTATGGCGCTCAAAAGCATGCCCGAAAAACGCAGACGTGTACCCGCCTCGCCCTTTAAAAAAATGTTAAGCATGTGCATTTACTCCTGCTTTTTTAGCCATTTTTAAATATACCGTTTGGCTTAGTACTTTTGATACGTACACGCCAGTAAATACCGAGGTTATTAAGCCAAGTGCCAATGTTATGGCAAAGCCTTTAACTGGGCCGTAACCTATTCCATATAAAATAAGCGCGGTGATCATGGTGGTTATATTGGCATCAAATATGGTGTTAGCGGCTTGCTTGTAACCTTCTTGAATAGCTTGATAAGCAGAGCGGCCTTTTCTACGCTCTTCTTTTATTCGCTCAAATATAATAACGTTGGTATCTACCGCCATACCAATGGTAAGTACCAGCCCGGCAATACCCGGAAGTGTTAACACAACCCCTGGTAATAACGACATTAGCCCCACAAGCGACGTTAAGTTTAATAACAGCGCTACGTTTGCAATAAGCCCTAAGCGGCGATACCACATTGCCATAAAGGCAAGTGTAATACCCATTCCCAGCATCAATGCGGCCAAGCCGTTAGTTATATTTTCTTGACCTAGGCTTGGGCCAATTGTTTGCTCGTGCACAATAGTAACCGGTGCTGTTAGCGAGCCTGCGCGTAATAATAGTGCTAAATCGGCTGCTGCTTGTTGGCTTTTCATATTGGTAATACTAAAACGTGAACTTAAATGCTGCGCAATATTCGCCACATTTATAACTTCGCTTTTTTTTACCGTTTCACCTTTAGCATTTTGAGAGTACTCAGAGTAAACCGTGGCCATAGGTTTACCAATATTTGCTTTTGAAAACGCTGACATGGCATCGCCGCCTTGTCCATCAAGGCTAAGTTGCACAAGGGGTTTACCCCAGTCATCGCGCCCTATGGTGGCATTATTAATATGCTCACCGGTAAAAATTGGCACTGGGTCAAGTTTGATGGACCCGCCCGATTGCATATCAAATGTTTGCCCACCGATTTCTTTTAACTGATAAAACCCAAGTGATGCAGTTGCACCTATAATTCGCTTTGCCTCTGTTGGGTCTTGCACGCCAGGTAGCTCTATGCGTATACGGTTTTTACCTTGGCGCTGAGTGACGGCTTCGGTAATGCCTAATTCTTCTATGCGTGAGCGAAGCGTTGTGAGCGTTTGGCTCATAACTTCTTTATCAAAGTTGCTTCGCCCTTGCTCTGAATAGGTGAATTTTGCATTTTTAATATCACCATTACTGGTTGTTGAAACTGCTAAATTAGCAAAGCGACTTTGTAGCTCATTGATTACCGGGGTAAGCTTTTTCGCTCCATTTGGGTGTGCATTTATTTCAAAGCCGTGCCCTGTTTGCAGCACTTTAAGGCCGTGCGCTTTTTGCTTAATAATAATTGATTTTGCTTGTTGATACGCACTGACTAATTGCTCATCAATTGCTTTATCTAAATCTACGTCGAGTACAAATAACACACCGCCGTTTAAATCTAGTCCCAATTTGATTGGCGATAAACCAAACTCTTGCAGCCAAAGTGGGCTCGTTGCATGTTCTACAATTTTAACTTGCGTGTTTGGATACTGCGCCTTTATAGCCGCTTGCGCTTGTGCGCTTTTAGTTGGCTCGTTTAACAAAATATTTATAGATGTTTGATTATTTAGCCCTTGCTCAACTTTTAAGCCTTGGTTATTTAAAAAAGTAACTAATGCATTAGTGCTTGGCACAGCTTGTGTTTCGCTATGAGGTGCATTGCTTACATGTAACCACGATTTATTACGGTATAAGTTGGGTAATGCGCTAATGGCTAATAAAACCAGCACAATAAGCATGGCTATATAGCTTAATTTAAATTTAGCCATAAACGGCTTGTGATCTTTTTTTACACTTAACATGGTGTTTCCTTATTACCAGAACCGGTAACGTACTTTTTAAAAGCACAATTAATCTCAAGGCCTAAACGTAAAACGTTAAAACCTAATAAAAATTAAATAAGAAAATTAAGCGTGATAGGTGCTTGCTGCGGTATAAAGTAAATTAGCGTCTTTCCAGCCACTAAGTCGCGACTTTTTGCTATGCGTTACAAGTGTATACCATGGCCGTTGGGCAATAAACGCGTTGGGGCTTAGGTATATTTCTCTAAAAAGGGTGTGTGCAAAAAATTCAAATACAACGTCGTATTCAGGCTCACTTTGCGCGACATGTAAAAATAACGAAGAATTACTAGCCGTTAACCTAGGTTGATGAGCGTCAAACCCTGTTTGATGAGTTTTTTTGTGCTCATTTCCCTTTACTGATTTTGATATAGGCAGCGTTTTAGCTAACTCAACGCTATCAGCAAACACACTCAATGAGGTGGTTACAGTGTTTAATTTATCTGTCGCGCACTGCGCACTACTTTGAACACTAAAAAGCGCACAAAACAGTAAAAAAGCAGATATAAACACACGAATGTTAAACATGGTTGCGTCAAACTAAAATAAGGGATGCGTAGTATATATGGGCAAGTATTTAAAATACAATGCATATTAATTAAGTATTTTTTGACTGAGACCCTTAATGCGCTCTAAACACAGTACTATAAAACGCGCCGATGCCATGACCTTAAAACAAAGCATTAAAACGCTGTGGCCATACATTACTAAATTTAAAGGGCGCGTACTTTTAGCCCTTTTAGCGCTTATAGGAGCTAAAGGCGCAACTCTTTTAATGCCTTGGGCATTAAAAGAAATTATCGACTCGGTTGATAAATCAATCAATCTAGTTTTAGTTATCCCTGCATTACTATTGCTTTTGTATGGTGGGCTTAGGTTTGCCAGCGTGTTTTTAGGCGAAGTAAGAGATGCGGTGTTCTCGCGTGTGACAGAGCACGCGATGCGTGATATTGGGTTAAAAGTATTTAAACATTTACACTCGCTAGAGCTTGCTTTTCATCTCGATAGGCAAACCGGTGGAATAAGCCGTGATATAGAGCGTGGTACCAGTGGGCTGAGCTTTTTAATGCGTTTTTTAATGTTTAATATTGTCCCCACCCTTTTTGAAATACTGACCGTTGCTATTATTTTTGGCTCGCTATTCTCTATTTGGTTTGCATTAATAACCATATTAACGGTTGCTATTTATATTACCTTTACTGTAACAGTAACGCAGTGGCGAAACCGTTTTATACGCGAGGCAAACGCCGCCGATAACCTTAGTAATACGCGCGCCATAGACAGCCTGCTTAACTACGAAACTGTTGAACGAATGTTAGAATATTTATATGTAGAAAATAATAAACCTATAGAAAACATATATAACAAAGGTTTAACTCTCTACAGTTAAAAAGGGGTTTCAGTAACATAACTGTAGAAGCAATTTTCTTTAAAATCACAAAAAAATACCTGTCTATTTTTTTTAAATAATACTTATGTGTAGAAAAAGCGAATTGACCAAGTTGTTAATGCTCAGTATGACTTCAAAGACCAGTACAAAAATCGCTAAGTATCAGAAACCAGTGGAAACTTCGCTACATACTAAAAGTTTATCCTCAAAAGACATAATCCGGGCTGTAGTGGTCAACTAATTTTGGCCACAGTTTTAGAATCTTTATATCTAACCTCAGATTCATTTGGCGCTAAACCTGCATTATAATGATGCGGCCTAACATTGTTGTAATATCCATTTATGTAATCACTTACGCTATATTTAGCGTCTATAAAGTTTCCATATCCACTCTTTGGCATCCATTCCGTCTTAAAGCTTCTAAAAAATCGCTCCATTGGCGCATTATCCCAACAATTTCCACGTCTACTCATACTTTGTGTGATTTTATAGCACCATAAACGTTGGCGATATTTTAAACTTGTATAGTGGCTTCCTTGGTCTGAGTGAAACATTAATCCTCTTGGCCGGCCTCTGCTTTCATACGCAAGTTCTAGCGCTTTTAGCGTTAAGTTAGTATCTGGCGACAAAGACATTGCCCAACCAACGACTTTACGTGCAAATAAATCAACAACGACTGCTAAGTCCAAATATACGTCACATCACAGCACCACACCGTATTCGGCTCAACAACATCAAACTGCCTACCTAGCAAATTTGGGATTTCAAGATGCTCATTTCCACCCCGGTTATATTAATGTTGTGGCACTTGGCAGCTCTCTAGTTTTAATTTAACCATCAGCTTAGCGGCGCGATAACGGCTTAATTCAAAACCGTTATTCGTTGCAATTACTGCGATTGTGCGTGCCCCAGCCGAACCACCACTCATTGCATGTATAAGCTTTAACTTCCGCTTCTAACCTTACTTGCTCTGGTGCTGGCGTTGCATCCCTTGTGGCCCAATATTTATAGCTGCTGCGATGAACATTAAATACACCACACAACACGTTAATTGGGTAACGCTCTCGTTGATTTAATTTCTCAATTAACGAGAATTGTTCAAGGAGTCGGACATTAAGAGAGCTGTAGCCTTTTCTAATTCAATGCGTTGTATTTGCTTTTTAAATTCGCGGATTTCAACTTTTTCGGGTGTCATTGATGAAGCCAATGGTGACTGGCCATTCCCTTCTTGCTTTAATTGAGTAACCCATTTACTGACGATTGATTTACCCACTCCCATCACCTTAGTTGCATCTTCTTGTGTGTAGCCTTGGTCAACTACAAGCTGTGCTGTTTCTAATTTGATTGCCGCAGAATACGTTGCGCGTTTTAATTTCGTCATTTTTTCACCCAGATTTGTATGCTTAATAGCATAACATTTCTTTCTTAATGGGTGGCCAAATTAACTATGCCACTACAACCCACATCTTTGAGGTTACCGACATAAAAAGTGTCATGTGAGCCAAGATACCCTAGATGATGGGTCTCAATTTCACCACAAGCCTCATCGTCATGTTTTTTCTTCTCAAGCGCAGCAACTTGAGCATCAGATAAAATTACCCCATCGTTGGCCACCTTATTTTCAAGAGCTTTTAATCGCTTTTCGAAGTTTTCTAAGTCATGGCGAAGCCAGATTGACTTTTGTATTAGGTCCGATGCTTAGATCACTTTCCCGAAATAATAAATTAAACATTCTCATCCATTATAAAATTGAACCATAACACCGCATATTCCGAAGCTAATAACCATTAGTAAGATAGGCATTCTTATTATTTTCATTGCAAATAAACCTAGCACAACCAAAGCCATATCTATTGGCGTAGATACTGCGCTGATAAATATAGGGTCAAATAATGCTGAAAATAATAAACCAACAACGGCTGCATTTATCCCCCAAGTAGCACCTGCAACTTTTGGTCTTGAAGCAAGTGTCTCCCATACTCCTTGCAAACTAAGGACTAATAAAAGACCCGGTAAAAATATACCAACCGTAGCCATCAATGCACCAATAATTTGATGGGGTTGTGATAATTCAGCGCCTAGAAATGCAGCCAATGTAAACATAGGGCCAGGGACAGCTTGTGCTGTTGCATATCCAAGTAGAAAACGGTCTGTAGAAATTGCATCTCCAATAGTTTGCTGTAATAAGGGTAATACAACGTGTCCTCCGCCAAAAACAAGACTTCCTGCTTGGTAGAAGTCGGCAAAAATATTCAAAGGCGCAGGCATCACAATAACAAAAGGAAGGATGACTAGAAAAGAAATAAAGAGTATTAACGGGAGTAATTTAAGGCGATTTTTACTGTTGCTTACCGTTATGATGGGCGTTCCATAAAAAGCTCCCACTATTGCGGCTGTTATCAAAGCGAAAATCTGAATACTTAAGTTAGGAATACATAATAAAAAAATAGCAGTGAATACAGCAATAGAAATGGATAGTTTTTCTTTACAAAATGCTTGGAACATGTTGTATGTTGCATCAGCTACCACCACTACAGCGAGTAACTTTAATCCGTGTATAATGCCTGAAATCAGACTGTTTGAGCTTAAGTCTGTGCTTGCGATTGCAATAAAATACATCAAAAGAAAAGATGGTAGCGTAAATCCGATAAATGCAGCTATCCCTCCAAAAATTCCAGCACGACGTAGTCCAATAGCAAAACCTATTTGACTAGAGCCTGGGCCAGGTAAAAATTGACTCAAAGAGATTAATCTTGCGTAAGATGATTCATCTAGCCATTTAAGTTTTTGTACGAAGGTGGTCTGAAAATACCCTATATGTGCAGCAGGTCCTCCAAAACTTACACAGCCCAAAATTAAAAACTGCCAAAAAACTTCAGCAACTTTATTCATACACCTTTCCTATAAATAAGTCATTATTGGTAAAAATAATCAAGTTTGAACATGCCTACCGAAGTTGGATTTTAACAAGTTTAACGTTGAATTATGATATTTTTACGGCAAGTTATTTTTTATTACTACTTTGCAGTCTAAATAGTGGCTGATTATTCACAAAACTGACACCTTCTGCGGCATGACACGATAAACAAGCTGAGGTTGCTTTATCAAATCCCTTCCATGCAGTGCTTTTATCTTTACTGCTAATATCATCAAACACTTCTTTCCATGTTTGATTAAGTAAAAGTAGCTCTGCATTCTTCCTTCTAGCGGGTCTTTTCATAAGCCCATTATTAATAGTTATTTTAATTTTCTTCCATTGGTATGCAGCAAAATCATAATTTTCATCTTGTAATGCTTGATAAAGGCTCTCATACCTTTGCCCCACTTCCAGCATAGGCTGATCAAATCCTCTAAGATAAGTTTCCAGCTTGTTTATCCTTTTTTTGCGATCATCTTCATCTAAAAGCCAATGCTTTGAATACTGTGTTTTCTCTTGGTTATTAACCTCAGTTTCCTTTGCTATTGAGCTGCACATAATCAGTGTGGTGCATACTGCTAGGAGAATCATTTTATATTTCATTGCTATTTCCATTATTAGTTTTAAGAGCCTTCAATATTACTCTTTGTAGTATCTCATAAATGTGGCAAACCTTTTTATTACGCTGGCACATGTATCATCTCAATTTGTTCCGGACTGGATGTTAGGTCCATGATCAATATCCGAAACTTTTAGTTTAATAAAATCACAGGCGCGTCATTTACAGTCTAATGCCAAATTAAACACAGTTTATTCTCGCAGATTATCTGCCAGTTCTAACCGTATCCTAATTAGCCATATTTCTTCGAGTTTAAGGGGAAGCTTTTGAGCTACTAAGGGCAGATTAGAGCTTGAAATCAATATGAAGCCATAAATAATCTGCGATAAACGGTAAATGCAGCTATTATTTTCTGCATTTACCATCTTCAACTGAGTTTAGAAATTAATGTGAATGACCATGTTCGTTCTTGAACATTTTTTCATCTTTAACATCCATAACTTTGCCAGCTTTACTTACGATAAATAGAAGCGTTTGACTATTCTGCGCATTTGTCGCTTTCAGCAGAACAGCATCACGAGTTTCCTCTACAACAGTAAAGTTGTCCCTAGTAACTTTGTTCCAAGAGCTATCTAGTTTGCCAACTGACATACCTTTATCTTTAAATGTTAAAGCTTTAGCAGAGGTTTGAGCTGCTTGTATAATTTTACTTTTTTCAACCTTTCCATGACCTTCGGAATGAGCCATTACAGAAGTAGTAAATACAATTATTGTAATAGCAGCTAGTTTAATTAGTACTTTCATTTTGTTTCCTTATTAAAGTTTATTTAAGACCTTCAATAACGTAATCGCCATTGAAGATAAGTTGAATGCTAATATCTTGATTAGTTGTATTTTTCCAATACCAACCATGAGAACCATCAAATGGTACTGTAAAGCTACCTTTCATCTCATTTACTGTGGCAATTGCATATGATTCAAAATAGCCTGTAGTGTCTCCTTTAGGCTCTCCATGCAAATCAACAAATAACTCTGCGCCATCAGTTGTCCATTCATAGGTTGCTTTTTGAAATTGCTTCATATCAAGTTTGTACTCGATACCTTCACCTGCGGGAACAGTAAGGATCACAGAGTCTTGTTCACCATCAGAGTACTGTTGCGCTGAGGGCGTTGAAGCCTCATCATTAAATACCGTTAAGCCAAGCTTTTCACCAATACCAGTAGGGTCAATGTTGTACTCCGCTGGCAAAATGAATAAAACAAGTGTAATTATCGCTACCAAGAATGAAAGAATTGTCGCTTTGATTAATGAGCGACTGGTTTTATTTGATTCCATAAATATATATCTCATAATAATTAACTAACAAAATATCCGGTTAGTTGCATACCAACTAACATGAAGCCACCACACATTAATGCTGTATTTGTAGCTTTGGCAAAACGGTTGAAGCTTTCGAATTGACGCCAAAAATTAATGGCTAGAAGAATAAACGCCAAAGCTAAGAATTGACCAATTTCAACACCAATATTGAAAGATAATAAGTTTGTAGCAAGCCCTTGCGACGGCAACTCAAATTCTTGAATTTTGGTTGCTAGACCAAACCCGTGGAACAGGCCAAAAATAAGCACCGCTTTTTTAGGATTTGGTTGCTTTCCAAAGAAGTGTTTGAATCCACCTAAGTTATCAAAGCCTTTGTAAACAACTGATAAGCCGATGATTGCGTCGATTAGATAAGCATTAACTTGAATATTGGCAAGTACTCCACCCATTAACGTTAAGCTGTGCCCAATCGTGAACATACTGACATAAAGTAAAACGTCTCGACTGCTGCGTAAGAAAAACAATACACCGACTAAGAACAACAGGTGATCATAGCCCGTTACCATGTGCTTTGCGCCTATGTATATAAACGGCAGAACTTGCACACCCGTATTATTTTGTAAAAAGTTGCGTGTACTATCATCAACCCCATGTGCGAAGGCTTCAATTGAAGCCATCGACAGTAGAATCAATAACGGGTACAGCAAATAAGAAAGTTTGAATTTTCCAAACATTTATTTACCCTTTATTTTCTAGTAATTGATTGTCATTTTGCTCAGCCAGGCTTTCGTCTTTTGAATGCAATAGACGATATAACGCAGGTAGAACAAATAACGTTAAGATTGTTGAAGAAATCACTCCTCCTATTACGACAGTAGCTAACGGCCTTTGCACTTCTGAGCCAATACCCGTATTTAACGCCATAGGTATAAAACCTAGTGAAGCGACTAATGCAGTGGTTAAAACTGGCCTTAATCTGGTTAAAGCCCCCTTAATAATGGCAGTTTCTAAATCATAGTTTTTCTTAACGAGATCTCTAATAAAGGAAACCATGACTAGGCCGTTTAATATCGCTATACCCGATAAAGCAATGAAGCCTACTGCCGCTGAAATAGAGAATGGAATGTCACGAACTATTAAGGCGAATATTCCACCTGTTAATGCCAGTGGCACGCCTGTAAATATAATCAATGAATCTTTCAATGAACCTAATGCAAGTAATAGCAAACCAATAATTAAGACTAATGTTACGGGGACAACTATGCTTAATCTTTGCGAAGCTGATTGTAGTTTTTGATATGTGCCGCCATACTCAATCCAATAACCAGCAGGCAATTGAACATTAGCATCTATGGCTTGTTGCACATCTTTAACAAAGCTACCTAAATCTCGTCCGCGAACATTAGCTGTAACCACAACTCTGCGTTTACCATTCTCACGATTCACTTGATTTACGCCTAGAGCCATTTCGACATTCGCTAATTCCTGTAGTGGTAGATAGCCACCGCTTGGCAAGGTAATTGGTAGCTGCGAAAGAGCATCTACATCTTGTCTTTGCTCCTCTGGTAAACGAACCACTATGTCGAAGCGCTTATCACCGTCGTAAAACTTACCTGCAATCTCACCTCCCATAGCAACAGCAACTTGATTTTGAAAATCAGAAATACTTAAACCATACAATGCTAATTGTTCACGTTTAGGGTCGAAAGTTAATACAGGTAAACCTTTAGTTTGCTCAACTTGAATATCACGAATGCCTTCAACACCTTGAATCGACTTTTCAAGCGCTTTCCCAAGCTCCGTTAACGTATCAAAATCGTCTCCAAACACCTTAATAGCAAGCTCAGCACGTACTCCTGCTAATAATTCATTGAAGCGCATTTGAATCGGTTGTAAAAACTCGTAACGGTTTCCCGGAACTGGTGTTACTAAAGCTTCGAGCTCTTTAACAAAATCTGCTTTAGGTTTATCTGGATCAGGCCATTCACTACGAGGTTTCAGAATTATAAAATTATCGGCTACACTCGGTGGCATAGCATCCGTTGCAACATCTGGCGTCCCCACTTTTGCAAAAACGCGTTCAACCTCAGGTAGTGACTTTATTCTGTCTTCTAGCACCTTTTGCATTTCAATAGATTGGGTAAGCGACGTGCCAGGTATACGTAAAGCGTGCATAGCAATATCACCTTCATCTAAATTTGGTACAAACTCGCTACCTAACTTAGTACTCATAACACCGGCAACAGAAACTAAAGCAACAGCACCAATTACCACCACCCATCGAGCTTTTAGTACCAAGGATAAAATAGGCTTGTAAAGTGAAACACTGGCTTTCATGATCACGTTTTCTTTTTCAATGACTTTACCTTTGAAGGTTAATGCGATTGCAGCAGGTATGAAGGTGACAGATAGGATCATTGCACTAACCAGCGCAATTACAACGGTAATCGCCATAGGGTGGAACATTTTCCCTTCTACACCCGTTAAAGCAAAAATGGGAAGGTACACAGCAGTGATAATAAAGACACCAAACAGTGCTGGACGGATCACTTCTCGTGTGGCTTCGTACACAAGCAGTAAGCGTTCTTTTACTGGCAATGCGTTACCATTAGAAGCTTGGCTTAAACGGCGAAGGCAGTTTTCAACAATGATAATGGCACCATCTACAAGTAAACCAAAATCAAGCGCCCCTAAACTCATTAAGTTAGCACTGGTACGAGTTTGGATCATGCCTGTTACAGTCATAAGCATGGCAAAAGGAATTACAAGCGCTGTTAAAAATGCTGCTTTAAAATTACCTAGCAGCAAAAACAGCACAACAATAACCAAGATAGCACCTTCAATAAGGTTCATTTTTACTGTATCGAGAGTTTTGTTAACCAATTTAGTTCGGTCATAAACGGCATTAACAACAATACCCTCAGGTAGAGATTTATTAATCTCTTTTAATCTTTCACCTACGCCTTTGGCAACCTTTTGGCTATTTTCGCCTATTAACATGAAAACAGTACTTAATACGACTTCGCGACCATTTTGTGTCGCCGCACCAGAGCGAAGCTCCTTGCCTTCGGTTACCTCAGCAACGTCTTTAACGCGAATAACTCGGCCACTAGATGACGGTAAAGGAATATTTGCTAGTTGCTCAACAGTTTCAATTTGCCCCGGTAAACGAATCAACCATTGCGCACCACTTTTCTCTATAAACCCAGCCCCTTTGTTTTGGTTATGTTGATTAATAGCTTCAATTAAATTTTGCTGAGAAAGGCCGAACATTAATAACTTATCAGAGTTCAAGGCGATAAGTATTTCACGCTCATATCCACCGATAGGGTTTACCTCGACAACGCCTTCAACTTGCATAAGCTGCGGACGGATAACCCAGTCATGAACAGTTCTTAGATCTGTAGGAGTGATCTCACTACCATCTTTGTTTGTTGCCCCTTCACGCGCATCAACCGTAAACATAAAGATTTCGCCAAGCCCAGTAGAAATAGGGCCTAATTCAGGCTCTAAGCCAAAAGGGAGCTCAGATTTAGCGGCGCCTAAACGCTCGTTAACCAACTGCCTTGCAAAATAAATGTCAGTCTCATCTGTAAATATAGCAATTACTTGAGATAGGCCGTACCGTGAGACTGAACGAGTATATTCAAGGTTTGGCACACCTGATAGAGCTGTTTCAAGCGGGAATGTCACCCTTTGCTCTACTTCCAGAGGGGTATAGCCGGACGCTTCTGTATTAATAACTACCTGAACATTGGTAATGTCAGGTACAGCATCGATGGGCAGTTTTTGAAAGTTCCAAACGCCCAACATACCGACAGCAAAAACAAAAATGAGTATTAATTTGCTTCGCTCTATGGAAAATTTTAAAATCGAATCCAACATATCTTCAATTCCTTAGTGGTCGTGTGATGCGCCAGACTTTTCAATGTCAGCTTTAATGATGTAACTATTCGTTGTCACATATTCCGTTCCTAAAGGAATACCACTAAGTACTTCTACCCATTGGCCTGATTTGCGACCGAGCTCTAACATACGCACTTCGTATTGGTCTTCGAACTTTCCGTAAACTACCGTAAAGTCACGAAAGCCTTGCAAGCTTTCTGCTTTAACCGCCATATCAACGGTATAGCTATCTACTAAAACTTGTCCTGTAACAAACTGACCTTGGCTAAATTGGTTATCTGAATTATCGATAACAGCGCGATAGACTTTGGCTTGTTCAGAGGTCAATTGATAAAGTGTGTCTGATAGTGATGTCTTTACTGCATCTTTAAAGCCCGGAATATGAATATCTACTTCAGTACCTAATGTGATCTTGCCCTGATCCATAGGGTAAACATTTAACTCAGCAACTAGCTTTTTGGTATTAGTAATGGTTAATAAAGTTCGACCAGAAGATTGCTCACCGATACCGACGTTTTGTGATGTAACCACACCATCTATTGGCGCAATCACTTTATATAGTTGTAAGCTTTCATTTGCCTCTATAGTCATCAAAACCTGCCCCTCTTTAACCGGCTTACCTAACTCAGTATTAAGCGATTTAATTTCTCCCGGAAAACGTGCTGAGATATTGCGAATAGCATTTGGTGGCAGAGTAAGCTCGCCATAAACCTTTAAGCGCTCTTCCATTTCTCGACTAGCAATAATTTCTGTTTCAATCCCCATTGACTCAGCCATGACATCAGCTATTTGTGTACGGCCTTCGTAATTGTCATAAGACCACTGATAAGTTTTACCTTTATACTTTGCCTTTACTGTCACGAGGAACGAGTGCGGCTCATAAATTTCCATGTCACCACGAAGATAATTGTTCTCAACATAGAAGTTAATATTGTCAGTGCCATCTCCTAAACGAGAAAGTTTAACGTTTAAATCAACATCGTTTGGGTTTATAGCGCTCCCAGCCTTAGTTACAAAAACACGAAACTCTGGTGGTACTCCCGTTTCAAAAATGGCAAGCTCGATAGCAAAGTCACCATTACGAAGCATACGACCATTATTAGGTCCTTTTTCTACTTCTTGTACAGCTTCAACATTATTTTGTGCACATGTGACAGGGCTATACATAGATAGCCCTAACCCTATTTGAGTCAACGCAATTACAGCGGCAATAGATTTAAGTTTCATCATTTTCTCTCTTACATTGACACAGATGTGCCTGTTAATCGTTCTAATTCGATATTAAATAACTGAATATTGGTATACGCATCAATCAAGTCCGATTGTGCTTTCACTAACTCTTGTTGTACGACGTGCCAATCGGTATAACGATAGCTGCCGAGGCGATATGCTTCTTCTGCCTTTTTGCTAGCTTCTTCAAGGTATGGAATAGATTTGTTTGTTAAAGCGTCTATAACATGACGATTGTGTTTAAGTTTATGAGTCAGCAATAATGCTTGTGTTGAAATACGCTGATAAAGCGCATCTGATTTAGCTTTACTTTGGTTTTGCTTAGCTTTAAGAGAAGATATTTGACCTCTATTTCTATTATTTCCTCCTAGTGGAATTGAGATCCCAGCAGTAAATGCAAAGTCATCTACCGCTTCATTTCTTCTAATACCAGTAGAAATCGACCATGATGGTTTTTGTTCGACAATCGCCAAGTCAATTTCGGATTGCATCACATCTTGTTCAATCAAAAAACGTTTTAGCTGTGGATTAGCCTTTAAACCTTCTAAAGCGGTATTTAAGTCCTTCAAGCTTGGAATATTCGCTAAATTACCATTGACTGAAAAACGAGTATTTCCTTCCCACTGTGCTGCAAGTTGAGACTTAGAAGCTTCTATTTCATGCGCTAAATCTTCCACTTCTAATTCAACTAGTGATAGCGCAGCTTTTGCTCTTAACTCATCAACAATAAAAGAGCTACCTGCTTTAACTTTACGTTTAATTTGCTCGAGAGCTTGTTGAGATTGTCTCTGTGCTAATTTTGCCAAATCCAATTTCATAATCTGTGAAAGCAACTTGATATAGATACGAGCCGTCTCTGATGCAACATCAATCGCTTTGACTTGTTGTTCAATAGACGCAGACGATACCTTGGTATTTGCCAACTTTACTCGCGAGTCAATGTGGTCTTTTTCTAACAGCCAAGAAATACTGAGTGTAGTTTGTAGGCCCTTAACTCCCGAGTAACTACCTGTACCAAACGCATCTTCAGCTAAAGCGTTAACTATCATAGGAGTGCCAACACTTGCTTGTTCAACTAATGCTAATGCCGATTCTTTTTTATAAATGTAAGACCTTAGTTCTGGATGCTTTTTAAGCGATAAACCTATCGCTTCATTTAATGAAATTGTATTTTTTGCATGAGCAGATAACGTAACGCTAAACAAACCGATACAATTAAGCACCCTAAAAAACCGACTTACAATCGGTTTTTTAGTTGGATTTTTTCTAAAAAACATAAGTTTACCCTTTTAGACTTACTACCTATAAAACCGACCTTAGATCGGTTTTAAACTTAAAAAAATAAGCCACTTAGTGACCAAAGAAGGTTTCCATAAAGTGATGAATACCATCGATTGAAGCTGAAGAAACAATCACTAAAACCATAACTAATGAAAATGTTATACCTTTGTGAATTGGTTCAAGCTTCAATTTATCAAGCAGAAAATATATACGCTGCTCTAGTACATCCGCACCAAAATTTACCACTAAGCTTTTATTTTTTAATAGATCGCTTTGCGCATTAAGCTTAGCAACTTTTACTAGTGTACTGGCCACAAATAGTTTTGAAGTACCGCTTCTTATTACTGCGTTGTCGGCTTCTTGCTCCATTGCTAAAATCATATGTAGCTTCAGCCTTTGTGCTATCGGTTTTATAAAAAATAAACATAACAGGGTAAAAAGCCACTTCTTCGCAGGATCATTTGTCGCAATATGTGCCCTTTCATGTTTAATAACTACGTCGTACTCTTCACAAGTGGTTTGCTCAATAAGGGCTGTAGTGACAAAGCACTTTTTTGTAAAGAAACCACTCGTAAATGCAGATGCATTATCTGATTCTATTTGATATATATCCGTTTCTATATTCGTTGAAAAGCACATCAATGATTCGATTTCTTTTTTGTGGTTCCATAAAAGGCGCCCTTGACTTATTAAGACATACATTACGAAAAACAGCGCAACGCCAACGGTAAAGCCATGCCAGCTAAACCATTCAAAATGAGTCATATGGTGCCAATGTAATAAAGCAAAATCATATAGGCTATCCCCGGTGTGGTAGGCCTGAAGTATTAAAATTGCTGGTACAAAGCTGAGGGCCCAAGGCAATGATACAACTGTCCAAAGCAAGAACTTACGGGACTTAACTTCAATTTTTATAATTTGCTGACCAAGGAGCGAAAAAATCGCTGACAAAGAGACATTTGCCACAATAAAAGTAATTGAAAAGATAGCTAATAAATTAAAAAAAACAGACATATTTTTAAGCTACTCTTTTTCACTGTTGAGTTTTTGCTTTTGCTCTTCGATAAGTGATTCTAACTTATCCAACTGCTCAACATTGAAGTCTTTAGAAATTGAAGTAAAAGCTGCTATGAGGCTATTATCGTCTTCAGTTATAAAATCGCTTGTTACCGATTTAATAAGCTGGCCTATTAACTCATGCCTTTCAACTCTAGGCTGATAATGAAATGCATAGCCAATTTTCTCTCTAGACAAAAGCTCTTTCTTAAACAAACGATCTAACGTGCTTTGGTAAGTATTCAGACTTCCACCACGTAGCTTTTCAAAATGGGTATAGACTTGCTTCACATCTGAGGACTTATGCTGCCACAAATATTGAAGTACTAATTTTTCTAATTCACCTAACTTCATATGAGCCTCAATTTAAAACCGATTAATGATAGGTATTAAATCAAAAGTAAAACCGATGTTCAATAGGTTTTATTTAAATAATTATGA
>Ga0115105_10603703_pt1 | contig 18047 bp, 11 predicted proteins | sample CN18umnscriptome_FD_89648 | JGI IMG/M metagenome (GOLD analysis project Ga0115105, IMG submission 89648) | Marine eukaryotic communities from Pacific Ocean to study complex ecological interactions - CN13ID_155_C17_100m_0.8um Metatranscriptome... | ecosystem: Environmental > Aquatic > Marine >... | reverse complement strand
CTCCTGCTCGCCCGGGCTCTAGATCCCACACGAAAGGTGCTGCACCATAGTAAGTCTTCATATAACGAAAGTCTTGCTGTAACTTCTTATAATGGAACTCGCTCCAACAATATAATCTTTTTGTATTATAAACTTGTGGGTTACTATACACCCAGTCCTTCCTACCCATTGCCTCACGACAAACACCTGGTATCACTCCAAAAGAAAACGAGGTACTAGGGGAAAATCCCAAGTACCTCGAAAATGAGTGTTGCCACTTATCACTTTGAATTGTCATTATAAAAGTTTTATTACATCTACGATGTTAACACGTTATCACCTGTGGACTATGATAGACAGGGTTAGATCCGTCTAAAGTTGGTTTAGTATATGCTACTGGAATATCTGATTCCTCAATAAGAACAGTATCAACCTCTGAGTCACTAATGACACCCTTTTCTAGTAGTAACAGAACTAATGATTCAATAGAAACCGAAGTTGATGTTCCGTAGTGAGGAGTCCAATAGTCTCCAGTTGTAGGAGTGATTTCATCAGCAATAGTGCCAAACTCTCCATTTGCTGCACGAGTATAAAGTTCTCGTGAATGTGAACAAACATCAGTTGGTGAACATGTATATTTCAACCAATCCTCATCCAGAGGAACAAAATCAACTTCTAAGTCGATCATGTTGTGATTGTGATCCACCCAACGTGGATTCCTAGCTGCTGCTATGTCGTAAGTAGTTGCTGCCATGATTAATACCTCCTAAGAATAACGCAACCATAAGGTTGAAGAATATGCAACGGTTGTGTTTACACTAACCGAGTTTACTGATACGTTGATTGTAGCAGTAACACCAACACTACCAGAAACATCTAGTCCAGATGTACCTGCGTTACCAGAAACGTTTAGACCCGAAGTTCCAACGTTACCACCAACGTTTAGTCCAGATGTACCAACTGATAAGTTACCTTTAGTTGACGATGCTCGATAACCAACAACACCCATGTTTCCATTGGTGTTAGTGTTACCTTGAACTTCACCACCTTGTAGTGATGCGTTACCCTGAACTTCACCACCCTGCAGTGATGCATTACCCTGAACTTCACCACCCTGTAGGTTTCCACTTATATTACCAGAAGCAGAAGCAGAAGCAGATGAGTTCTCTTGAGAATTTACTAATGCTGCCCCTGAGTCATAACCCATACACCTCCAACTACCCGAAGGAGTTGAAGAATGTTTTCTACCAGTAGCATCAGAATATCTAAGCGTTGACCCTGCAGCAGTACTGCCAGGGTTTACTGCTGTGTTGGAGTTCGCCTGTTGCATAAAAGCATAGGTTCCAACATCACCAACAGATGCGTTAGCATTGACCGAGGCATCCAAACTAATGGATGCCGTATTTATAGCACTTATTCGCTGATTCCCGTCAATCGTAATAACTGGAACCGCAGAAGAACTACCATAGTTTGTTGCGGAACTTACGTCAGTTGTATGATTGACGTTTGAACCATTTCCATATAAAGCCATTTGTGTACTTTATCTCCGTATTGGTATTTATGAAACTTCTTCTAGAACGAAACGATATGACTTACCGTTACGTCTATTAGTTAGGTATAGGTTATCTTCACCCTCTTCTATAAGGTAAGATCCCCAAGTGCCATCGACCTTGTTAGCACCTTTCGCCTCGTTACTTAGATCTAAGTCAGAACTGTAGACGTTTGCCCATCTTGTTCCACTTGCACCTAAGTCTCTTGTACCATTTGCATTAGGTACAATGTTTCCAGACATTGTTAAAGTTCCAGACATTGTGTCTGAAGTGTCTGATCTAACGAAACTGGAAGCATGTAAACTATCAACAGTATCAGCGTTAGTTGCTGAAGTTGCAGTAGTTGCGTTTCCAGATAAAGCACCACTAAAGGTACCTGCTGTTAATGTATTTGAACTTGGATTGTAACTGAATCCTGTATCAGATTCTAATCCTTGTGTGCCTGTAGCACCATCTACAAATACTGGGTAAACAGTTTCGTTGTTACTATTATTAGCACTTATAGTAGAACTAGACGCTAATGTAGCAGTAGCAGCGTTACCAGAACATGCTGCAGAAGTTCCTGAACTTGTTATATAACCAGCACCGTTAGTGATGGCATTGTTGTTCAAGGATATGTTTGCCGAACCATTGAACGATACACCTGCAATATTTCTTGCAGATGCAAGTATAGTAGCAGTAGCAGCGTTACCAGTACAAGATCCAGATGAACCAGATGTGTTACCAGTTACGTTACCTGTTAGGTTACCAACAAATGCTCCAGATGATAATGTGATACCTGCAGCAGCGAATGTTGCAAGTGTTGATCCATCAATTGCTGCTACAATAGTACCAGTACCACTGTCAGCGACAGTCATACTTGAGTTGCCCTGCGAAATAGCAGTGCTATCAATAGAACTTGTAGAAGTACCTGTTATTCTACCTTTAGCATCAATAGTAAGGATAGGAATCGCTGAACTAGATCCAACTGTACCTGCAGATACACCTGAGTTTGCAAGTGTTACTGCACCACCTGACCCTGCAGTAGCGTCTCCAGACATTGCACCATAGATGTATGTCTTGACTCTACTCATGTCGGAACGTCTATTTGTTCCACCACCACCATCGTCAACGATGATTTCGTCAGCGTCTACAATAGCAGCACCAATATCTGTACCACCATCAATGTTCAATGCACTGATTGAAACCTTATTGGCAGTTGAGATTGTTGATAACTTACTGTCAGCAATAGAACCTGCTAACTTAGCATTAGTAATAGAACCTGCAAGTTGTGCGTTGGTTATAGTACCACTTAGACTACTTGTAGGATAATTGGTAGCATCACTCAAGTCAAATGCTGGAGTACCGTCAGATCCACCTAATGATAGTGAAACACCACCATAAGATACTGAACTGTTTGATAACTTACCATTTGCTATTGAACCTGCAAGTTGAGCATTGGTTATAGTACCACTCAAACTTGAAGTAGGATAATTTGTAGCATCACTTAGATTGAATGCTGGAGTGCCGTCGGATCCACCCAATGATAGTGTTACACCACCAAAGTTTATTGAACTATTTGCTAGGTAACCATTTGCAATTGCAGTTCCCTGCCAAACACCAGTAGCAATAGTACCTACACTTGTTAGTGAAGATGCTACAACACCTGATCCTAATGTAGTTGCATTCAATACTGAAGTATTGTTTATCTTATATGCCTTTCCACTTGCAGCGTTGATGTTTTCTGAGGATCCCCAGTTATCACCTGTTGCTTCAAAGTTCCATGTTTTGTCTCCGTCTCCTGAGTCAACGGTTAAACCACCTCCATCGGCAGCTGCGTCATCTGCAGCTCCAGTAGCAACTTGGAAGTTTTTATCATCTATTGCAACTGTGGTACTATTAATAGTAGTTGTAGTACCATTGACTGTCAAGTTACCTGAGACTGTTAGATTATCATCAACAGTTGTCGTACCACCTGCTGAGTCAATTACCAAGTTACCTGATGAAGTATCGATCTCGTTGTCGTTAGCTACACCAATACGAACATTATCAATATTCGCTCCACCGTTAGCATCAAGTGCTCCAGTAACAGTAACATCTCCAGTGAATGAGGAATCTCCAGCAACACTGAAATCAGTACCATTAATCAGTTGTAGAGTTGTACTATTCCATCTACCTGATATATTACTAGACCCTGCCTTTAGGTGGGTAAATTCAAGGATACCATCTTCACTACCATTACTTGCATCATTAATCTTACCTGTTATCTTAGCATAATTACGTGTTGCTCCTGTATCACTCTCTCCTTGGAACTTGATAGTAGCAAGATAGTCTCCATCAGCAGGTGAAGCACTATTTCTATAAAGAAGTAGTTCTGGACCAGCAGCACTATCAGCAGTAGTATCTGTAAGAGTTACATCACCAGTAGCAGAAACTGTTGTGAATGACCCTGCAGCTGCAGTTGATCCACCAATAACAGTGTTATCAATAGTACCTGCATTGATGTCAGCAGTATCAGCGACTAATGAGTCAATGTTTGCTGTGCCATCAAGGTATAGGTCTTTCCACTCTAATGAAGATGTACCTAAGTCTCTTGCATTATCACCAGAAGGAACTAAATTACTATCAAATCTACCAGTAGCAGTTATAGTATCACTGGTTGCATCACCTAAGTCTATCGTACCATTCAATACTGTGTTACCAGTTACAGTAAGATTTCCTGAAACTGTAGCAGTATCATTTATTGCTACTGTACCTCCAGTAGAATCAAGTGTTAGGTTACCTGAAGAAGTTGATACTGTGTTACCATTTACTGTAACATTATCAACTACCGCACTTCCTACAACAGTTAGAGTTCCAGCAACATCAGTTGTATCTAATGTTGTATCTCCATCTACGTCTAAGTTACCAGTTATAGTTGCGTTTGAACTAGCAGCGACTGTTGTAAATGAACCTGCAGCTGCAGATGCACCACCAATAGTAACTCCATCGAGAGTACCACCGTTTATATCTGCTGTGTCTGCTACTAATGAGTCAATGTTTGCTGTACCATCTAAGTATAGATCTTTATACTCTAATGAAGATGTACCTAAATCAACAGCGTTATCAGTAAGAGGTATCAAAGCAGAATCAAATCTACCTGTTACAGTAATACTATCTGTTGTAGCATTACCTAAGTTGACATCTCCATTTGCATCGAGTTGTCCAGCTAAGGTTGTTGTACCTGTAACTCCCAGTGTTGATGAGAATGTAGCACCTTCTGCTACTGTCAATCCATCAAGAGTTGTTGCACCATCTACATCTAATGTTGATGAGAATGAAGCACCTTCTGCTACTGTCAGTCCATCAAGAGTTGTTGCTCCGTCTACATCTAATGTTCCTGTGACTGCAACGTTATTACTAAATGTAGCAGCTTCTGCTACTGTCAATCCATCAAGAGTTGTTGCACCGTCTACATCAAATGTTCCTGTAACAGCACCGTTACCAGCAACTGATAGGTTTGAACTAGCAGCGAGTGTTGTAAATTGACCTGTAGATGCTGAGTTAGCACCAACAGTTGCACCATCAACAGTTCCTCCGTTAATGTCTGCGGTGTCTGCTACTAATGAATCAATGTTTGCAGTACCGTCAAGGTATAAATCTTTGAATTCTAGACCTGATGCACCTAAGTCTCTTGCATTATCCGTGCTAGGAACTATGTCGCTATCAAATCTACCTGTTGCAGTAATCGTATCAGACGTTGCATCGCCTAAATCTACGTCACCACTTGCAGTCAGTGTTGTAAATGCTCCAGAGGATGCTGAGTTAGCACCTACAGTTGCACCGTCAACGGTACCACCATTGATATCAGCAGTATCAGCAACTAGTGCGTCAATGTTTGCTGTGCCATCAATGTATAAGTTTCTCCATTCTTTTGTCGATGATCCTAAGTCAAATGTACCATCGTCATCAGGTACGATGTGTGAGTCTACCTCACCACCGAATACCACATTATCAGTATTTGCATCACCAAGGGTTAGTGTTCCACCATTGAAGGTTGTTGTGCCAGTAACTGTAAGGTTACCGCCTACGCCTATGTTACCATCCACAGTGAGGTTATCCTCCATGTGGACCGCAGCCAAGAACGTAGACATACCAACGTGTGAACTGAATCCAGCTATACGTTGTTGTACGCCACCCGCCTTCGCAAGTTCTCTTGCTCTAGACATAATGGGATTTCTTGTTAGTCTACTACCCTATTATTTAGACTTCTGTCAGATTTATTTTGTACTTCTTACCTGTTAGATTGTTTATCATAAAGATATTCTCATCTCCTTCTTGTAATGTCCAGTCTCCCCATGTACCATCTACATCATTCACCTTACCTTTATTGCTTAGTTGCAAGTCCATAGAATATATGTTTGCATATCTAACTGCACTTGATCCTATATCATAGGTATTATGTGCCGAAGCTATTATATTACCTGCAGTCAAACTACCAACAGTAATATTTGGACTTCCATTCAATCCTGTAGCAGTTCCATTCAATGCACCAGTAAAGTTTGTTGCAGATAATGTATTTGAATTAGGATTATATGTAAATGTATTATCAGATCTCATGTTCTCTTGACCAGAGACTGAATCTGCAAACATTACATAATGAGTAGCATTTGTTGTATTAGTTGCTGTAACTTCAACTGTTGCAGCACTAACGAAAGTCAAATTTGAACCATTTATATTAGGTAATGTACCAGTTAATTGAGAAGCATCCATGCTTCCACTAAAACTAGATGCAGTTACAATACCAGTTGCATTGACTGTTGATGATAAAAGTTGAGATATACTAGAAACACCAATACTATTGATATGTCCCGTTACTTTACCCGTATGATCACCAGCAGAATTTCCTGTCAGATTTCCTGTAACATTACCAGTCACAGCACCTGTAAGTCCACCAACAAATCCACCTATGGATGTTGTAACACCTGAAACTAATACTTGTACAAAGTTATTAGAACCTGTTGATATTATATCTCCATTTACATTACCAGTTACATCACCCGTAAGTGGACCTACAAAACTTGCTGATGTACTAACACCTGTGGTATTTACGTTTGTATTCTGTAAATATTTTACTGTTGATATACCACCAGCATTAACATTTCCCATAAAGGAATTGCTGTTTGCTATGTATCCTAAAGCAGTACCAAATCCTGCGTAACTAAAAGTAGTACCTGTTAGTTGTGCTACAGTACTAACTCCAGAAGCATTTATATTTCCTACAAAACCAGTGGTTGCTGTTACTAACCCTGCCTTTACATCACCAGTAACTTTACCAGTATGATCACCAGCAGAATTTCCTGTAAGGTTTCCTGTAACATTACCAACTACATTACCTGTTAGGTTACCAGCAAATCCACCCGTAGCAGTTATAATACCAGTAGCATTTAGATCTGTTGAACCAACCTGTGTCAGTGTTGATATACCACTTACATTCAGTCTAGGAAAATTACCAGTTACATCAAGTTTTGCCCTATTTGATGAAGGACTACTTACAGATAAACCAATACCTGCTTGTAGTTGTGATACACCAGTTACAGAAAGATATGATCTATCGTCATATGCATCAATACTAAAATCAGTTAGTGTTCCAATAGATGCAATACCTGTTGTGCCACTAGGTGCAAATATTGTAAGACCAGTACCAACTCTTAATGTAGATATACCTGTGACTTGTACAAACCCTGATCCATTTTGTCCATCTAGATCATTTCTTACTACTGTTAATGTTGCTAAACCTACCTGCACACCACCTTGAGTGATATGAGTCTGAATTGCTACAATACCATCACCAACAACATCAATTATTGTTATCGAACCTGCTAATCCAACTGGTTGTATTCCCTCATCCCTTACTGTTATACCACTTACCGTTCCAGATGGAGATCCAGAAGGTTCTCCCCAACGACGAGCTCCATTAGCATCACCATATAGAACGTAATCGTTCTGTGGAGACAAACCTAAGTTGGGTTCGACTTCGTTCAATCCTATAAAAACAGGATCACCGCCAACTATTTGATTTCGTGATGTGGATAACCCGGAGTAACTTGTGACTCCGACCTTACCAGATAACAGTTTTGCCATTTACTTAGCGTTTTCTAATATACTGATAATAATTTTCTGGGTTCCATCCTTATCTTCACTCTTGACTTTGAGAATATCTCCAGTCTCAAGAACTAGTCTACCTTCAATGAAGTTCATAGAATCTTGATTAGGGATTTGACCCTTCTCAATAATTGGTGTATCCACAGAACTTCTACTATGATAAGCACTGAACTGTGTTACCGAACTTCCTGTTCCTACGTTCGCAACATTACCAAATACAATTAGTGATGCAACACCTGGTGGGCAGGTGTATATACCAACCGAGGAGGTAGTAAGAGGATGAGTGATCGTACGAAATTTATTTAATGGGATCGCAGCCATTTTATGCTTGTCCTCCTAGTGCGATGATTAGTGGTGTTAGGGTTGCTTGGATACTCTTATTGAAGGCATCACCTGCAATAGTTCCAGTCTGTTGGTTGATTGTAAAGTCATCACCAATTAAGAAGTTACCTCTTTCATCAGTAGATGTATGAACGACTTTACCGCCATTGATGGATATCACCTGATTTTCAGGGATAGTTACTCCACCTTGTGACGGTCTTGCGTTTGCAATAGTAACTCCAGTTCCAATGTACTCAAATGAGTGTGAAGATGCAAGAATTAATGATTGTCTTGCTACTGGAACAGTTGATCCAACACCTATATTTGCAGGAATAGTTTGATCAACCGTAACAGTTGATATACCACCTGAAGGGGTTGTTGCACTATTTATAGTGTAATATGTAGGAGCTAATGATGCAGTTGCAGTTGCTGTAATACCTGAAGTAGGAGCTGCTATCGTAACACTGATAGTATCACTTGGTCTATACTGTCTACCATTTGCAAATAAGTTGACAGCAGTGACAGATCCAAATCCAGAAATAACTGCTACACCATCTGCAGCAATACCACCCGGGCCTGAAGGATCTGAAATATCAACAGTTGGTGGATTTGCACTCGTATAACCAGATCCAGGATTGGTTACTGTAACTGAGTTAACATCTTGGAATAACTCACCCACATATAAAACCTGTCCAGAATAAGGGCGATTGTTACCCAGGCCAGATAAAACAAATGTATTATCTTCTTCTACTGCTGCAGTAGCAAGACTTGCTGTATAAGTTACAGTACCAATACCTTGTGCTACTAAACCTTTATTACCAAATGAACTGTTTGAGTTTGTAAGGTCACACTGTCCTCCAGTTCCACAATATACACCAACATCAGGGCATATTGTAAAGATGGAAACTAACTGACCATAAGCATTATCTGTGATTGATACACCAATACCATTTTCATTATATTGTGTGTATGAGTCACAAACCATAGATTTTAGATTTTTAGCACGATCACCATCAATCTTCAAACCAATAGAATCAGGAACAAAGTTAGTACAGTTTCTTACATAAGGTGACTGTGTTATAAACCCAACATACTCAGATCCAATACCTGCTACACCAAAGTTAGCAGTAAATGATGTTGAAGTTGTTGATGCAATAGATATAAGTTGCCCTACTTGAGGATCAGTACCTGCTCTTGGATAATATTTTCTAGAATTGAAGTTATCGGTAGAACATTCTAATGCAACAGTACCTGTCGCAATTCCCACCAAAGTTGCACCAGCAGTCAAACCATGATCTTCACTAGTTGTTACTGTAGCAACACCACTCTTACTGCTATAATCAAATCCATATACAGGAAGAGTATCATTATGCCAATTTCCAACACGTACTGCGTCTGCTCCCTTGACCTTGCCGACATTTACAGTAATTGTATTACCAACAGCAGCAGTAATAGTAAGTGCTAGTCCAGATGCAGGGTCACTTGCTCTTGGATATGAATGATTCGTTTGATGACCATCTTGATCACAAGTAAAGGTAACTCCACCATTAGCAATAGTAACCTTATTACTTGTTGAAAGACTATGAGATCCAATCGTTATTGTTAGATCCCCAGTTATAGGATTATAAGTTGTACCAGACGCTGCTGTAAAGTTTCCACTTGCACCATTACTTGCAGTAATAGCATTGGTAACACCACTTACAAATATATGAGTACCCGTATCCTTGACAAATTTATGTATTGTTTCTCTTGGTGGATGGAATGCAACCATCGCACCTGTATTTGCTGCTCCGACAAATGAACAGTTTTGTATTAGGTTTCCATTATCAACATGAAATAGATCTGCTCCAGTATTTGTAGGTATAATTTTACTATTTCTTAGATCATCACCATCAACTGTGACATTCTGTGGTAAAGATATTGGATTATTTTCAGGATATATACCACCTGATACTCTTATAACATCTCCATTTGTTGCTATTGCTGCAGCAGCTTTTACTGATCTCTTTGATGTACTTGGTCTTCTACCATCATTATTATCATTTCCATCCTCCGAAACATATATTACATTCAGTGTACTAGCACCTGCACCAACCCATGCTAATTGATCACCGTCAGTTGCACCTAGTACAGAACCTATTCCAGCAGCACTACCTTGAGAATCTAAGAATGTTCCACCTATCTGAACATAACCATTCTGTCCTTGAGGTTGTACTTGTAAAAGATATTCAGGTTGAGTACTACCAATACCAACTCGCTGGTTAGTAGGATCATATACAAAATTAGCAGCACCACCAAATTTTAGATTTGCCTTTTTATATTGTACAGCATTTACTTTATCAGCAGCGTTAGACTCAATTTCCGATAGATCAGACCATGATACTGCAGTTCCTACAGATATAAGTGCTTGACCACTTGTACCTGCACTAGATTGAACATCACGTAACTTACCAGTCAGACGCATGTCTGACCTAATATCAACATCATATGCAGGTTGTGTACTTCCCACACCAACCTGACCTGCTGCAACTATACCGTCAAAATTAGCAGTTGTTGCTACATCTAAACCATACTTAGGGTTAGTTTTACCAACACCCGTTCGATTATTATCGGCATCAACAATCAGAGCGTCTGTTCCTACTTCCAGACCCTTCTCGATACCGAACTTCTTATTTACTGATGCCATCTAATGAGTACTCTCCGTATGTGTATTTATCAAGAAGTACGCATGATATAAGCGATTGCAAAATATGGAGGTAAGTTCTGGTTAGTTCCAGCAACACCTTCCTGATCAACAGTAGTAGCAACAGTGATTCCAGTACTATTACTACTAGATGTCATCGTCTGTGTATTGGGTAGATTAGATCTATCATTCAAGGTGTTACCATCACCAGTATCATCATTATTAGAACCAAATGTGTGTGCGTGTTGAGGATCATTTACAGCTGATGTTGCATCGTGATCGTGAGCAACAACTACAGCATCTTTAGTACCACCAGTTGCTGTACCTGATCCAGTAACAGTTGTCTCCCACCTACTTTGACCAGTATCATAATCATTTGCAGCGATGACAAACTGGTTTCTTAGATTAGGTGTTCCAGCAGTACCATCACATAACGCCCAGTTTGTTGGAACTGCAGTCTTTGCACCAGACCACATAATAATACCACCAATAGGAACTACACCTTTACCAGCAAGAGTATTTGCAGTTACAGTTCCTGTAACAGTAGTATCTCCACCAACAGTTAGATCATCCGTGATATTTGCATCATCTGTAGATGTTAGTTGCTCTGCAGTTATAGTACCTGCAGTTACATTACCTGTAAATGTTGATATACCAGTTACTTCTAGTCTATCTACAGAATAGTGTTCACTATCACCTGCCTTAGAAATAGGACCAAAACGTTTCCATGTCTGATTGGTCTTTACCCATCCTATGTAACCACCTTCATCAAAAGCAGTTCTGAATAGAATACTATCTGTACTACTGGTAGGTGTAGTATTGCCACCATGTATTCCAACAAATACACTCTGACCAATATTACCTGAACGATTACCTCTAAGAAGTAAATCTACAACCTCAGTATCACCATTTGACTGGAATGCAGTATCTGCAATTAGATTATCAAATGTAGCATCAGCAGGGAGAACTGTATCACCAACTTCCCCACCTGATCTACCACCAACCCCACCTACTAACTTAAGTTTATTAGTTGATGAATCAACCTTTACATTACCAATATAGAAGTCACCCTGATCATTCATACCAGTGTAGACTATAAATCCACCTCTAGTTTGTAATGATTGAGCAGTTAATTCTTCTTTATCAGATCTTACTCTATCCTGTACCTGTGGCATTGCGGTAGAATAATTTCCTGGTCCAAAACCAACATACTCAAATGTATGTCCAGATGCCCTCAATACAGAATATCTTCTATTTTCTACTGGTATTGGTCTTATCCTTCTTACCGATACCTCTTTATCATGTGTTACTGCATTAGTTCCTAATACACCACGTAAAACCGTTGTTACCTGTGTATTTGAAACCATTACAATTTCATCTTCAATTTGTAGGAAATCTCCTCTTCTCAGAGTACCTTTTCCTGCTAATGTAATACCTGATGCAGTAGATGATAGATCAGCACTTAACTTAGTAGTAAAACCACCGTATAACGGTATACCTCTACCATGTCCTCTTACTGATATACCTGTCCCGTATGCAGTTGCAATACCCGTGAATGCAGGAGCATTTGATGATATACCAAGATTGACTGATAAAGAAGTACCATAACCTAGTCTATCTGTAATAAAGTGAGTTCCATTATAAACTGAAGAGAAATCAGTACAACCAGTAATGGTAATCTGGTCTCCTCTTCGTAAACCAATGTCACCATTCAAACGAACAGTTGCAATTCCACTTATAGCATCATGTGATATAGCTGCTATTCCAGTACTAACACCCACATGATATGCCTGTCCACCAGAACCAACACCATCAGCAGATCCATTGACTTTGAATGTATCTTTATCTGTAACTTCTTTTATTCTATAAAGACCATCATAAGAATCACTAGAAACACCAACAATCTCGACAACATCACCAACATTGTTCAAGATTTCAGAAATACCAACAGTACAATCTGTTCCTGGAGTATGGAATGGTACACCTCTTACAGTAAGAGTATCATCCTTCGTATAACCCGATCCAGGATTACCCAATACAATACCACTAATGGTAGAAGCAGCAGAGACTGTAACGTCTGCCGTTGCTCCTTCACCAGTTCCACCTTCTAATCTTACGTTATAATAGAACTCAGCAGATCCACTGCTAGTACCATACTGAGCACCACCAGTAATACTTTGTATTCCAACAATACCATTGAACCCGTGATCAACTTCTGTATTGAAAGTAAGAGTTCCACTTGCTGTAGCAGAACTAGTAATAGTCTTTACAATACCAAACTCTTTTAGGAAAGAATTTATACCTTCCTTGGTTATACTTCTTGTTGGATCATTGGTTTCAACATTACCAATCTCATCTCTTACAGCATAACTTACTGCTGCTTTAGGATCATCAACCCTATTATTCACATCATCTGATGGAATTATATCAATTATGTCCTGTCCAAAGTAGTTACTTGCAGTTGAGAAAGGAGTTACATTAGGTTGAGAAATATATCCACGTAATGTTAGATTATATTCTCCATCCTGAACACCTTGCTTATACTCCTGAACAGTATCAGAAGTATTGATCTGATAACTTACATTGAAGTCCTTTCTATTAAAGTATGGAGTGAATGTACGTCCAGATCCTACAATGGTTCTATCATGGAAGGTATATGGAATACCAGTAGTAATTGTAGTAATTCCACCTGGATTAGTATTCAGTCCAACGTTGAATGAAGTAGCATTGTTTACACCTGTTACTTCAAATATACCATTATAACCACTGTTATCAGTACCAGATGTATTGTTAGCACTCCTTAGTCTCTTGATTTCAACTATATGTCCTTGCTTCAATCCATGAGGATTCTCTGCTGTAATAATACCAACGTTACTTGCCCATGAAGCATTGATAATAGCACTCTTAGATCTTAGATTTGACTCTGATGTTAGAGTAGTATTATCATTTTGATAATTTGTATCATCAGGGACTGATGAGGTTTCTTCAATACTGAAACCTGCTATAGGACTTCCAGCTAAACTAGATGTCTGTGGAATAACATACTTTACACTATATTTCTTGTCACTATTCGATCTTCTGTCAAGAATTCTTTGAACAGTAGCAGTTCTAGTTTTTGGTGTGATAGAAGTTTGTTGTGACTTTATAGCAGCACGTAAACTATTACCAACACCTACGTTTATATACCAACCTGAAGTATCATGTTGAACTGGATGTCCAGGATCACCTGGTTCCTTGTCAGTTACGTTTGAAACTACCCTAAGAATACCACCCTTATTATTGATACCCGTGATCTCGTTTCCTGCAACGGCATTGTTGAACGTAGATGCTAACTGAATCTGATCTGCATTCAATGATGCTGTTATAGTATAATAAGTTCTATTATAATCTATACCATCAGGTAAAGATCCATCTTCAGAATAAACACGTACCGTTTCTCCTGCGTTGAATTTATGATCTGATTGTAATGTTATAGTATTACTGGTAATACTATTGATACCACTAACTCTTCCTACAAACAGTTCCTTCTTACCCGATACCCGTTCATCAGGATCAGTTTGTGGTACAGGCATAAGAATGTCAGCACCATAGACTGTATTTCCTATACTTACTTGTAATTTGTCTCCTACCTTTGCACCTATAGTAAACCCATTGGAGACTACATTTGGTTTATTATCCTTTTGCTGATAATTGTAGATATAAAGCTTAGTATCAGTACTCAAACCTGCTGTTATATCAACATCAAGTGGTAAGAATGATACTCTAGTATCCTTTGCAAAATTCTTTTGAGGTGGATCTATTTCAACAATATATCCTTTATCATCTTTCAAGAATGCATCAGATCTAAACTTATCTGCCTCAAGTGCCTTGGCACCAAAGTTAGAGTTAGAGTTGGTGATTGACATATCACCACCATTCACAGCAACAAAATGCTGTGCATATCCAATAGCAAAAGTAGAAACTGCCTGAATAATACCCTTATTTCCTACCTTTATATGATAATTACTCCAGTCAGGTTTATGTTTTGCTAAACTATCAGTATGAAGTGATACACCTGAACCTAATGCTGCTTGATCTTGCCATGCTCCAGTAGTAGTATTATACTTTACATATGCATTATCATCTTTATTCAGTGCAACACCAGTAAACTGTGCCACAACCATTGATTTGAAACCAGTTGCTTTAGCACCATCAGCGTTTAGACCACATAATCCATATACAGATCTAATAGAACAGTTATAAACGTATGGTGAAGATGAAGATACAGTATCACTTTCTACCTTTGCTACTGGATTCAATCCAGATAGACTTGGTGTAGCAGTTGAAGTTGGTGTAACAGGAACAGAATATGTGAATGATGTTTCACTTAGAACCTGTGATACAACATAAGTTCCATCATAATTACTATCATTTACACCATTGATTAGAACAGGAGTTCCAACATCAAATTCATGATCTGTTGATGTTACTACAGTAACAATCGGTGTTGCAACTGAGTCTGTTGGATTAGATCCAGAATAGATATCACTTACTGCAATATCTCCAACTTGTGATATAGCACCTACAATCCTAGATTCATCAATAACCTTTTCAAAATCTTTATTGGTTGGATAAGCAGGTAATGCTCTACCACTATTAGTACCATATGCAAGCGTGAGCTTAGCATAGTACATATCAAGGTCAGTATTACCCTTACCAGTGATTGTGTTTACACCATCAGCATACTCAAAACAAGTTACCTTATGATGAGAATAATTTGGTGCATAAACATTTGAAGTATAATCCTTGAATACTCTATCATTCGTCTCAGCATCAAAGAAACTAAACCCATAGAAGAAACATCCACCAGTTACCCTGAATATTGCTGTGGATGCAATTGAATCATTAGATGGATTAGGAACATATTTTGGTTTTATCTTAGTCTTTCTTAGATCTTGCCCTACAAGTGATGTACCACGAGGAACTATTACACCACCACCTGCACTATTAAACTTATATAATACGTTATTAGGATCTTGAATATCAAAATTTGAACCAATAGAAAATTGGTCAATCGTTGCTGCAGTATTATTTACATCGGTAATGGTGCCAGATGTGTTGATTTGCAGTCCAGGTCTATTATCAATATAATGAGTACCTGGTGAAATAAGTATAGTTGTCTTATCAAACTTATCATTACTTCCACCTACCTGATATGAAAACCTAGCAGACTCTAATAACGCCCTTTGAATAGTTTTAAAAGGTCGAGCACGGGAATTCCCGCTATTGCTTATATCATCTGTTGCATCAAGTTCCTCTGGATTAACGTAAATTACGTTTCCAGTGACATTCTTGAGAAAATTTTCGAGTCTGCTTAACGGCATAACCTATAAATACTGACACCATCTCTTCATCTTATTTATACTATGGCAAGTGGTCCAGAAACAGAAAAACTAATTGTAACCTTTGAATCTAAGATAGATCAATCAAGAAAAGATAAGAAAGGTATCGAAGATGCTGAAAAAGGCTCCGACATAAAAGATGGAGAAGGAAATCTCCTGGCAAAAATAGAAAATCTAACTGAGGTTATTAATAGATTCAGTCCTGCGACCCAAGGAATAGATGAACGTATTCTATCTATAAACGCACAGATCAATAGCAACCAGACAGATTTATTCAATTTATATACTGGTGCTACTCAAGCAGGTTGTACTACACATACAATTCCAATGTATGATGCCTTGAGAGATGATGTAAGAGGATACACTTACGAATTTGCTAGTCCAACATATAATGGGACAACTCCATTTGATGAAAGTAATACTCTAATAACATCAGCAAATCTAGGTTTTGGAACTTATACTGGTATAACACAAGTAAGTCTTGGAACTTTCTTTGGATATGATTCAACAGAATCTGGTTGTGCTGGTTTTGCTGCAAGTATAACTACTGCTGAAAATAACGTATCATCCCTCAGAACACAAAGGGATGCCATAAGGACATCCCAAAACGGACTAAAAGAATCTAGAATGGAATATCAAGTTCAAAGATATGGATTTTCTAGAAGTAAAAAGGAACTAGATGATTCAATAGTAGTAGATAATGGTATAATAGATTTATTACAAAACCCAGAACTAACCCAATACTTCAAGGAATAATTATCTCCTTCCCTTGAATCTATTTTTCTTAGGTTTAGATGGATTTTTCCAATTGAATGAAGTTTTTGATGCTTTGCATCTCTTTATATGAGATCCAAACTCAATCCTATTATTCAATTCATGTCCACACATAGGACATCGGATTTTTCTATCATTTCTTCGACTTGACATTAGACTTCATCACTGCTCTTTTGCCTTCATGGCCATGAGCAATTCCTAATTCATGCATTTTAGAGTGTTCATCAATCTCATCTCTGAGTCCCTCTTTACCTGAACCAAAAGTCATGTATATACCATAACCTAAAAGTCCTATAACAATAACTGCTATAAAAATTGGAATGGCAAGACCTGGTTCAATTAATGGTTGCTTTTCCCATGTGCCTGGTAAATGATACACGGATGGACTAGATAAAAAAATCATACGTAAACAATATCGGTTGCAGTTTGATCTTGAGCTTCTCTGACTACATCTAATACAGACATAAACTGATCAGTAGTATCACAAGTAACAGTTTTCTCTGTACCAAGAGATCCATGCATTGAGAATGAACGCTTAGTCACATCCACTTCAACAAGTTCAACAAATTCTTCGGGCATTGGATTTTTACTGATGTCCTCTATCATAGCATGTGTAGGTTATATGGTCAACCTACTTCCTTTTCGGTCTTACAATGTTTTTGAGTGTGGTTGTTTTCTTTGGTTCTTCAACCTTTATTGGTTCTGCAATAACAGTATAATATGCATTGAGTGAACCTCCACCACCATTTCTTATAATAACTTTAGTCCCCCACTGTATTTCTTTTACAAATAATTCTTGTGCTGTTCCAATTGGAGTAAGTTGTACTACAATTGATTCTGGAATAATTTTACCTTGCCATTCCTCTGGCAATTCAATTATTCCGTCTGTGTGGACTGTTCCAGATTTTGTAAACATTGCTCTAGATGATCAATTCGCTTGTTTTGTTCTTTAATAGCTTCAACTAAAAGTCCTACTAGGTTTTCATATTGAATTCCCTTTACAGGAAGACTCTCACCTTTACTATCAATCGTAGTATTTATCACCACTTCTGGAACTACTTTTTCAGTATCTTGTGCAATCAAACCCATCTTAGTTCCTGGAGCATTTTTACCAAGAGCAAAATGATCCCATTCAAAAGTAACACCTTTCAGTGCTAGAACTTTGGCAAGAGGTGATAATATAGGTTGTATATTCTTCTTTAATTTTCTATCTGAATGAGCGTGCAGGAAAGCTAG
>Ga0115105_10829653_pt1 | contig 18178 bp, 19 predicted proteins | sample CN18umnscriptome_FD_89648 | JGI IMG/M metagenome (GOLD analysis project Ga0115105, IMG submission 89648) | Marine eukaryotic communities from Pacific Ocean to study complex ecological interactions - CN13ID_155_C17_100m_0.8um Metatranscriptome... | ecosystem: Environmental > Aquatic > Marine >... | reverse complement strand
TCGTTGCCATTTATTGTAATGTTGTCAGCAACTAAAGAACCACCTGTAATTGCACCTGTTGTAGTAATTGTAGATGAACCATTATCAATATTACCAAAGCCAGAAGAGATACTACCAGCACCTAACGCTCCAACGCTTGTAATATTTGTCTGAGATGCAGTTTGTAATGTACCTGTAACATTTCCTTCAAGATTAGCTACAAGTGTTCCTGCAGTTATGTTAAGATTTCCTGTATCTCCTGCTGATGCAGTAGTAGTACCTAAAGTCCATTTATCTTCAGACTCATCCCACATAATTAAAGCATCATTACCAGTAGAACCACGTTGAATAATAACACCTACGTCATTAGAGTTACTAGAGGCTCCACTATTTAATTCTAATAAATTGTCTTTAATAGTTGTGTTTGTGGTATCAACAGTTGTGGTTGTGCCTGATACTGTAAGATTACCTGTTACTGTTAAATTATCTGAAACAGTTGTTTCTGAGGTGCCGTGTCCTATTGTTATGGCTGTTCCTGATACGCCTGTACCTATAGCTACAGACTCACTTGAGTCCGCCGTGTCTACAATAAGATAAGCATCAGAACCTTGTTTGATTGTGAGGGCAGTTGCAGAATTATCACTTACGGCTACATTAATATCGGTTCCATCTGCACTAATAGAATCAAGTGCAATATCACCTACATTTGTAATATTAGCCTCATTAAAGCTTGTCGCCCCTAACGTGTTAGAAGCTGCTGTTGAAGTTATACCGGCGGCGGCTGTTATTCCCCCACCATCAGCAACAGTAATAGCATCATCTCCATCTGTGAAAGCTATCTTAGCTGTTTGTACTTCGCCCCCAACTTTTATATCTCCAGATACATCAACTCTTGTTGATGCGTTCAGGTCAATGATAGCCTCACCTTCAATAGTTAAAGTGCCATCAGCAGATGAGTGAATAAAAGAAGCTGTATCCCTAAATTGAATTTTTTCGGTAGTTGCCATGAGTATGTCATCAGAGAATTGAAAATAATCCTCGTCTTCCATCCACGTTATTACTCCGTCAGCACTATTAGCATTAAATGTTAAAACAACATCGGTATCACCATTTTCCCCAAGGGTTATGGCATCTGATTCCAGTGTAATTGCTGTAGATGCTTCTACATTGACTGTGGGCGCTGTAATCTGAATAACGCTATCTGCAACTAAATCAGCTTGCCCATCAGCACTAGAATGTAAATATATTGCGGTGTCTCTTAGCTGTACTCGTTGTGCAGCATTCATAAGTATATTTTGACTAGCATCAACAGTAAAAGAAGTAGAACCTCCAGTAGCAACAGTTATTACATCAGAACCACTAAAAGTAATACTAGTATTGGTATCGCTATCTCCTGTAATACTGTCTAACTGAATATCCCCAGCGTTAGTAAAATTAGAGTCACTTAAATCAAATGTACCAGTTACATCAAAATTGCCATCTACTGTTAAATTGCCCGAAACAGTCAGATTATCCGCTACAGTTGTTTCAGAAGTACTATGTCCTATTGTTATAGCTGTACCTGATATTCCGGTTCCTATAGATACAGATTCACTACTATTTGCCGTATCAATTATAATATATGCATCCGACCCTTGTTTTACTGTTAAAGCTGTTGCCGAATTGTCTGTTACAGCTATATTAATATCTGTGTCGTCTGCACTAATAGAGTCTAATGCTACATCTCCAACATTAGTAATATTTGCATCATTAAAACTAGTTGCACCTAACGTATTGGAAGCGGCTGTAGAAGTTATACCAGCGGCTGCTGTTATGCCTCCGCCATCTGCTATAGTTATTGCATTATCGCCGTCTGTATACCCAATGCTAGCTGTTTGAACTTCTCCTCCAACTTTAATATCCCCAGATACATCGACCCGTGTAGAAGCATTTAAATCTATAATAGCCTCACCATCAATACGCAAAGTACCATCAGAAGACTGTTGAATAAAACTAGCAGTATCTCCAAACTGTAGCTTCTCTGTACTGTTCATTAGGATATCGTCAGAAAATTTAAAGTAATCTTCGTCTTCCATCCACGTTAACACACCATCAGCCGTGTTAGCATTAAACGTAAGAACTATATCAGTGTCTCCAGCTTCTCCAAAAGTTATAGCATCTGACCCCATAGTTATTGCAGTGCTTGCAGCAATGTGCACTGTAGGAGCAGTTATCTCTACTTCTGTATCAGCATCAATATCTAGTTGTCCATCAGTAGAAGAATTGATATACAGACCAGTATCTCTAAACTGAATCTTATTAGTCGTATTAACCGTCCATGCACTGTTAAGGTTAGCGCCATCTAGTGCTAAGCCTGTTGAAGCATCAATATCTACAATAGGGGAGGTTATTTCTAATTCTGCATCCGCAGCAATATCAAGTTGTCCATCAGTAGAAGAACCTATGGAAAGAGCAGAATCTCTAAATTGTATAACCATTGCCGCATTTAATAATAATGCAGTATCAGCTACGTGAGTAAGAGTCACATCATTATCAGAACCAAACCCTAAAACTGCGGCATCGCTGTCTAATTTTAGGTCATTACTTATAGTAACAGCAGTAGAGGCATTAATGTCTACTGTTGCCTCTCCATCTATTCTTAGAACACCATCAGAACTTTGCTGTATAAATGACGCTGTGTCACCGAACTGTAGTTTCTCTGTGCTATTCATTAAGATGTCATCTGAAAACTTGAAGTAGTCTTCATCTTCCATCCATGTTAAAACCCCATCATTTGTTTCCCCATCAAAAGTTACTACAACATCTGTTCCAGATGTAGCATTGCCTATCGTAATAGCCATTCCCAGAAGTTTTGTAATCGGCCCTCCTTCTGCTGTTGTTCCATCATGTGTATGCCCCGACGAAGAATTAAATGCTGCTAATAATTGGTCAAATTCATCATTAGTATCTGCGGCATTAATAACGTCACCATCTGTGTATGAGGATTGTCTTGTGTATGTTGCTCCCATTATCTTCTAGCTCCTGGTTTGTATTCTAATTGAAATCCTTTAAGTGAGTAGGGGGACGAAACTCCGCTGTCTACTACACGAAGGGCTACTGCGAACCCACTGCCTTCTACTGGTTGTCGTACTAAGGGGTTCGACTGTCCTCCATACGTTGCTGTTCCATATACGGATGTTCCATACAGCGCCACAACACTTGTGCTATCAAAAGGATAAGGGTCGGGCTTAGGGGTATTTGCATCTTCGTAATCATATCGAACTAATAAATCTGAATTAACTGTACCTGTAGGCGCGTAACTTAATACAACCCTTTGAAAAGTTTTACGTATTCCTGCATCTCCCATAGTTAAATCAGGAGAACGGTATCTACCAGTTATAGTTGTTCCATCAAAAGTATTGCCTTGTTCTTGTCTATACACATACCCATCGTATCCTCCATGAATAACATAGCTAGTCCCACCATGTATATTAGAGTCCGTGCTTGATGGTCGAATGCCCACAAATTCAGAAAATTCATACTTATCTGCTTTTTTTGCACAAATTACGCCTTTTTGATTGTCTCCTGCAGATTTAGTAAAAAATATTCTATATTGTGTTTTTTCTGGTATAACCACACTATCAAAATCGCTAACATCGGTTTCATCTACAAATAACTGTTGTATAGGAGCAGATAAAGTGCCTAATTCAACGTCGCCAATTCTTTCAGTACCAGCTATGGTACGCAATCCGTCAGGGCCTAAAAATATTATATTACCAGCAAATTCTTGTATGGTGTTACCATTTTTACACCCTAACTCTTGGGTAACTGGTTGTAGCTGAAAATCTGCCGAAGTATTGCCAACTAATTTATATATCCTTTCATCTGAAAAAATGTATAAGACATCACGAAAAGGTATAAGTCCTGTTATTATACCATCAACTCCGAACGACCCTGCACCATTAGCTGTTGAAAAATCACTGTCACTATAAGGAGCAGTAAATACCACTTCTTGTGGTGTAGAAGACATCCCTGCAAAAAATAAAGAATTTTTAAAATTGTTTACATATTTAGGGTTTGTAGGTGCCCCAGTTCCATTTAAATCAGTGACTGATGAGTTATCATATTTAGATGCATGATTTGCCCCATCCGCCCATACTATAAAATCAGTTCCTGTTAAATTGTATCTAGCAAATGTATATTTACTTGCACTAGTTCTGCCCGTATCAATTTCAGTCCATGAGCCACTAGTACCTCCCTTATGTACTTTAGTGCCTCTAGCAGCTATTATATTTCCCTTAAACATAGCCGACATAAGCACTGCTTCACTACTTGAAGCGGTTTGGGGTACTATATTACTGTTCCACTTAGTATAGCCATTTATTCTTCTATATCCACCTTTAGGGTCAGGTTCAAAATTCTGTAACTCAAATGCCATTCCAGGTTCCATAGTGAACGTAGAACGGTCTAACACCAGCCCACCTTGCAGGGGAAAAACAAATGGATTTAACTGTGATTCATCTGCCATTAAATAGCCCTAGAAAAATGCAGCGGAAGATGACGTAGAAGGTCTAGATATAGCGGTAGACCTAATATATTCCGACCTGTTTAATAATAAACTTTGCATATGCTTTATGCCTTCTTCAAATCTAGCAAAGTTTAATTGATACTGCTGGGCTTCTCCTCTATACTGATACCCATAAGCTGTCGCCCCATCTACAATAACTTGTTGAAATTGTTCAGGTACAGTGGGTACATCTGTAGCTGCAGAAAGCGTAGTAGGCTTAGAAAAGTATTCAAATTTTAATTCATATGTTTTATCTGGGTATGGGTATAAAAGAAAGTTATTATCAGGAGTTCTAGCAACATGTGTAGGGGTTGCCCCAGAGTCAAATTGTGCTACTCTAACATCGTCACTGTGAGAAGCCGCTGTTGTTGAATTAGCCCCTCTAGTGCATCCTGTAAAAGTAGTTGAACTTGTTCCTGTATAGGTTATCTGTTCACTCTCTATATAAATAGTTCCTGTAGAGGAAAAATTAGTAGTGCTGTCCACTGTTATAGTGGTTGCAGAATCATTAAGTGAACCATTTAATAATGTAGCAGTAACATTATCTTCTTGAGTAACATTGTTATCTAAATATTCTTTGTAATCAATAACCTTTAGCGCACCTCCAGATGTGCCTAAAGTATTATCTTTAGTTATTCTAAATGTTTCATAATCAACATGCTTAGCAGTTGTAGGAATATCATACCGTATAGTTCCAGGAACTAACGTAGTAGTTTGAGTTGCATGATTAAACGGCCACCCAAATTCTCTTTGGTTAATATAATTAATTGCATCATTTACAGCATTTTTACATTGAGTTTGAAATCCTCTAGAACTAGTAAATCCTGCAGATGCTAATGAAACTTCATTAAATCTTATAATTACTAAATTAGTGATATCTAAGTAAGTGTACGCCATCTAACCCCTATATATGGTGGGGAGACCAAGATATACTCAGTCCCCCCGATAGCATTAAGCTAATTAATCTCTATTAACCTAGTTGGTCTCTAGTGACATCAGTAGCTTTATTTGTTGCACCCACATCATTACAATCAATGACACAAGCGTAGGCTCTTAGCCTTCCTGTAGCAGGAGCGGCTCCAGCAATTTTACAATCAATCGTATCAGTCGCTGACTGAAATTGTGTAAATAAAGATGCTGCACCTGTAGTAACATCGTTTGATTGGCCATTACTACCCTCAGCACAGAATCCTGTGGAGGTAATATCAGCACCATCAATAATGTCATCACCTGCTGCAAAGTCCATATCTAGAGTACAGCTTCCAGTAAAAGCTTTCTCTACTTCAGCACCTGCAAAAAGCACTAGGCAACCTGCAGGAATTTCAAGTAGTTGAAAGATGTCACCATCTGCTCCAGAATACCCGTCAGCTACAAGTGCGTCAATATCCAAGTAAGCTTGAATCATGCGCATTGAAGCCATTCCAGTATTGGACGGTAAGGCAGCAATAGAGTTAGATGATACTCCAGTAGTACTGGAAGAAGTCATATCATAAGTAGCCATGTTCTAATCCCTCCCTTACGCTATGTTGTACTTTGCGGTACAGATAGCTTCTGGTCGAAGTATCTTTCTACCGTATAAGTGCATTCCGCGGACAATGTCTGCGAACGAGTCAGGGTCACGATATGACTCTGTCTTCGTAATTTGTGAAGCTGAAGCTACGGCTGAAGAATGTCCAGCAACTATAATTCCATAGTTGGAATTCTGGTTAGATGTACCAGTTGTAGCTGGGCCTGTACCAATAGAAGGTAGATTGTTTGACACATAAACGTCAAACCCGTGTATCTTCCCTATGGATAGTCCCTTTCTTATTCCGCCAGACTCACCAAAATCCGCATTCATAAGACGAGAATCTTCGTCTTTCATTATTTCCACGAATGTAGGATGAAGTACAAGCCATCGGCCATCAGAGTCAACGAACTGGGTGTCTAGCAATCTGCCCATTCTTGCAATTACTTGCAATGGTGATGCAGTTGCCGTAGCTAGAGCGGTTGCTCCACCAGTACGTGCCTGAATTGGAATAGAGTGGTCATCAGCACTACCAGTAGTGATGTTACCAAAGCTTCCCTTTTTAAGTTTCATAGATGAAAGTAATTCGTCAGTACCTGCACCAGAAACTGCTTTAGAACCTGAAACGGTGTCATTAGCTGTTCCTGCAACAGTATTTATAGTTGCTTGCTTCCATCCTGCTAGATAACCAAGAACTTCCATATCGTGTTGGTCTCTCAGCCTGTATCCTGCACGGTCAGCAGCCATAGATTCAAAGTTCACATGAGAGTGAGCTTCTTCAATATCGTCTACTTTAAATGCAAAATAATTGGCCTTGTCAACTACGAGTTTGAAGTCTTCGTCGTCCAAGTCTTGTGGAGTAATCTGGGTTCCCCTAGCGTACTCCTTAACGGTGATTTCTGGTTCTTTAATAATTTTAACCGTGTCACCGAAATTCGCAATTTCTCCAAAATAGTCATTATTAGTTATGCTATCTGCTACAGAGGATTTACGAAAGGCTTGCTGAACTTTCTGTGAGTAAATTACCGGGCTAAAATTGCCATTAGGTAAATTACCGTATCCAGCTGCTGTCTTAAATGCCATTATATTGTCTCCCAATAGGCTATAACCGATTCTCTAGACACTAAAAGGCCAGTGTTCAAAGGGTGTCCATATAGGGGCCAAAAACTTCTGGGTAGTTAATAGGTATAAAAAAATCAGAAACTCTGCTACACTCAGAGTTCAAAAACGTAATTAAGTGCTAGTGTAGACACTTTTTTGGCAAGTAGCCCATGAGGGGTTGCCGTAGATATATAATTTTTACCACAAAAGTCAACAAAAGTAAAGAAAAAAATTACCTTTGTGGCCTACTTACATCATAAACAAAGTTTCCAGATTGAATAGCTTCCATTATAGAGTCTTCATTTCTTGCATAATCTTCAGCTTTCATCTGGGCAACATCGGATTCTCGCCATTGGTTGCTTTGCCCATCTTTGCTTTTTGCAACATTTGCGTTCTGTCCTCTTGTCGTTACAACTTTAGCGGCATCATTATCAGTCTTTTTCTTTTTAGAGCCTAGCATACCTGTATCAACTTTATATAAGTCAATAGCTCTAGATGCTGCATGTGCATCAGAATCATTTTCATATAACGCTTGTTGTACCCATTTAGGTTGAGTAGCTACCCATTCATGAAATTTTTCATCTGCTCGTATGCTTTCAAAATCAGGATGTGAACTAATTAATTCAGCTTCAGCCCTCTTTCGAGCAGCATCAGCTTCTTTTTCTGAAATAGCTTGTAATCGTTTTTCTATAGATGAATCAAATTCTCTGGCTTTCTTCGATGCTATAGTTTCTATTATCTTGGCTACATCAGGGTATTCTTTAGACCACGCCGCTAATTCTTCATCCGTCTTAGGTAGTTTAATAGCTTTCTGCGTAGCAGAACTCAACTGTTCTCTAAGAGCATTTATTTCTTTTTTACTCTCGTCCTCACGTTGGCTCATATGCCTACGTAAATCACCATACCTTTTCTTAAAAGTTTTTTCTTCTGCAGAAAGATTGCTTGTTTCTTCAGCATCATCTTTTGCATCTTGTTCCTGTTGAAGGGACTGCGCACGTTCCTCTTCTAGTTTTTTTAATTTTTCATCGTCTGCCGATGTATCTTTTGTATATCTCATTGGAACTTTTTTAATATCTTGCTTTACAGCAGCAATAGCTTCGCTCATAAATATCTCCTTATAAATGTCCCGGCATTTTTATTATAGCACAAACTGTAGTTATTATGCAACAGTTTTTTATCCTACATCTACACCTAATTCTTCAGCTTTCTTTTGGCCTTCTTCAGACTGCCAATATGTCATAACACTAACTTTGTAATCGCCTGTTTTAGCATCATCAGGTACAAATTGTTTGGTTGCTTGAATTTTGTATTTATCATCGTTAATAACACTGCTGTCATTAGCTTCATTCATAGCATCAAAAGCAGCAGTAGTGCCTTCTTTCATAGAATCAATTACCCAGGAGTCTACGGTATCTCTTGTTTTAGCCGCAGCATAAAAAGCTTGCTCTGCTCTAGATAATTTAAAGAAGCTTTTCATAGTTAATCCAGTTTTAAGAAAATCAGTGTATTGGTCTACACCCATTAAACCATTAGGGTCAAACTCCCCCTCATTAAGTGCTTTATTTATATTAGCATACGCGTCAACGCCTTGCACCGTCAGTCTTTCAATGCCCTTATCATAAAAACCGTAGTCTTTGGCACGTTTAATTTTTGCTTCTCTTCTTCTTTTTGTTTTTTCTGAGCTAGAGTATGTTCCAAGAGATTTGCCTTCTGAATCTACTGCATACGTTTGATTAGCGGCAATAATTTCTGCCATAGATTGCCCTTCATAAGTGCCTTCTAGTTCTTTGTTCCATCCTAAATTTGTTGCTGCTGCATCAGTTAAATTAGCTGCGTAATTTTCTATCTCGTCGGTAGTTGCATCATCGTCTAATGTTGCCGCCGCTATATCAAGTTTAGTTGGTCTGTATCTACCAGAGCGGATTGCAGCTCTTTGTGGATTAGTAAAAGACTCCATAAAAGCCGCTGGAAAATTTGCCAATGAATAATCCTGAACATTAGTTTTGTTTGTGAAAGGGTCTCCTAATCCTCCTGGAGTAGGAGGGCCAAATTGTTTGTTAAAAGATGCTTGTACGCCTGTTTGTAACTCTTTTAGTTCTTTATCCCATGCGTCAGGAGAAGCAAGCCCCTCCCAATTCATTTTATCAGGAACACGCTTGGCTGCTCTGTCAGCTTGATACTTTTCCATTTGCGCATCCATTTTTCTCTGGCTTTCTATATCTTTCACCGCTTTCGCTGCACTAGATAGCTCATCTTGTCCCTCTCCTCCTGTAATATAGTCAACCGCGCTTTCACTTAAAAGCTTTGGAGTAGGGTCGGGGGTGGGGTCAGGAGTAGGAGTAGGGTCGGGAGTAGGTGTAGGTGTAGGAATAGGCGTTGGGCCAGGGCCTGGAATAGGACCAGTTGGTAATTCATCTGGACTCATCCAAGGCAACCTTTGGTCTTCTGGTAAATAGTGTCCTATATTTGGTGCTACAACTTTGGGCATTACATATGGGTTAAACTGATATGTTGGTGTAGGTTGCGGATTGTATCCTTGATAAGGAAACCCAGGCATCCCAATAGATGGCCCTCCATAATATGGAAAGTTAGCTCCTGGATAAGTACCACCTGGTGTAATATAAGCACTAGAAGCGGCTTGTGGTATAGGCGTAACGCCAGCTTGCGCTTTCATTATACCACCTTGATATGTTTTTAGTTTTTTCTGGTTCAATATAAGAAATTTGCCCATCAAATTCCATATCCTGTAAGCCAGATAATGCTTCTCTACGCATCCCTTCATATGTAGCTAACCCATGAAATCTTACAACATTAGCAGGAACAACAAGTTCCCCTTCACTCATAAGAACCATTTGGTCATCTGCTACTTCTTTTTTAGTAGCTCCTGGAGGGGGGTCTCCCTCCGCAGCATCTTGATAATCCATATCGGGGGCGCCTAAGCCAATCATAACAGCCATTCCTGTTGATTCTTCTGGTTTAGTTCCTTTTTTTAACTCCTCGTCTATTTTAACAGTTCCTTTTTTAGCTTGAGTAGGAGTAGGAGTAGGAGTAGGAGTAGGAGCGCCCAACGCTTTTTCCTTTGCTAATTCTTCTTCTACTTCAGCTATAGCTATATCTCTAGGGTCATTAGACGCTGGGGGTTTTCCTGGTCTCCCTACAGGTTTGGGCACTGTAGTGTTTTGTTTAGCCCCTTGTGCATTCTTTGGTCCGCCACCTGTAGGTGCAGACGTAGCCGCTCGCATCGGCATCATTCCTTGTTGAGCCATAAGTGCCCCTCCCTTTTTTTGTGTAACTGTGTAATCATCTGTAGATTTCATTGGGTCTGGTTCTACTATATTGTCAGGACGAGTTGGTACTTCTTTTTCAGGCATAGTTTGAACATTATCGGAAGTCCCTAGACTTAACATAGGCAATCTTCCACCTAACTTTTCTATACTTTTTATATCTCCTTCACCAACAGCTACAGCAGAAGCAATAGCTGCCTGAATAAATGTATCTCTATCAGGGTACTTTTCACGCAACGCTCTACCAAATAAATTATTATTGTGGTCGATTTTGCTTTCTTTGTCCTCCCCTTCTCTTCCAGCTATAAAAGCTTGTCCTTGTGTAGACTCTACAAGTCCTCCTAATAGTATGTGACGTAAAGTATCTTCTGTTTTGTCATTGTCTTTAAATTCTAAATTATCAGCTACTTCCCTAGATATATTAAATGCCCCCATTACTGCATCATTATCTCCTAAAGCCAGTGCACCAAGTTTATTTATCCCAGCTTTTAGATTATCCATAAAGGGAGCGTCCTCTCTAGCACCGTATGGAACCATCCCTAGTTTTTCTACTAGTGGTTTTCTTTGCCCAGTAAATTCGGTATCTGTGTAATCATCCATTGATAGGGGTCTCATATCTTCTGTATTAGCCATTTTTGTCCTCCGCAGAATGCGCAACTTCATCACGCAATGTTTTTAATCGTTTAAGCTCTTTAATTGCACCTTGAGCTTGATACAAATCTTTTGGGTCAATGGCTTGTTCCATAACTAAATGGGCTGCCTTAACTCGTTCATTCATATATTCTTCTAAAGCATCTACATTTTTCTTGGTACTAACTAAACTAAGTAACTTCTTTGCCGTTGATGGCGTCACTGCATTCCTCCTAAGTCAGGGGGCATTTGAGGAGGGGCGCCTTGTGGCTGGTCCGTTCCACTAAATCCCGGTTCTTCAGGAGTAGGTGCATTACCGACTCCTATATTACCTGCCCCTCCACCCGATGGGTCTTGGGGGTTTAATCCCTGCGCAGTTTCTTGTTGTTGTCCTTGCATACCTTCTCCTGCAGCTTTTATTATTTCTGCTTGGATATAGGCTTCTCTTTCATCATTAATTAACTTATCAGCATCCAAGTCCATAGACTTAGCTAGTTCTCTAAGCACAACTGGTAGTTTTACAAATGCTGCTAAGCTAGGGTTATTGGAAATCTGCAATAATTGCAGTAATCTTTGAGACCTGACTTCATTTTTCATAAGAGACTCAGTACCTCTGGACTTAACTTCTAAGTCTCCTTTAGCTTGTGGGTCAAAGTTAAATTGCATATTAAACGCATAAAAAGCTTCTCCTAATGGCTGTAATAAATAATCATCAATATTCTTAACGACACTCTTAATGCTTAACTGTGCCGCACCCATTAACATAGATATACCAGCCGCAGTTCGGCCTGTTCCCTGAACTCCCGTTTGTCCATGGGAATATGAAGGGATGCCTGTAGCATCGTCAGCTATAGACCTAGCTTTATCAAACATCATCATGTTTTCTTGAGATACATTAGGATACTTAGTGCCAAACAAAGACTGGCCTGGTGCTCCACCTTGTCTCCTAAATACTTTTCCAGGGTATACACTTAAATCCTGCCCAGGAACCATATTAGTTTCATCTATCTCAAATACCAGATTACCCGATAACACTGCGTTATCAACAGCCATTCTCATAAAACCATTCATTAGCGATTGAGTATCTGACATATTCTCAGCTAGTCCGACACCAAAGAAACTATACGGATTCAACTCAAATGGAGAGGCGCAGTAAGGTATACGTTTTGGCGTAAAGGGGTTAATTACTAAACGAAGAATAGTGTTATGGCATACCCAGCAGTTAACCTGTAATGTATCTACATCGTCAAATTCTTTCGGGATATCAAGGCCAGCTTCTTCAGCCATATCTTTATCAATGTTGCCCCAAAATTCTAATACTTCAAAACGGTCTACATTAAAGGAATTCCTATAGTCTTCTAAATCGGTTTCCCACCATTTACGGACATAGTTTGTTCCCATACCAATGCAATCGTCAATAGCGTCATCTTTAAAATATGGTCGCTTTTTAAGCGCACGTAGTTCTGAGTGGCTTAGTCTATGTCTCTGTATAATAAATTCGCATTCGTCCATGTTCTTTGCATCAGAATCAGGATAAAAATTCCAGATAGAGACATTCTCTACTTTGGGTACAGTTTTAACTACAGGAACATATTCGCCTTCTTCATTCCAGTTAGGGTATTCTTTCTCTAAAGCAAAAGGACCTTTTAGAATGCCAGTACCGAATAGAGCCATTTCAAATGCAGTTGACCTAAGATGCTTAGAGGCACTAGACTCTTCCAACTGGTCTAGTATAAGTTTCTCCATTTTTTTAGCGGCTTCTTGAGCAGGACTTATTGTCTGTGCCGTTGGAGTTTTACCATACCCCGGTTTTAATTTATCCTCTATAGGCTGTAGTTCTTCTTTTAGATTGCCTACATATAAATCTCGCATTGTCTGCTCGGTAGCACCAGGAGGTACTTCTCGACCATCTCCAGCAAAACCATATGTCTTACTTAAATCTTCTAGTAGCTCTTCAGGAGCTTTCGGGTCAAAGTGAACCGCCTCTTCTACGCCTTCAGGAATACGCGTTGCTTCGATACCGATTGGAAATCTTTGTCCTGCAAAGAGGACATCTGTGATTTGCCCATAGGCCGCAAGGACTTTTGTCTTTGTAACTTTGATAAATACTTGAGATTTTTCCGTTGATGTAAATTGTGTCTCGGGTCCGTACAAGCCCCTATACTGGCGTTACGCATCTAGCCACCTCTCTTCTTCATCTCTACGACTGCTCTCTACATCTATGAACTTCTGTTGAACATATCCAGCCAATTCTTCTGAACCGCTTTTAGGCTCAATCATAAATCCTTCTGCGTTGCTATCTTCTTCTGCCATATTTAATACCCAAAGGTTGCGTCAGCAGGTGCCCATTGTGAACTTCCCTTATCTATAGGGTAGTCAAAAATAGACCTACTAACAGGTCGTGACATTATACCATATCTTAGCGCATCATACAAATGGTCTTCTGCTTTTGTATCTACATCTTCTGGATTAGTCTTACTAAGAGGTAGTACAGGTAATTGCGCTATTAAATTGGTACAACTATCAAAAATTTCCAGACCAGCACGGTCTGCGTCTTCATCTATTTGCAATCGTCTATGCACTTCGTTCTTTCCTGCAACACGACTGCCTTTACTCCTATCCGAAGGTCTCCATCTACAGCCTTCGACAATCATTTGTTCAGCCAGAGATGGGCCAGTATCGCCACGCTTATGCCAAAGGCTAGAATCCAGCACACCGTAAGAAATATTACCATCGCCTTCTTCTGCCTCCATAACCATATACGCCAACTCCTTTGCCGTTACTTTAGTTACGTACAACTCTCGGTACACGATTAAAGTATCTGTAGAGGGGTCTACTGTGAACCACAGAACCCCAGTATAAGATGAGTAACCATAGTCGCATGCTCTAAACTTTCTCCATGAATTAGGCACATCAAATGAAGTAACAACGTGCCTGTCTCTTCTAAATTCCCCGAACGCAGCACCTTCTGCTATGTCCCAAGAACCTTCTAATAACTGTTTTCTCTGCACCTCGGGCAAAGAAAGAAGCATTGCTTCGTAGTCGCCAGCTTCAGATAAGTAGGGGTTATCTGCTAGTCTCGCTGGGATAAATCTTCTTTTGAAAAGAGATTCCCCTGCCCTACTGTGTTTATCAGGGTATCGTAATACCTTACCCGTCGAGATATCCGTCGCTGCAAACGACTTATCGGGTATAGAAGGGTCAATAAACATCTTCTTAACCCATAAATGACCAGGACCTCCAGGATTCGTTGTAGCTCGCATATAAACAGGTAGAGTCGGGTCTGCAGTCCTAAGACGCGAGCGTAAATAATCCCAAGCATACGGTGTACTGTATTGCGTAAGCTCGTCCACCCCAATATAAGTAAAAGCTTGACCTTGATAACGTAAAACATCCTTATCCTGCTCTAAGTATGTCATCCAAATTCTGGCACCAGATGGAAAAGTCCACTGACTCTTTTTCTCCATCCATCTTGCACCAGGAAAAGCCTTGGGGTATATCTCCTGACTTTTATGTATTAGTTCTCTTAGTTCATCATTTGTACGCCTTAAAATCAAAGCATTAAAATTACTATTCGTGCAATATCGCAGTGGGTCTACTATAAGGGCAAAGCTTTTTCCGCCCCCTGCGGCTCCTCCATATAATACTTCTCGTTCTGGAGCAGCTAAAAAATCCGTCTGCGGTCCTTTATTAGGTTCAAAAAGAATACTAGGCTGTTCTTTCTGAACAGAGGGTTCCTCATAATTAGGGTTTACCTCTTCATAATCAATATGTTCTTCTTCATCTTTCTCAAGCTTAGCAATCTTTTTTTGCGCATGTACAAGACTTAACTTAGCAGACTTGTGCGATTTCTTAGCTTTAAGTAGTTCGCGTTCTTCAAGCGTGAGCGGTTTGCGTGGTGACGTTACCTTGCGCTTCCGCCTTGGCTTCATAGCGTTTTTGTTTAACATATCTTCGTTTATCCGCTTTGTCTGTTTTTACACGTTTCCAAAGTCCCATACCCGTAATTCTTCTACCAGTATACTCGCTTAACCAACGTGCCACCTCTTCATAAGAAGACTCCCTTAAATATTCAGTAGCTGTGTACAGTGCCTCTAGTTGCTCTTCAATAGGAATAAGCAAATAAGGGTCATAGTCACTAGTCTTAAATCCCCACGGCACTTTCGGGCCACTCATCCTATCGTATCTATTAGTGGGATTCAATTTTTTCGCTATCGTCATTCTTCTTTTCCGGCAATATAAATAATCCAATAGGCTTGTCAGAAGAAACACTTATCTTCTCTACTTTAGACAGCCCTACTCGGTCTAATAATTGTTGTGATGCACTTAATACTTCCCTGTTGCCCATAGCAGTAGGGTCATCTAGTACCCCCACCATAGACATTACAGCTTTAGGTGCATTAGCCGCCATCTCTAACTCTGCACGTTCTATAATCTCAGAACGCAACGATTGCACAATTACATGTGAATTTGTACTAGGAGCATACCCAGCAATACGCATCGCTTTTGCATAGCTACCTTTAGCTTCCCCAAACAATGCGTTTAGGAATTTTTCTTGTAAATCAGTTAGTTCTTTAGGCATTTCTTACCTTCTTTCCTGCACTTTTAGTTCTGGCAAATGACCTGTTCTTGGTCTTACTTTTTACAGATAATTTAGAATTATTCATAGGATTACCTGTAGTATGGTGAACATCTTTGCCATCTCCTTTATGAACAAGCCCTTTTTTAGCCATAATAGCCCTAGCTTTGTTTCTGCTAGACCTTCGTTTTATTTGGTTTGGCTTTCCTTGATAATTATCATACTCCTTACGGTACTTCTTTTGCCCGTCATATTACTCGATTCCTGTATAATATTCTTGAATAGAAACTACTACATGCAATCTGTTGGCAGTAGCAGCTTGAAATTTGAGTATCTCCTGTGCTTTTAATACTAAGTCCCTAGATAATAACTCCGAAGTACCGTTAGCAGACACCGCCTTTGTTTTAAATAAGCTGAATGTAGCTGGGCTTGACGCAGCATCCGTAATAGAGACTGTAATAGTATCTGCATTCCCAGAGTCTTCAGACACTATAATAGAACTAATTATAGCATACGATTTTGCAGGAACAGTGTACACTGTAGTTAAGGTAGTACCTGTTAAATCCGCTTTTGCATTAGTATGCCTAATTGTGGCCATTAAATATCAGTTCCTTTTTCTGTTTTAACTTTTTCAGGTAGTATCTGACACGCAGGTTTTGCTAAATATACAGTTGGACTTTTTAAAATAATATTAGCTTTAACATTAACTTCTGCAAAACACTCCTCTTTTGTTTCTAATAATTCTAAACCTGTAATCATATCACAGGATTCTACATAAGGTGCTGAACACACTAATATTATAGGCAACCACATTACATCAGCTCAAAATGAGGACCATCAATAAAAGGTCTACGGTTTTGTTTACGTCTTTCGTCAACGTAATGGTTCATTGCGGCTTCCATTGTGCCTCCCCATTCTCTAATATCCCCTACACTCCAAGCAGCGCCCCATTTTACGGCTACGCCTTTTTGAATTGCGGCTTCTTTCATAGCATCTGCTATATCATCATAAAACGAAATTTCCCATGACGCCCTACCGTTAAGATACGCCATTAAATCGACGGCATCTCCAGTGAGGTGCTTTGAGTTCATGGTCTGGCTTGCGCCGCTATCGTAAAGGGCTTTTTGCTCCTCCTGTGTTCTCATGCCACAGATTACACCAAAATCAACTTTACTAACTTCAATGGCTTTACAAACTACGCTGTGCAATTCGTTTTTTACGCCATCTAATCTGCCTAAGCTTCTTTGAGATAACATAAAGCTCATGTCGTTCTTTCCTTTCTCTTGCCCACTTATTGTGGTATTTAAATCTAGTTACGGGGAATCTCCGCTCCCCTAGATACCTTTCTTCATATCGTATGTGTACCGGTTTATTTCCTATTCCTCGCACCAAAAAATTTACTGACAGACCGTATCCCAAACGATGCGGCCACTATCGCTCCCAAAGAAATTTGATACCAATCAGGCATCTGCTGCAGTGCGATAAACCCATCAGTCACGACCTGTCGTCCCCACGAACCGCAGAATGAAAGAATTAAAGGTATTGAGAATAAAACTGTGAGCCATTCGTCTTTCCACGAACTTTGTGTAGCTCTTATAGCGGCCAATTCCCAGTCAATCTCACCTGTAGCCTCTTTCATACGAATCTGTGCTTCGGCTTTCTGTACAGCAGTCTTGCCATCTATCCAAGATGTTGCAAGGCCACCAACAGAGCCTAGTAATGTTGATAATGCACCAATCATTTTACCATGCCTTACAACTCCAGTAACGTGCCGATGTTTTCGGTCCAGGGTTGTCACAATTATGTCTTGCTCTAAAATTAGCGCGTCTACCTGGAATATTTTTCTTAATGGTCATATTAGGGTCACCAAACATAACTCTTTTTACTTTACCTCCATCATTAACAAATACAACCGATTTTTTTCTGCCATATCCAGGCTCACCTTTTCGTATTCGTCTAGGGGTATTAAGTGTAACTTTTTTTCCTTTATACTCAGCCATATTACGTCCTATACGCTCTAGTTTTTTTAGCAATATTTTTAGGTTGTTTTACAAACTGTTTACCTTTACGATTGCCTGCTGCTTTTGCTTTATTTGTTGCAGCTTTCTCACCAGGACTAAGAGCTTTCCAAGCAGCATCAGGTAGATACCTCCTCTTACCTTTAGAAGGTTTACCAGAAGAGGTTCTCCACTTTTGACTTCCCCAATCTTTGAGGGATTTTTGTGATGCTTTAAGTGACATTACTTCTTTTTAGTCTTACCAATTATCCTATTTACTGCTTTTATATCCTGGTCTGACACTCTAGAGTCATTTTTTAATGTATTTAGAAAAATTTTCATATCCTGAATTGACATTCTAGGGTCTCTTGGTGAAATCTTTTTCTTTCGTATAATGTTTTTGGCTATTTGCTTATCCTGGTCTGACATTCTAGGGTCATCAAAAGTAAGTCCTGGGCTTTTAAGCATTTTGTTCGCTGTTCGATGAGCAGCGGCAGTCTTTCCTATAGTCCGACCAGCTTTAGCGGTTATTACTTTTTTCACGCCGCCTTTAGC
>Ga0115105_10587922_pt1 | contig 19585 bp, 9 predicted proteins | sample CN18umnscriptome_FD_89648 | JGI IMG/M metagenome (GOLD analysis project Ga0115105, IMG submission 89648) | Marine eukaryotic communities from Pacific Ocean to study complex ecological interactions - CN13ID_155_C17_100m_0.8um Metatranscriptome... | ecosystem: Environmental > Aquatic > Marine >... | reverse complement strand
GTTAGTACTTAATGCAGTACCAGATAATACTTCACTGTTATTGACTTTTAGTACCTTACCAGATGCAAGGTTAATGTTCTCAGAAGATCCCCAGTTGTCTCCAGTTGCTTCAAAGTTCCATGTCTTATCACCGTCACCTGAGTCAACGGTTAAACCTGCTCCGTTTGCAACAGAATCATCTGCAGAACCAGTAGCTAATTGAACATTTTTATCATCAATATTAACTGTAGTAGAGTTAATTGTTGTAGTCGTACCATCTACTTGAAGGTCACCAGCAACAACAACTTTACCTGTATTATCTCCAACACCAGCAGGGTCAAGAGTCATGGTCGCAGGACCAGAAATGGTATTAGATGTAACTCTAATAGCAGATCCTGAAGCACCTGTATGGAATGCAGAAGCAGTAACTGTAGAAGAAGCAACTACGGTACCAGTAACACCAAGAGATGAACCATCAAATGTTAGGTTACCACTGTCTTCCAATTCTCCAGAAGTACCAGCAATAACAACACGGTTATCTGTCAGATCTGAAATTTTTGCAGTAGAAGCGACTAATCCAGCACCACCAGAAATGTTAGCACCGCCATTAGCATCTATAATTCCAGTAGTTGTAGTAATACCACTGACTGATAAGTTAGTTGCTTTAGCATATGTAACAGTACCAACACCAGTTACGTTTATAGCAGCAAATGTAGCACCAGAAGATCCACCAAGAATAGACTCAGATATGGTTTGATATGTTACCTTACGGTTTGTACCACCTGCACCGTCATCAACGATGAATAGATCGGCATTAGCAAGTGTAGTTGTTGCTGTACCACCGTCTATATCAAGAGTTGTGATTGGTGTAGTTCCTGCAGTTAATCCAGAACCAGAACCAGCAAAATTACCACCAGTAACTGTTCCTGAAGCAGTAACAGCACCCGTTACTCCAAGTGTACCACCTGAAAATGTAAGATTGCTATTATCTCCAAGAGCACCAGCAGTGCCAGCGATAACAATACGGTTAGCAGTTAGATCACTAACTGTAGCAGATGCTAAAGTTGATTCTCCAGTAACACCTAATGTTGTTGATACTGTAGCAGCACCTGTAACACCAAGAGTAGAACCATTGAATGTCAGGTTACCACTATCTTCTAATTCTCCAGAAGTACCTGCTAATACAACTCTACCTGATGTTAGATCAGCTACTGCTGCAGATGTTGCAGCGACTGTTCCACCAGATATAGGACCAACAAATGATGTAGCAGTTAGTGCTCCTGATGATGAATTGAATGTAAGATTACTTCCTGTTTTTGGTTCTTGAGAACCTGTTGCTCCAGTAGCGAATACAGGGAAACAAGTTGTATCACTACTTTCATCTACTAATGTTAAACTAGTAGAATCGAGAGTAGCATCCCAAGATAAATTACCACTACCATCTGTTTTCAGGAATCCATTATTAGTGGCAGTTCCAGGTAGAGTATAAGTTAAATTAGCAGCTAAAGATGCAGGTGATTTTAGTTCAATATAGTGAGTTCCATTATTAGTACCTTCAACAACTCTTACAGCAGATCCTGCTGTAGTAGTTTCTTTTGTCCAATATCGATGAGATCCAAAAAACTTATTGTTTGATGTTGTGGAGTCAATTCCCACGTAGAGGTCATATTTGTCTGTTGTAAATCCTGGTTCACCTGCTCTTAGACCAGGTAGATTTGCAAACAGACCCCTCTTAAACTGTATAACAGGAGCAGCCATTAAAAATGCACGTTATTTTTCCTACTAGGTATTTATTTTATAAAAATTCTTTATCTAAAAACTACCAGCATCTACATCTATCTTATCATCAAGATAATCATCTAAGTAATCCAATGTTCCTGTAGAAAGTCCTACTGGTGTAGGGTCTGATGTATGGTAAACGCTATTAGCAACCGCAGACACAAATGTATGAATACCTGTGTTGTTAGAAGGTATTGTATCAGTTGCTATAACCCTAAATGCGTTTGCATTAACATTAAAAATAGGCAACCATCTATCACTAGCATAATCCGTTGCTCTTGGATATGTATGATTTGTTGCATGACTATCTTGTTCACAAGTAAATGTTAATGAATTATCAGCGATCTTGATGTAATGCCCAGTGCCAAATCCATGATTAGGAATTTGTAATGTAAGATGTCCAGTAACACCATCCCACCAAGCCATATTTGGTGTGACTGTTGTTGATATTCCTACTGCTGAATTTATTACTTCATCGGGGTTTACAAATACAAACTTATCGTTAGGTGCATCATAGGTTAGCACATACTTATTAGCGTTTGCATTTAAATTAGTTGAAGAGACATCTAAAAAGTCTTTTAAACTGGTCACTGAAATTCCTCCTCACCTAAAAACTACCAGCATCTAAATCTATCTTATCATCAAGATAATCATCTAAGTAATCCAATGTTCCTGATGAAAGTCCTGATGGTGTAGGATCTACTGTAGATATTCCTACTGCTGAATCTATTACGTCGTCTGGATTTACGAATACAAATCTATCTTGAGGTGCATCATATGTTAGTACATACTTATTAGCAGCTGTAGTTAAATTAGTTGAAGCGACATCTAAAAGTTCTTTTAAACTGCTTACTGAACTTCCTCCTCCACTGCCGTCTGCAAAAATAACCTCAATAGCACCCCTTCCAAATAATGAGATATTATCATCCGCAATGTTACTATCATCTACAGTAACATTAGGGGCAAGACTGCCACTTCCAGTATCGTCAACTATAATATCCATTAGTGGTAATCACCATAACCTTTGGTAATTGTAACTCCAGTTGTTCCATTAACTTTTGCCTGACCAGTAATTACTTTGGTCTTCTTATTGTTATTACTATTCATAATAATAACATCATAATGATACCTACCAGAAGTCAGGGATCCAAATCCACTCACAGTATCATCAAGAGTTATGGTCAAAGCACCTAAAGTAGGATCGGCACCAAAAGTAGCACCAAAAGCAACACCCCTATTCTCACTGGAATAAAGGTGTTTTCTCATATGGGCATCAAAAGTATAGTTAGTTAAATTCAATGGAGTATTATCACTCTTTTTCAAGTTGAATGTTCTTGAAAAATCAGTGTCAGTTTCAATTACTATATTGACGACTGGAACTGCCATTATGCCTACCTATATTGGAATTATTTATCACGTATCATCGCTTTGAGGATTTCAATCTCCTCCTTTAGATGAATAATTTCATTTTGTTGTCGGATACGAGAATTTTTTTCGACCATATACCTTTCGTAAGATACATGGTCGGTGTTTACAATAGCACCACTATCTAAATCCCGTTTTAGGTAGTCGTGATCATTTACTGGTGCTTTTTTCATACCTTGGGAATAGGTAAACCTTTAATTAAATCTTTTTCAGATGGTTTCTTGGGATTAGTAACATCCTTATATTGACGATAAATTTTATCGTCAACAGATTCCTTTTCTTTTAGAAAATTTTTGAATGATTTCATTGTTAACACTTCCATTTTCGTAGTGCCAATGCCTTACGAGTTGGAGACCCATCAGGTTTCTTCATCGGTCCTTTGACACCACCCATGCGAGCACAGAATGATCTTTTACGTGGACCACCTTCAGGTTGTGGTGCTTTTAGATCAGAACCAGGATTCTCACGTTCATAAGACTTCCTACCCTTCTCATTCAATCCACCCTTCTTGTTCTTACCTTCCTTACGTTGCCATGCAGCAGTCTTAGCTTCTACATTCAATGTCTTAGGATAGTCTTTGTCACCTTTCTTAGCAGGAGGTTCTCCACGCTTTCTCTTAGCATGGATGTTATCCCACAATCCTTTTTTCTTACCTTCCTCTATGAATTGAGTAAATGTTTTCATTACGCTAAAGCAATAACTCTGAAGTCACGAATGCTTGGTGACTGTGCCTGATTGGTAGATGTTACTACTACCTTTATCTGGTAACCACTAAACTGAGGAAGACTATTCGCAGTGAACTGATGTTCTAGGAATTGTCCTGCCACACTATTACTTATCCTTCTATCAGATTGCCCATCATTATTCTTACCATCAATAACCTTACCATTGATATCAAAGTTATTGAATCCAGGCATTAGTTCAAATACTCTATCAGGTTCAGAACCATCTGATCTTCTCAATCTATACAATACTCTAACATCAGATGTTCCTGGTTTGAATGCTGCAAGAATAACTTTTAGTGATGTTGCAGGATTCTCAAGACTTATAACCTGAGTCACATATGAGAATGTATGAGGATCTTCTAATAGTGTATTAGATCTTCTGTCAGTAATGTAATTTGTAATAGGAGCATTTACTCTATTTGTTTTTAGTGTAATGTTACTATCTTCTACATCAACTATTGGAGATAGATCTTCATTAGTTGTACTTAGAGTAACATCAAATGTAAAGGATTTTGCACCAGGTAATGTTGGTATCTTTACATTCTCATTCACTCTAGATGCGATGATTCTAGGATCACTGAATACAGTAGTTCCAGTAAGAGATACAGGTTGGAAACCACGATCTTGGAATGATATTTCATTACCACTTATACTAGTACCAGAAGTTGTTCTAACACTTGCAGAAACTGTAGTTCCATCAGGAAGAATCTGAGTTATATTTGGTCTCATAGTTTCAAACTGAACATTCCTAGATGCTCTAGCATTTACACCACCACCCAATGAATGAGATGTGAATGTCTTAGAACCACCCATCTTCAAATAATAATGATCTAATCCAATTTTTTCAGTAATGTTATTTGTAACATCTGCGAAATCATGAGTCTTATTGATTTCTCTCAATGATACTCCCTTGAATTCATATTTCTGGATAGGTGTTCCAGGTAAGAATGATTGAGAAGATGTACCATCAACACCTCGTGTTGTAATACCAGTCAATATATTATTACCTACACCAGTGTAAGCAAGAATCTCATCACCAATTACTGCGAATCCTGGGTTAGTTGTTGTAACCTGACTACCCTCAAATAAATTGAAGTTAGTTGAACTAGCAACACTAATATTTGCAATAGAACTTGCACCATATCCAACAGTTATATTAGTTGGAACTGTATCACCATGAACTCTAATAATTTCGACCTTGTTATTGAAAGCGTGCATACCATGATTAGGATGCGATACTCTTATATGCTTACCATCAAATTCATCACCATTTATAGTGACACTTGAAGGAACGATTGATGCTAGGGTTGATCCTACACCTACACCTCCTCCAGAACCAGGAACATATTGAATCAATTCAGATGTATTGAAGTCTTGACCAGTAACTCCTGTCAACTGTAAACTGTTTGTTGAAGTAACAACACCTACAGTAAATATTAGGTTTCTACCTAAATCATTATTTCCTAATGTTGCAGTTAAAGTATCTCCAACTGCATATCCAGAACCAGTATTGAGAACACATACGTTATCAATTGTTCCAGAAGATACTGTTACAATTCCAGTAGCACCAGAACCTGAACCAGTTAGAGTTGCGAAACTTACGCTACCATATGTCGTGTTTGAATAACCTACACCAACATTAGTAACAGTAAGTCCTGTATTTGCAGCACCAACTGCACCTAATCTTGCTTCAACGAAACCACTTGCAGTTCTATTATTCTGTTTGATTTCTGTTCCAACAACAATGTTTGGATTCTTGAGATCAGAAGATAGACCAACAGTAACCTTCTTATCAAATACTTCTATTGGATTAGGAGATAATTGATTTCGGGTATTCCATACTGACATTTCAGGATTGTACATCTTGAATGTACCCTGACCTGTTATAAACTTCGCTTTATATGCCTTATACTTTAGATCTTCTAACTGAGAAGGAGTCCAAGTAGACGCATTCTGAGATTTGAACAATGAACCTAAAGATGGTTGCTTATTGATTATAACCTTTTGTATTTCTGGAAGATCCTTAGTTGTAATATCCTCTTCACCTACACGAGAAATCCATACATAATACTCATCAGTACTTGCTAGGATAACATAAGCATATTCTCCTTTGGTTAGATAACATGGGAAATCAAATGTGAACTTAGTTGGAACTGTACCCTCATCAGATGTGAAAACTTGACTAGGTTCAAGAACCTTACTTGCTAAAACATTACCTGTTGGTGTTCCATTTTGAACATCGACTATTCTAAGTTCAACTGGGATATTAGCACTCTTCGTGAAGAAGAATAGATCTACAGAAGTCATGTAGATACCAGGAAACTCCGTAACAAAGAATGTTTGTGCTAATGGATCACTATTATCTGGTGGTGGTGGTGGTGGTGGATCTTTTGTTATTGTCGTAGTCGTAGTAATAAAAGTTCCATCAGAGTAGAAAGCAGCACTTGCTTTACTTACATGTACACCTGGTGGGGGATTATCATTCGACTTTATAGCACTTACTTCTACCATATTCTGACCATTTGCAAAGTCAGGATTATCCTCTGGAATATGAATGGATCCTTGTAAGGCACCCACAACATCAGTAACTAATCTAACTTCATTTACCTGTGCTTCTGCATTACTTGTTTCACCAACAAGTCTCATATCTTTTACAACAGTTCCAAAGAATCTTTCATCAGATTTTTGATTCAAACTAGCAGTATCAATATTCAATATTGTAGTAGTATCACTATATGCAGATGTTAAACCAACATTAGAATAAGGACTAGTAGTATAAGTTAAAGTTGGTGCATTATAAGGACCATCTTTATGGTTAGGTGAAGCAACACGGAATCTTATTTCAGGAACCCTATTATTATTCTGATTAGTAAGTAATTTACCTGTTACAGTTTCACCTATTTGGAAAGCACCTTTTACAGGAGTAACTTCGAGAAGTTTTGGAACTGTCAAACTTCTCTGATCAACCATGTCAGTCCTTGCAAAGGTACTGTACATTTTAGTACCAGGTTTTAGTCTAGTTCCTGTAAATTCTATATTCTGAGATCTCATATTTTTTATCTTCTCTTCAGTTACAACAACGTCAACTATATCAAATCCTCTATGTACCTTACCTATACCTCCATCTACACTTACAGATGCTCTTTCTACCCAGATATCTTCTGTTGGAGATATTCTTAGATTACCACCCCATGTAACCACATCAAATGGGTTTACATTCTCAACCCTACTTGCAAACGGTTGATTGAAATCCTCAACTTCACTATAGTTTAGAAGAACCTTTGATCCTTTTCTTGTTATGTTCTGAGAACCTAAATCAGTTGCATATCTAACATCAACTGCATTATTTGGCACACCCGTTAAACCAATTACTGCCTCAGATCCAACCAATAGATCAACTGTATCGTAACTAGTTCTTGCTACTGCGTGACCATCTTCAACATCATAATTGATAGGTGCAGTAGTTTCTGCTAATGCATATGAAGTAAAATTATCTACAGCAAAACCAGTTTTGAAACTGTCCAAACCAGTATCAGGATCCTTTACAACTAATGCTTCAGTCTTATTCTCAAGCAATGATAGTGATGTAGAAAATTCTACATTTTCTATTCTCTTCTCGATACCACCAATGTCTTGCATGGTGTATCTTCTATTTGCCCTTGTTTCTATAGTAACATCATCACCAACATTGTAAACATAAGGTGCATATGTAATCCGTGCTAGTTCAAAAGAACTATCAATCGCTTCTGGTGGTTGAGGTTGTATAGAAGGAGTTCCTTCTACAAGTGTAAATGTAGAATCACTATTCAGGAATAATCTATCAATTCTACCCAAATAATGCTTATAATCAAAAGTAATATTTTCATCTGATACTAATATGTTTGTATTTTGACCCGATCCAGAGAATACTCTTGCACCCCACTCAAATGGTGATAGTGTCGAATTATAATCTGCAACCCTAGGTCTTATATCAACAACGTCTGTATTTCTTACTCCATTGAAAGAAGGAACTATATCATAAACATCAGACTCATAACTACCTGCAGTTAAAATTTCACCACTATCATCAGAAGCAATTGTAAACTTATCAAAGAATACCTTTATTCTACCTGATGGTTCAGGAGAACCTTGATTTCTTATAAGTCTAGAAAAATCATAAAACTCTTGTCTTTGACCATTATCTAAAGTAAAGTTAGTAGTAACTTCTTTATCACCTAGTGTAAGTGCAGTTATTTTTCCTAACACATTACTTTCAGTGAAAGTTATTTCTTCCCCATCAATAAAGTTTTCACTATTTCTACTTACAACAAATGCAGATTGAGTTCCAGTTGTACCTAAAATAAGAGCAGATGCACCAGAAACTTTACCAATAATTGATTCACCCCTTATAAGATCTGAGTTATTTGAATTAGGTCCGTTTAGTCCACTAAATGTTGCAGTTGGAATTGAAGGATCACCGCTTGTAGATGATTCAAATATCGCATTAATTCTAACTACATCTGCAGTATTTAAAGATACTTCCCTATCTTGAACCCTTGTACCATAAGCAATATTATAAGTAAGTCCATCACCAACAGAAGTTGTAATACCAGAGTAAGTATATTTTGACTTATTTACAACGAAAGTTTCACAACGATTCAGTACTTTATTTTTAGCAGTAACTTTAGACTTTTGCCTTGTAGAATGTACTACAACATTATTTTTACTTGCACTAAGACCACTCAAAGTAACTCCTTTACTTCCACCAGTCAATGCGAATTGATCTGAAGTAAGTGGTTCTACAGTTCCATCTTCGTATAATACAGTATATCTTTCTTCATCAAATGGTGCATATACAAAATCAGTACCAGTAAGTGATGGTAAGGCAAGAGTTCCTAAAGAGTTGATTGTTCTACCCCTTAGTTCATTTCTTATGAAAATATCTGATCGTGTTAGATCAACTGATTCAACATCAGAATTTGGTAATTCTGCAAATAAGAATCCACTATTTGAATTTCTTATTCTTGTAGATACAACAGATATACCAGAAACATTAGTTGCAGCAGAAGGAATAGTTCCAGTTGCAACATTAGTTACATTAGCAACTGCTTCAACTTCTACACTTGTTCCTAAAGGAGAAACAGTTTTTACTCTATTATAAACTGGTCCACTAACACCAGATCTAGCGTAACTAATAATATCACCAGTCTGTATACCAACAGTCCATCCATTAGTAGATGAACTAACTGTAGATTTACTTCCTGAAGCAGCAGTAAAGCTGAATGACTGCCCACCAAAACGTAATCTTGGTTCTAAGATAGTATCACCACTAAAAGTTTGTACACCTACTTCCTGTCTAATAGAATGTATATCATTGATACCAAATTCAGTTACTTTAGTAATAATTCTACCATTATCAACTCCATCTACAGCAATTGCTTCATCAACTAAAAATTGACCTGCTGTTTGATGAAGATTAATAATATTACCTGTTCTAGATCTTAGGAATCCTCTTGCACCAGATCTTTTACCTTCAATCAATGCTGGTGCATCTATAGCAAGTGCACTGTTAAGTGTTATCTCAGTATCAGTTTGTATATCAAATAAGAATAAATCGAATGAAGATGAAGCATCTTCGTATCCACCTGCAGACAGTTTATAATCATATACTCTTGCTCTACCAACAGATTGACCTGCAAGAGCATCTAAATCAGTACTTAGTCTATTACTACGTAAATCAACATAACCTGTGGTAGCAATACCAACACTGGCACCACCATAGACATTGTTTACTCTGATTAGATTTCCTGCTTGGAATGGTACAGAAGAAGACTCAACTAATCCAGTAGTTCTTGGTTTATTACTATCAATAAATGTAGTTCCATAAGTCTGTACTTCATATCCCTTGACATATGCTTTACCTGGACTAACCTTTATACTTAATGAGTCTTTAGATGGTACATTACCACTATCTGTAGTATCCTCTGGGAAGAAAACACCAAACTGAGAATACCTATCGTTTAGGGTTTCTTTACTATCAAAACTAAATGCATCTACAAAATAATCACCACTTTCATCATATGTTCTACGAGCAAATTCTTTTCCTAATTCATTATATACAGTTCTCTTGATAATCTTTTTAATTTCGCCTTTATTAGTTCTGAATAACTCAATAAAGTTTTCATCCTGATAATCATCAAGATCTTTCTTAGTAAGTTGTAGACTAATCTTGAATCTATCAGAACCTGGAGCAGTATAATTACTGAAACCAGAAGCATTATCATATAATGTATCATCTTCTACAGCAGTTATAATTTCTTCTATAACTTTGAAACCAACTCTGAATGAAGGAGAGTTAGAATACTGATCTAATACAAGTGTTTCTGTACCTACCTTTACGAATGCACCACGAGCAAAGAATACACCTTCAGTTACAGTAAATGCTGAACCTGTTGCAGTCGCATTGCTTAGAACACAAGTAGCAAAATCCGATCCATTAGACGTTGTAGTAGATCCAAAAGTAAAATCAGACTCAGTAACTAAATTTTCACCATCTGCAAATACTTGAGTTGTTTGATCGTTTTTATTTGTATTTCTATATTTTACATATAATGTTGTTGCGTTTTCAGTTGATTTGGATGCTTTTAGAACACTCTTTACTATAGCAGTTACTCCAGATTGCTTACCACGAATTGATAATCCAATCAACTTATCAAAGTATGATTCTACAGGAACACCAAAAAATGTAGATTCTACTTTGACAGCATAATAGGCATCATCGTACGCTACCGAACCAGGTATTACTACCGTGCCCTCTTTGAAGAAATGTTGTCCAAATTTTTCAATCTGATCTTGTAGGATAGATTGAAGTGTAGTCAGTTCCCTCGCTTGAACTGGAGTACCAGGTTTGAATAAAACTTTTGTATAGTTTTTATTCTCATCAAAATCATCAAAATATGGATTGACGTTTAGGTTGGTGTTCTGTGGCATCGGATCAGAATTCTAAGACGATTTTAATATCTTCTCTTTGATTGGCAGCTCTTGTAACTTCTGGTCTATTATCAACGTATATAATGTCTCCAGAATACTTTTTGATTTCTGGTGATGATAAACCGTTGTTTATAGACTGACCAAAGTAGTATGTTTTAGCGTTGATTGATGTAGAAACCCCCGTAAAGGTTGTTTCGATTCCTACAGTCTCACTGCCTGTAGTTGTTGTTACAACTACATTGATACTACCTCCAGTTCCAGGAGTGCTCGTGAACCTATTTAGACGGTAACCATAGGTGGGACTTGCCCCCGTAGAGTTATCTGTTGCTAGATCCCGATCTTGCCAATATCTCAAGAATTTTGTTACTGGGTCATATGATATAATTTTACCCACTGCAGTGGATCCAATTCCGATGGTTTGGGTAATCTGACCATCAATAGAAGCACTCATAGTGCTTGCTGCTATACCTGTCAAACGTAATCCATAAACAGCACTCGCACTTGCTGATGTAAGTAGATTTGTAGTACCTGTTACTTGTGGATTTTTTATTATTCCTATACGAGCAAACTGGTTTCCTGTTGGGAAATCAGGGTTTGTAGTATCACTATTTTCTATTCTAGAATATACAAGAACCTTATTTGCACCCAATTCTTTGTTTATATCTGCACCATGTCCACCTGGAGGTGGAATTATAACTGAAAATTCGGCACCAGAACCTGTTACTACCGAATCTAAATCTAAAGTTCCAAAAGTATATCCTGTTCCACCATTAGTTACCTGAACAGCAGTTGGTTTACCATTCACAAAAGTGACTGATGCTAAACCATCTTGTCCATCTCCACTAATAGGAACGTTGTTCTTAGTTCCACTAAACTGATATGATGCACTTGTTGTATTTTCTATTACAACTGTTTCTATCTTACCACCAACAGCAGCATTGCGAACATCGAGACTGTCGGCACTTTCCAACCAGTCAGCTGGGACTGGAACGTATTCAACACTGTCAAACTTAACGATATCGCTCGGTTTGATCGTGTAGAGGTATTTCCAGAGGTAGCCATCGGATTCAAGTCTTGGTTGGAGGTCTGTGTGAGTTGGTTCTTCTAACGATGCAAGTCCTTTACCACTATTAGTTGGATCTGCTCCGTTATATATGCATTCATAAACTCTATAATCTGAGTTTACCACATAGAAGTTAGAATTGTAAAGACTGGAAGAGTTTGTCTGTGGGGTAGTATTATTAATATCATAATCGTGACGATACATCTCGTATATCGTACCTGTAGTCCAACTAATCTTTCGGATTACTTGCAATACATCGCTAGAATTGATCTTCTTAGCGGATATTAGACTATCATATATGTCGTCGTGATCATCAAAGTTGTCAATAGGTGCTGGCGTATTGGTGTTCCAATCTGAATTAGTGTCAGTTGCATTCGGCAGCCCAATGAACACGTAATAACTATTTGCGGTGGTTGAAATTCCACCAACAAAGTTAGACGCATTCAATACTCTGATTTGATCAGTTATGATCGCTGGCATTCTCTTCTGGACTTTTAGTGTTATTTATGAGTAATCTAGGGAAAGCTTAGTAGTGCGGATTATTGTAGGAGCAGTTGATAGACCAGATAGACCATCAGAACTGTTACAAGTAAACGCTAGACCAACACTTCTAGAGGAGCTGAACTTTGCCCAACTAAAGTTTCCATAGTAGTTTCCGACCCCTGAACCAAGACCTGTAAAGTTGAGACCGTGACCAGTTTCAACATTTACGTGCACTCTTACTGAAGATGCTGTACCCACAGGGGTAATATCTTCAATATGAGATACTTGGAACACAGTATCTATAAGGTCAGAGCATGACGAAATAGCAACTGTCCTATCTTTCAATAGTGCAGTCACACCATTTCCAACATTTGATCTAGATACTAAGAAGAAGTCACCTGTAGTAATTCCTGTCTTAGTAAGTCCACCCAAAGTATTATCTCTCCAAGTTGAGTTCAAAGGTATATGGAAATTGAACTGTATACCTTGAGCAGTAGTTCCAATTCCAGTAATAATACCGTCATCACCACTGACACTCACACCAGAGATAGTTTCAACAGGATTTATGAATGTGGTAGTTCCAAATCCAGTGTTATTTTTATCAGTATCTACAATCTGAATACCAAATGTAGAAACATCAGGTTGCTCAGTTTTACTGAATACTAGAGCACCACTTCCTGTATAGAAAGTATTATCAGTTGTAGAAGCACTTTGTATAATTCTTGCTGCGGGTTTTACTTTAGCAGCATACATATCTCTTGCTTTACTTACAGGAGCACCTTCAACAATCAAGTCATCTTGCTGCTTACACCAAACAACAGGTCTTAGTGGGGATAATTGATTAGATATACCCTGCTTAGTATAAACAGTGGTTCTAAGAGTATCTCTTGCTGTAATAGCATCAACAATTCTTTCATTCTGTGCTACTGGTGTTATATTATTATTTTTATCAATCTTGATAGAATCACCAACCTTGACTGTTTGTAATGCACCTTCAATAGCAACATCAGAATCAGTTCCACGATAAAGCATTATTTGAAGGGTAGTTCCTTCTATTGGAGGTTCAGTAAACTCTATTTGAGTACCGCCATTGAATACATAAGAAACTCCAGGATGCTGAATAATATCATTCAAGAATACTAATAAGTTATCCTGTAAATTAATAAGAGTACCAGGATTCTTTTCAATACTCAATGGTTCACTATTTTCAGTAATAGTGAACACCCTCTTTCTTCCATCAAATTGATCTGAGAAATTATCTAATACTTGAACCTTACCAAATACCCATCCAGCAAATTCATCATCCCTAGTCTCTTTGACGGTAAATATAGCATTTCTAAAGGTAGATCCAATACTTGTATTTGTCGGTATTCCTGCAATCCTTAGTTGCTCACCTACAGTAAATCCATAACCAATATTATTGAGATCGAATGATGTTATACTTAGACCAGTACCAACATTTAGTGATACAGAAGCACCAATACCTGTTGATGCACTTATAAGTTGTATATCATCATATCCAATAGGAGAATCAAAATCTACTATAATTGGTTTAGTTACAGAACCACCTCTTGCATACCAATGATGTGCTGTAGTTACACCAGCTTGATATTCAAACGTAGTATTATCTACAACTGTTACTGAAGCACCTTCTGCATTCAAATCTCCAAATCTAGGTCCAATAAGAGCACCTTGAAGTCTACCACCAGTCTTATAGAAAGTTGGTACAGTAGATGGACCAACTTGAACTGTAAGTTTTTTAACACCTGGAACTGCAGCAATAATAGAACCAGCATAATAAGGATCAGTAGTTCTAGGATATGTCTTAGTAGAAGCACCTCCATCTAATTGACAAGTCATGCCAATACCAGATAATATAACTCCCTGACCTACTGACAATCCATGATTAGCAGTAGTAGTAACAGTCATAATACCTGAAACATTATCATAGACTGCGTTAGAAACAGCCTTAGATGCTGAATAAGTACATGTGAATGCTATACCAGATAATTTGACAGTATTGCCACTAGTTAAACCATGGGCACTACCTGTAGTAACAGTGGTTATACCAGTTAGATGATTATATGCTACATTTGACACATCCTTATAATAGAACCCAGATCCAGCATTAGTAAGATCTACAGCAGATATATTTCCATTAGCAACAGAGAAAGTACCACTAGCACCTACAGCTGATCCACCACCTATAATATTAAATCTATATGTGGTTGGTGGATTTCTATATCCAGTTCCGCTAAATGCCAATCCTACACTTGATATAACACCTGTACTTGCTACAACTGCGGTTCCTGTTCCAACTAGTCGTTCCTGATATCCAAATCCTTCTGAACTTGCTAATGATACAATCAATCCCTTTCTAGGAACCCTATTTGCATTAACATCACTTAGATTTGTTGTATTTGAACTATTATTAGTAAATCTTATAGATGTAATACCAGTGGACGATCCACCTATAAAGTCATAATCAATTTCTGGTTTTTGGAATATATTATTTATAAGTAGTGAACCAAAATCACTAGTTATACCAGTGGTATCGGAACCTCCACTCTTGATAGTAAATGTTTTTGCTATACCAGTAAAACTATCTGATATATCATCTATAACAAGGTTTCCTGTATAATCCGATCTAATGAATGATCTACCTTGGAATGAACTTCCATTTGAGGTATCTACAAATATGAAATTATGAGTTCCTATACCAGCAGTTGTAAGAGTTATACCAACACCTGTTAAAGCATTTCCTTTGGTTTCGGCAAAAGAAAATTCATTATTTGCTTCTTTGATTAGGAAATATGTCTCATTACCTTTTAGTGGTGCAGGTGGATTTATACTTCTTACTAGAACTTCTGATCCTGTCTCAAGATAATCTGAAATTGCTCTAAAACTATTTCTTTGTACATTAACCTGATCTGAACTAACACCAACAGTTACTTTTATACCACCAAAGGGAACATCAACAAATGTTACCTTATCCTTTACAATATTATAATCACCCTTTACTTTTTTTATAGTAGATCCATTGATATGCAATGTTGGTTTTGTACCTAACCATTCACGATCAACTAAAGCGTCATTTGCAGTACCATTATAACCAACCACTTGTATACGCATAATCTCATCATCAATCTTGATAAGATCATATGACTTGAAACCACTTATATCCCAAAAACTTATAACCTTATTCAACATACCTGATAATGTAGTAGCAGCACCTACTTCCTCAGTTAATGGAGATTGGATTACATTATCCAATGCCATTATAACTTTACTATTCTGTTTATTTGCTGTAAAGTAATGGCTATTACCAATACCAACTGTAGTCAAACCAATATGAGTTCCTGCTTTTGCTAATGCAGGAGTTGCTGCAAGTTTTATCTTATCTTCATCTACTTTTATAGCATAAACTGTTTGGGGTATTGTGGTAGCAGCACCAACACCAGTACTAGTATGATCTATTCCAATAGCAGTATCATTTGCATAGTATTCTAACTCTTCACCTGTAACGTAGAAGTGATTCTTCAATACAATAGTATCTGATCCCAATAAAACCTTATCAGGATTTGCACCATCAAACGATTTCAAAAAGATTGGATCGCCTTGATGCGTTAGGTGAAAAGAATACCTAAAGGTTTCTGTTTCCCTATTAAATTTTCGATTTATTGACCCGATCTGAAACATTTTAGTATTTTATCGTGGTGTCGTTGGCAACATCATCAGGTTTGTCAATTCGTATCTCCGATACCCTAACAATGTAAGTTCTATTTTCCATTGGGGTAAATTGTAGAAGAACGTTTGGTGCAGATATAGTTATATCTGTATTGTTTATATCTCTCGTAGCAGTAAGACCAGTTGAGACATTACCCCACTTGACAGAGTTGGAATCACCTCCATAAGCATTGGCAGCAACGTGGAATGCAGAATATTCGTTGTTAGTAACGTTCTGTATCTCCACATAGTATTTAATGCTTGTATAATTGTTGTATGTTAAATTTGATATATTAGTAGCAGAAGGAGTTCCCGATGCTGCAATTTCAGTTCTACTAGATTGTAGTTGTGCGTCACCAACTTCATAACTACCTGCTGGTATTCCTGTACCAACAGCAGTTGTAGCAACACCAACCAATGTAGCAAGTGTTGCAATAGTTACGCCCACACCTGCTACTGGTGTGAATTTCAACTGTAGGTCATTGGTTCCAGTCATACCAATATCAAATGTACCAAGATCCATATCTTCCTTCATCTTACCAAACTCAACATAATGAGCAGTAGACCCAAAGCCAACGAAACTTGCTTCTAAAACTTCTTTTTCGTTAGGAGAATCAACAGCAACAAGAACTGTTCCAGACTTGAATTGCTCCGCATCTATGGATTGAATAATTTGTGATGATGGTGATCCTGAAGGTGCTACGTATGAAGAAACACCCACTTTCTTGATTCCACCATAAGATGTTGTTCCAATACCTATACCTTGATCTATTGATTCCTTATAGAAGGTAATATCATAGATGAAAGTACTATTATAAGGAGTAAAGGAAACTGTAACCTGACCTCCTACGTTTAGATCGGCATTGAAATCACCTAAATCAAACGAATCCGATAAATCTGAATATTGGTTCACCATGGCAACAGTTCCATTGTGAGATACCACAAATTCACTGTATTGAGTCTCGTTATAAGATATTCCTGATGTTACATCAAGAACTACTTGAGCATAATATTTGACTGCATTTACTTGATCTATATTCCAAACATCAAGATCAACTTTTCTGTTTATATCAGGATCTGAGTAGAATTGTGGACTAATATCATCAATTTCTAGAACTCTATTAGTCTTACATATAAGAGCATTACCAAACTTATTAGATTGGAATATAACCTTATCACTCTTAGTTTGTGTTTCATCTGTAAGTTCTCTTACCAAGTCAAAGTCATGTTTACAGTATACCTTTGAAGAATTGTCAATAAGAACAAGTGAAGATATACTTTGATCTAATGCCTTTACGTGAGAAGAAGCTCCCAATCCTACTGCACCAACAGAAGGAACTAATAAGTCAGAATGCTTCTTGAATCCTGCAGGATGTGCTAATGAATCAACTGGTTCACCCCAACTTGATATTCCAACTAAAGATTTGAGAGAATATGCAAAATTCTGATAATAATCATTATCTTGAATCCTTTGGAAATACTCACTTGTCTTACCAGTATCCTTTTCCCAACCGAATGAACGTTTGAGCATAGGACCTACTGTGAATTTTCCAGTATTGGAATTCATATCTTCAACAACACCAGATGCACGAGATTGTCTACCTCTAACTAAATCACCTGTATTGAACCCTACAAGAGAATCAACTCTAATGATATTAGTAGAACTATCTCTTCCTTCAGAAATATTTGTAGAAGCATCATCAGTATAGATTTCTTCTCCAGCAAAGAATACACCTTCCTTTAGTTCTAATTTGAATTGTGCTAGATCACTCTTCTTAGTAACAACACCAAATCCTAAACGATCATGGAATCCTGGATTTTGGTTTATTTTATAGGTAACTGTAGCCTGATCAACTAAACCAGGGTTGGTATTCACACCAGTAACGCTAAAGAAATTATATCCATAATCAGAAGAGTTATATCCATTACCAGTTGATACACCAACGTTCTCAACGAAAATTTCATCACCAATAGTAAATGGTAGAGGTAATGCTGTTGTAAATCCACCTGAAGGAGTTTTTAATCTAAGTGTTACTGTAGGATCTGAATATGTTGCACTAATAATACCAACACCGTTTGAGTTATTGATTGCAAGTACTTGATTATCTGTACTCTTTAGATTTCCTCCAGAATTAATAATTCTTACACTATTGACAGATGTACCTTCTAATTTTGCTACTAGTTCTACACTAGTATTCAAAGAATCGGTGATACTATTGTAAACTACAATATCAGGAGCACTGAGATACTTAGAACCTGTAGATGTGATAGCAACATTATCAATACTAAAATTATCTCGAAGAGATACAATATTTGGAACTGCTGCGTAAGGTACTAAAGTGGGATCAGAAGGATGATCATACCCAAACTCAAGAATATCAGTTGTAAGGAGTTGACCAGCACTTTCTGTCTCTGCAAGAAGAACCGCAGATTGACCTGTGGTACTAGCAATAGAAACTTTTGGTAATTCATCATATCTAACACCACCTTCAGTCAAAGCAACTTTAGATACTGCTCCTCGTGCGGTTTTAGATGATGTTTTGTAATTGATATAAGATTCACTTGTATATCCAACTTTTTCTGGTATACCACCTGTAAAGAACTTGAATGTTCTCCCTGTTGATGTAGTTAGTGAATGTGTTCCAGAGAACTCACTCTCTTGAATGATTATCTTACCATAATCAGTAATATCTTCATCAACATATACAGTTTTTGATGGAGATGTAGATGTAAACTTGTAATACAATACATCTGGAATATTTCTAGTCAAATGTAATGTAGTTCTAGCAGAAGTTATACCAGGAACTAGATTATCTACTCTTTCCATCGTAGATATACCACTACCTACAAATTTCTTCTCATATTCTTGATCTAAGAATAAGTCTAATCTAGTATTGGTAAGATCAGGGTCTGAAGTATCAAATATGAGTTTTTCACCAATAGTACTATAAATTGGTGGGTTATTAGATGAACCAATGCTGATATATCTCGTACCAGAGTTATACTCCATATTGAGTATACTCGATCCAGCAGACACAACGTCAAACTTGACTTCATCAAATCTGTCAAGATGATGAGTTGTTGCAGTTGATACTGTTACTTCAAATATAGTTGCGTTTGCACGAGGTACTGCTCTATCACTTCTAAATGAATGACTATTTCCTACACCAATAGTACCGTTGAAATATATCCTATCATACTGATTATCAATCTGAGACGCTTGTGTTACGATACCAATTAGATCATTGCTGATTTTTTGTACAAATAATCCACTTGTAGGTAATAACTGAGTATTAGATCCATTGAATGAATATAATAGATTAGAACCACCAGAAGGAGTATATGTAATAGGATCTCCATGAACAAATGGATGACTAGGTATCCTAATTGACTTTATTGGAATATATGTGCTTACAGGCGTATTACCAGCACCTAT
>Ga0115105_10221037_pt1 | contig 20082 bp, 34 predicted proteins | sample CN18umnscriptome_FD_89648 | JGI IMG/M metagenome (GOLD analysis project Ga0115105, IMG submission 89648) | Marine eukaryotic communities from Pacific Ocean to study complex ecological interactions - CN13ID_155_C17_100m_0.8um Metatranscriptome... | ecosystem: Environmental > Aquatic > Marine >... | reverse complement strand
GGTTCAAATAAAAAATTTAGTGGTTCTTACAGAAACAACTGTAAAGTTAAATATGTCAAATATTTCCCTCGTTAAATTTGCTAAGCAAAGGATTAAGAAAAATACATGGATTGTACTGCTGACAAATGTAAAGGAATAGAAGTCCCTCACTGCTCTACTCCAACTCTATAAGGACATGGACCTTTAAATTATACTTTTAATTCAAATCATAAAAATTCTGGAAATGCCTTTAGTGCAATGGGTTGGGTTAAATGTGTTAATGCTGGTAGATCATGGGCTAATATTTGGCATTTATCTCAATAAAATACCAATACACCAAGAAATCCAAGTTTATATGTACACATGGGTGCTCGTTATCTTCATTCATGTTTCACAAACATGGCATATACCAACCATAACGTCCACATGAACACAAATTATAAAATTAATTATGGTTAATGGTATCATATTACCTAAATTATAGATAATGGTACAAATTAAGTAATTATTCATGATAGAGATGGATAATTAAAAGAAAATAGAAAATATAATTTCTAATAAGGTACTCATGATTTTAACTTAAATGGAAAAACTTTCTTTGTCGCTTCCGATAATTCTAATCAAAGATGGAGTGGTAGTTATTTGAACAACTGTTAAGTTAAATATTTTAAATATTTCTAAAATGCTGTTTGTACTGATGCTGATATAAAATTCCATTCTAATTGTAGTAAAGATAACTGTAAACATATATCTGAACCTACATGTGAACATTCTCCAAGAATCAATAATGGATAATCACCTTTCAAGTATACTTTTTCTGATAGTACTTAATCTGGCCATACTTACACTATGATGGGTTGGGTTAATTGTATCAATGGTGGTGGTTCTTGGGCAAATATATGGCATTTATCTCCAAATAATGCAAACACACCAAGAAATCCTTCCTTATACTTACATATGGGTGGTAGATATTTTCACTCATGTATGACAAACTAAGCTAAATCCAATCATAACATGACCATGAACTCAAATTATAAAATTACTCTTGGTTAATGGTATCATGTTACCTAAATCATGAAAGAAGGTAAATAATAATTAGTTATTAGAGATAGATCAGGAAAAGTTATGGAAACTAAATCTTACAATCACTAATAAGGTACTTATAATTTAGCTTTAAGAGGAAAAATACTCTGGGCAGGTCACAATGATTCAAATAGAAGATTTAGTGGTTCTTATTCCAATAACTGTTAAGTTAAATATCTTAAATATTTCCCAAATGCAGAGTGTACTGAGGCTTAATAAAATAAATTATATGATTGTTCTGCTGACAAATGTAAAGAATTAGGTGAACCAGATTCATGTGATCATAATCCATAGATATAAGGAAATTCACCTTTTGCTTATACTTTCCCTAGTAGTAAAATGTCTGGTCATTCATATTCTATTATGGGTTGGGTCAATTGTCAAAATTTAGGTGGTTCTTGGGCTAATATCTGGCATTTATCTCCAACTAATGCTAACACACCAAGAAATCCTTCCTTATACTTACATATGAGTGCTCGTTATCTTCATTCTTGTAGTACTAATTAACCTTATACCAATCATAACATGACCATGAATACTAACTATAGAATTAATTTAGGATAGTGGTATCATATTACCTAAATGATTGATAACGGTAAAGCAACTACAATGATTTTAGATAGAGAATTAAAATAAATGGAAAAAAGAGTACACATGTTCAGTGGTGGTACTTATAATTTTGACTTAAAAGGAAAAACTCTCTGGGCTGGTCATGATAATTCAAATAAAAGACTTAGTGGTTCTTATGTGAACAACTGTCAAGTTAAATATTTGAAATATTTCACTAATTCTATTTGTTCTGATGCAGAAATTAAAAAATTAGCTGATTGTTCTGCTGACAAATGTAAAGAATTAAAAGAACCACCTTCTTGTACTGAAACTAAAGCAAAAGTAGAAGGAGATTCACCTTTAGATCATAAATTCACTGCTGCTGATGGCAGATCAGGATATTCCTTCACTCTTACAGGTTGGGTCATGTGTATTAATGGTGGTAGATCTTGGGCTAATATTTGGCATCTTTCTCCAACTAATAAAAATACTCCAAGAAATCCTTCTTTATACTTAAATATGGGAGGACGTTATCTTCATTCATGCATGACTAATAAAAGATATAACAACCATAACATGACCTTCAACTCAGGTTGGAAAATGACATACGGTCAATGGTTCCATATTACCTAAGTTGTTGACAACGGTCCAACTTAATTAATTATTAGAAATAGGGATAGAAAACTTCTTGCAAACCAATATCATAATCACAACTAAGGTTCTTATGATTTCGAATTGAAAGATAAAATTATGTGGGTAAGTCATGATGATGCAAATACAAAATTCAGTGGTGGTTATGGTACTAACTGTAAAGTTAGATATTTCAAATATTTCCCAAATGCTAAGTGTAGTGCAGAAGATACTTTAAAACTTTCTGATTGTTCTGCTGACGGATGTAAAAGATTAGCTGGAGCAGGTTCCTGTGATAGTGCTCCAGTAGTAACTGGTGAAAGTCCTCTTAAATATACTTTCAATGCAAGTTAAGGTACCTCTGGAAATGCTTATACTATGATGGCTTGGGTCAGATGTATTAATGGTGGTGCTTCTTGGGCCAATATCTGGCATTTATCTCCATATAATAGAGATACTCCACGTAATCCAGCTTTGTTCATACATGTTGGTAATAGATAGCTTCTTTCTTGCCAAACCAATTAATCTATGTCTGCACATAATTAATGCTATTACAATAATTTTAGAATCCTTTATGGTTAATGGTTCCATATTACCTAAATCTTTAATAATGGTGTAGGAACTACAGTTATCAGAAATATCGGTAAGACTGTAAAAGAAACTAGAACTCATAATTTCGGATAAGGTACTAATGATATGGATTTAGAAGGAAAAATTCTCTATGCAGGTCATGATGATTCAAATAGAAAATATAGTGGTTCTTACAGAAACAACTGTTAAGTTAAATACGTTAAATATTTCCCAGATGCAATTTGTACTACAGCTTAATAAGCAAAACATGCTGATTGTGAAAAAGAAGATAAATGTGCATAATTAGCAGAACCAACTAGAGCCACAAAAAGTATAATAGGTGTAGGACATTCACCTTTTGCAAAGACTTTCTCAGGATCTGAAACTAGTGGAACTTCCTATACTATTATGGGTTGGGTCAATTGTATCAATATGGGTGGATCTTGGACCAATATTTGGCATTTATCTCCAACTAATAAAAATACACCTCGTAATCCATCTTTGTATTTACACGTTGGTGGTAGATATCTCCATTCTTGTTAAACCAACTTTAATTATTCCAATCATAACTAGACCTTCAACTCTAATTATAAAATTTAATATGGAGAATGGTATTATATTGCTTAAATGTCACATTACGGTCAAGGAAGAATAACTATTTTATCTAGAGATGGAAAAAAACTTGAAGAAAGAATTCATAATTTTAACTAAGGTACTTATGATGCTAAGTTAGCTGGTACTACTCTCTGGGCTGGTCATGATGATTCAAATAAAAAATTCAGTGGTAGTTACGTAAATAACTGTAAAGTTAAATATCTTAAATATTTCCCACATTAAATTGCTAATGTAGCAGAAATTACAAAACATTCTGATTGTTCTTATGACAAATGTAAACATTTAGAAGAACCTCCTTCCTGTACTAGTAAACCATTAGTAAATGATGCTGAAGGACCATATGAAAAAACTTTCAGTGCTGCTGATGGTAGATCTGGTCATGCCTATACTATGATGGGTTGGATTAATTGTGTCGCAGGTGGTGCTTCTTGGGCTAATATCTGGCATTTATCTCCAACTAATAAAAATACACCACGTAATCCATCTTTATACTTAAATATGGGTTCTCGTTATCTTCATTCTTGTTAGACTAATTAAATGTATAATAATCATAACTAGACCTTCAATACTAGATCATCTTTAATTAATTGGAATTAATGGTATCATGTTACTTAAATATGGAATAATGGTAAAGGAACCTTACAAGTTAGAGATAGATCTGGAAAAATTATTGAAAATAAAATTCAATACTATCCTTAAGGTACTTATAATGATAATTTAAATGGACATATACTCTGGGCTGGTCATGATAAGTCTAACGTAAAATTCAGTGGTTCTTACAGAAACAACTGTTAAGTTAAATATGTTAAATATTTCAACGGTGCTGTTTGTACTTCTGATGAAGCTTAAAAATTATCTGATTGTTCTGCTGATAAATGTAGATAATTAGGTGAACCAAGTTCTTGTGATGTTACACCAACATTTGAAGGAAATTCACCTATTGAACATAAATTTACTGATAAAGATGGAAAATCTGGTAATACTTTTACTATGATGGGTTGGGTTAAATGTACTAATAAAACTGGTGCTTGGGCTAATATTTGGCATTTATCTCCAACTAATAAAAATACACCTCGTAATCCATCTTTGTATATCCACAGAGGTGGTAAATATCTTCATTCTTGCTATACTAACTAACCATATAGCAATCATAATCTTACCTTCAACAGTAGTTATAAAATAAATTATAGTTTCTGGTATCATGTAACATAATAGATAGAAAATGGTAAATAGACAATAATTATCCATGATAGATAAGGAGTACTAAGAGAAAATAGATCTCATTAAGTCAATTAAGGTACATATAATAGTAACTTAAATGGATAAATCCTCTGGGTTGGTCATGATAACTCAAATAAGCCATTCAGTGGTAGTTATGAAAATTTCTGTGAAGTTAAATATTTCAAATATTTCACACAAGCTACTTGTTCACTTGATGAAATAAAAAAATTATCTGATTGTTCTAAAGATGGATGTAAGGAATTAGATGAACCAAAATCATGTTCTGGTGCTCCAACTATATCAGGACATTCACCTTTTGCACATACTTTCACTGAAAAAGATGGAGATTCTGGACATGGATTTTCTGCTATGGGTTGGGTTAACTGTTTTAATGGTGGTGGTGGTTGGGCTAATATTTGGCATTTATCACCAACTAATTCAAACGTTCCAAGAAATCCATCTTTATTTATGAATATGGGTGGTAGATATTTCCATTCTTGTTATACTAGAGGAGATGTTTTATCTACAAACATGGTTTATAACTCTTCCTATAAAATTACTTATGGTACATGGTATCATTATACCTAAATCATCGATAGAGGTGTAACAAAATATTAAATCAGAGATAGAACTGGAAAACTTCTTGATAATAGAAAACATTAATATCCTTTAGGTACTAATAGTTATCCATTAAAAGGATCTACTTTCTGGGCTGGTCATGATAAGCCAAACAGTTGGGGTTATGTAAACAATTGTTAAGTTAAATATTTCAAATATTTCAAAAATGCTATTTGTACTGATGCTGAAATATAAAAACTTTCTGACTGTTCTGCTGATGGATGTGAAGAATTAGGATTAGCAAAATCATGTAATCATGATCCATTAGTAGAAGGAAATTCACCTATGGCTCATACCTTCACTGCTAAAGATGAAAATTCTGGAACTGCTTTTACTATTATGGGTTGGGTCAATTGTATCAATGGTGGTGCTTCTTGGGCTAATATTTGGCATTTATCTAGAAATAATAAAAATGTTCCAAGAAATCCATCTTTATATGTACACATGGGAGGTCGTTACTTACATGCTTGTAATACTAATTTTAGTGGTAAAAACGGAAACCTTCACTTTAACAGTAATTACAAAATTAATTATGGTGATTGGTATCATATAACTTAAATGCTTGATGATGGTAGATAAACCTTAGTTATTAGAGATAGACAAAGAAAAGTTCTTGAAAATAAAAGTTATAATTGGAATTAAGGTACTTTTGATTTAGAATTAGCTGGAACTACTCTCTGGGCTGGTCATGATGATTCAAATAAAAAATTCAGTGGTAGTTACAGAAATAACTGTAAAGTTAAATATGTTAAATATTTCACAAATTCAATTTGTACCATGGAATAATAAGATGAATTAGCTAATTGCGAAAAAGAGGATAAATGCAAAGAATTAGGTGAACCACCTTCTTGTGATGGTAAACCATTAGTTGAAGGTGAATCCCCATTTGAACATACTTTCAATGATAAAGATGGTAACTCTGGAAATGCCTATACTATGATGGGTTGGGTCAATTGTATTAACGGTGGTGCTTCTTGGGCTAATATTTGGCATTTATCTCCAAAAAATGCAAATACTCCAAGAAATCCTTCTTTATACTTACACGTAAGTGGACGTTATCTTCACTCTTGTATGACTAATTAACCTTATACAAACCATAACTAGGTCCATAACTCTAATTGGAAAATAACTTATGGTGAATGGTTCCATATTTCATAAATCATGGATAATGGTAAGAATAGAGTAGTTGTTCACAACAGAGATTGGAAATAAGTTGAAAATAAAATGTATAATTTCCAATAAGGTACTTATGATGCAGTATTAAAAGGAACTACTCTCTGGGCTGGTCATGATAATTCAAATAAAAGATTCAGTGGTTCTTACAGAAACAATTGTCAAGTTAAATATGTTAAATATTTCAACGGTGCTGTTTGTACTATGGATGATCTTAAAAGATTAGGTGATTGTTCTGATGATAAATGTAAATAATTAGGAGATCCACCTTCCTGTGAAGGTAAACCATTACTTGAAGGAGAATCTCCTATGGAGCACACTTTCACCGATAAAGATGGATCTTCCGGAATGGCCTATACTGTCATGGGTTGGGTCAATTGTATCCATGCTGGTGGTTCTTGGGCTAATATCTGGCATTTATCTCCTACCAATAAAAATACTCCAAGAAATCCTTCCTTATATCTTCACATGGGTGGTAGATATCTTCATGCTTGCATGACTAATATGCCTTATTCCAACCATAACTTGAACATGAACAGTAATTTCAAAATCACATATGGTAAATGGTATCATATGACTTAAATTGCTGATAGAGGTAGATAAACTTTAATTATTAGAGATAGAGATGGAAATTAAAAAGATGAAAGAACATATAATTGGGGTTAAGGTACTTATGATGCTTCATTAAAAGGAACTACTTTCTGGGCTGGACATGATAATTCAAACAGAAAATTCAGTGGAAGTTATGTAAATAACTGTCTTGTTAAATATTTCAAATATTTCCCAGGAGCAATATGTAACGATGATGAAATTACAAAATTATCTGATTGCTCTGATGACAAATGTGAATAATTAGGAGAACCAGATGACTGTGATGGTAAACCATTAATATCAGGACATTCCCCTATTGCTCATAAATGGGATAAAACTGAGGAAACTTCTGGTAGACATTTCACAATGATGGCTTGGGTTAAATGTGCTAATGAAGGTGGATCATGGGCTAATCTCTGGCATTTATCTCCACTTGATAAAAATACCCCAAGAAATCCTGCTTTATTCTGGCATATGGGTAGTCGTTATCTTCATTCATGCGGTACTAATAGACCTGGAACCTAAGGAAATCAATGCTAGAATTCTAGTACTGTTATGTAATATGGTAATTGGTATCATATCGTCCAATTTATGACTAATGGTAAAAATGGCATAGAAATGTATGATAGAGATGGAAAAAGATTATATCAAAGAATTCATAATTTCAATTAAGGTACTTTTGATTTCAATTTATCAGATAGAACACTTTTAGTTGGTCATGATGATTAAAAGAAATACCACTCAAGTTTCAAAAATAATTGTGAAGTTAAATATTTCAATTATTTCAATGGACGTATTTGCACTGAAGAATAAAAGGCAAAATTAAGAGATTGTGGTGATTGTAAAGAATTAAATGAACCATAAACATGTACTGGTAAACCAACTGTAGAAGGACATTCCCCATTCGAACATACTTTTGAGGCTGATGATGGAAGATCTGGACACGGATACACTATGATGGGTTGGGTCAATTGTTTCAATGCTGGTGCATCCTGGGCTAATATTTGGCATTTATCTCCAAATAATAGAAATACTCCAAGAAATCCTTCACTTTATTTCCATATGAGTGGAAGATATCTTCATACTTGTATGACTAATGGTGCTAAAACTAATGGAAACTTAGTTTTCAACACATCTTATAAATTAAATTATGGTACTTGGTATCATATTACATAATTTATGGATCAAGGTAATTCTAATATTGCAATCAGAGATAGATCTGGAAAAATTGTTCACAGATAAAACCATGACTGGAATTAAGGTACTATGAGTCACATATTAGATAAAACTACTCTTTGGGCTGGTCATGATAAATCAAATAGATTTATGAGTGGTGCTTATAGTGACAACTGTTAAGTTAAATATCTTAAATATTTCAAAAATGCTGTTTGTACCGAAGCAGAAGTTAACAAATTAGCTGATTGTTCAGATGATGATTGTGAAGCTTTAGGTGAAGCAAAATCTTGTAAATCAGATCCATTAATTGCAGGACATTCACCTTTTGCTAATACCTTTACTGAAAAAGATGGTAATTCTGGATCTGCATACACAGTAATGGCTTGGGTCAAATGTATTAATATGGGAGCTTCATGGACTAATATTTGGCATTTATCTGAAACTAATAAAAATACTCCAAGAAATCCATCTTTATATATACATGTTACTTAAAGATATCTCCATGCTTGCTTTAGTAATGTTTCAAATACTAACGGAAACGTTCACTTTAATTCTGGTTATAAATTATATGCAGGTAGATGGTTCCATGTTACTTAAATGGTTGACGATGGTGTTTAAACTTTAATTATCAGAGATAGAGCAGGTGTAATTAGAGAAAATAAATCTTATAATTTCAAATAAGGTACTTATGATCAAGAATTAAAAGGAAGTACTTTCTTCGTTGGTCATGAAGGTGGAAATCAAAAAATATCTGGAAGTTACTATGATAAAAATTGTGAAGTTAAATATTTCAAATATTTCCCAGGTTCAATTTGTTCATTAGATGAATAAAAAGAATTTGCTGATTGCTCTGAAGATGATTGTAAACATTTAGAAGAAGCAACTAGTTGTGATGGAGAAGGTATTGAACCAACAGTATAAGGAAATTCACCTCTTGCTCATACCTTTAATAAAGAAGATGGAACTTCTGGTCATTCTTTCTCTATAATGGGTTGGGTTAAATGTGAAAATCTTGGTGGAGGATGGGCAAATGTCTGGCATTTATCTCAAACAAATAAAAATACACCAAGAAATCCTTCTTTATACTTTAACTTAGGTGGTCGTTATATGCATGCTTGTTTTACCAACCAAAAATACAACAACCATAACATACATTTCAACAGTTCTTTCAGACTTAATTTCGGTGAATGGTATTATGTTATGCAAATCCTTTAAGAAGGTACATAACGTCTTATTATCAGATCCAGAAAAGACGGTAAAATAAAAGAAGATAAAACCTATAATTGGTCATAAGGTACTCATGATTTTGAATTAAACGGAACAACACTCTTTGCTGGTCATGATGGTTCAAATTCAAAAATGAGTGGAGGTTACAAAAACAACTGTTAAGTTAAATATGTTAAATATTTCTCACACGCTGTTTGTACTAAAGATGACATAAATTCTTTATATGATTGTTCTGCTGATAAATGTAAAGAATTAAATGAACCAGGTGAATGTGATGCTGCTCCAACAAAAGAAGGATAATCTCCATTTGTATACACTTTCAAAGGTGATAATGTAAGATCTGGACATGCTTATACCACAATGGGTTGGGTTAATTGTATCAATGCTGGAGGATCTTGGTCTAACATCTGGCATTTATCTCCAAATAATGCTAATACCCCAAGAAATCCTTCCCTTTATTTCCATGTAGGTGCAAGATATCTCCATACTTGCATGACAAATGCTGCTAAAACTAATGGAAACTTAGTTTTCAACACATCTTATAAATTAAATTATGGTACTTGGTATCACATAACCTAAATTATGGATAGAGGTAACAATCAAATTTTCATCAGAAGTAGAGATGGAAAACTTGTTCACAAATAAAACTATGACTGGAAACAAGGTACTTTTGATTTCGATTTAGAAGGAAAAACTATTGCAGCTGGTGACGATTGGTCAAATAAAAGAATTAGTGGTAGTTATGTCAACAATTGTTAAGTTAAATATTTCAAATATTTTGCAAATAGTGTTTGTAACGAAGATCAATAAGACGATTTTGCTGACTGTTCTAAAGACGGTTGTGCCTAATTAGGTGAAGCATCAAATTGTAGTAAAATAGATCCAATAGTTGAAGGAAATTCTCCAATGGCTCATACTTTCAAAGCATCTGATGGAAAAGCTGGAACTTCCTTTACTATAATGGGTTGGGTTAATTGTTATCATTATACAGGTTCATGGGCTAATATTTGGCATTTATCTCCATAAAATGCTAATTTACAAAGAAATCCATCTTTGTACATGCATTTATCTGATGGTAGACTTCTTTCTTGCACTACTTCTAGACCTGGAAATTAATAATTAACCTACTGGACAGGTAAATTCAACGAAAGAGGTCATTGGTATCATATTACCTAAATAGCTTATTAAGGTAGCTTGACTACTATTATTAGAACAAGAGATGGAAAAGTAAAAGAAACTAAAAATCATAATTGGAATAAAGGTCAATATGACATGGAATTAAACGGTAAAACTTTATGGGCTGGTCATAATGATGCAAATAAAAGATTCAGTGGTAGTTACAATAATAGTTGTGATGTTAAATATGTTAAATTTTTCGTAAATGCAGTTTGTACCATGGAAGAATAAGAAAATTTAATGGATTGTTCTAAAGATGGTTGCAAAGAACTTGAAGAACCAACTAATTGTAATGATAAGGTAAAACCAACTGTAGAAGGTGAATCCCCTATGGCTCATACTTTCAGTGCTAAGGATGGCAATGCTGGAAGAGGCTACACTGTTATGGCTTGGGTTAAATGTCAAAATTTAGGTGGTGGATCATGGGCAAATGTCTGGCATTTATCTAAAACAAATAAAAATACACCAAGAATGCCATCTTTATACTTCCATCTCGGTGGACGTTATTTCCATGCTTGTGGAACTAATAGAGCATAAAATAATGGAAACTTACATTATAACTCTTCATATAAAATGCCATTTGGTGCTTGGCATCATGTTACTCAATCTTGGAGAGATGGACAATAATTTATTTAAATTAGATAAAGATCAGGAAAACTTGTCGGTAATTAGTGGTACAATTGGAATTAAGGTAGTGCCTAATTCGACTTAGATAATATAACTCTCTTTGCTGGACATGATGGTTCAAATAAAAAAATGAGTGGAGGTTATGCAAACAATTGTGAAGTTAAATATGTTAAATATTTCTAAAATGCTGTTTGTGAAGCGGATGATATAAATGATCTCATGGATTGTTCTGATGACAAATGTTAATAATTAGGTGAAGCAGGTACATGCGATAAAAATCCAACTTTTGAAGGACATTCACCAGTTAAACATGTTTTCACTGCAGATGATGGAAAATCTGGCTCTGCATATAGTATAATGGGTTGGGTTAAATGTGGCCATTATGGAGGATCATGGGCTAACATTTGGCATTTATCACCAAATAATGCTAATACCCCAAGAAATCCATCTCTTTATGTAAATGTAGGTAGCCGTTAACTTCATGCTTGCTTTACTAGTGCCGATAATAGAAATGGAAATCTTACATGGAATAATTATAAAATGCCTTATGGAGAATGGGTTCATATAACTCAAATTATTAATAAAGGTTATGAAACAATTATAGTTAGAAATAGAGCAGGAAAGAAAGTTTATGATTAAAATAAAGACCTAACTAATTATGGTACTTTTGACTTTTAATTAAATGGAAAAATTATATTTGCTGGTCACGATGATTCTAATAGAAAATTTAGTGGTGGTTATTATAACAACTGTGAAGTTAAATATTTCAAATATTTCGCTAATGCTATTTGTTCTGATAAAGAAGAAGAAATACTTTCTGATTGTTCTAAAGACAAATGCTTCCATTTAGGAGAACCAACATCATGTAGTGTTAATCCAAAACATGAAGGAGAATCACCAATGTTACATGAATTTAATGAAAAAGATGGATTCTCTGGTGATAACTACAGTATGATGGCTTGGGTTAAATGTTTCAACTCTGGAGGATCATGGGCTAGTATTTGGCATTTATCTTCAAAGAATGCTAATACACCAAGAAATCCAGCTCTTTTCTTAAATATGGGTGGACGTTATATCCATGCATGCTTCACTAACAAAGCAGGTACTAATGTAAACTTAAACTATAACAGTAGTTACAGAATAACTTGGAATACCTGGTATCATATAACCTAAGTTATTTAAGAAGGTAAATAATCACTATATATCTAAGATAGAAAAGGAAATATGCTTGAACAAAAACATCATTAATTCAATTAAGGTGCTGCAACCACTAATTTGAATGGTATAAAACTACATGCTGGTCATGATGGTTCAAATAAAAGTTACAGTGGAAGTTTCTATAACAATTGCCATGTTAAATATGTTCAATATTTCACCAATGCTGTTTGTACTTTAGATGAAGTTAAAAAATTAGCCGATTGTTCTGATGACAAATGTAAATAATTGGGTGAACCAGAGACTTGTGATGATGAACCTATGTTTACAAAACATTCACCTGTTGAACATACATTTGATGATGATGATGATACAACTGGATCTGCTTTTACAATGATGGGTTGGGTTAAATGTGAAAATACTGGAGGAAGATCTTGGGCCAATATTTGGGCTCTTACTAATAGTTAGTCTACAACTAGTTATAATCAACCAGTTTTGTGGTTGAATAAAGGCAATCTCAGAGTTTCATAAACCTTTACTAATTTTTCAGGTAGAGGTGCTCATACTCATGTTGCTGGTAAACCTATTACATGGGGTGCATGGTACCATATGACTACAATCATTGATAATGGTAAATCAACTATATTAATTATGGATCTAGAAGGAAAAGTAATTGAAAATAAAACATAAGAATTTGGTAGAGGTGCTATAGATTATGAATTAGAAGGAAGAAAATTCTATGCTGGTCATGATAGAACAAATTAAGGATGGAGTGGAAGTTACATAAATAATTGTGAAGTTAAATATGTTAAATATTTCCCAAAAGCTGTCTGTTCTACTGGAGAAGTTGCAAAACATGCCGATTGTTCTGATGATGGATGTGAACATTTAGGTTTACCAAGATCATGTGCTAAGATAGATCCATAACTTGAAGGTCATTCACCAATAGCTCATAAATTCGAAGATAAAGATGGAATGTCTGGAAATTCTTATACTACTATGGCTTGGGTAAATTGTAATAATTAAGGAGGATCATGGGCTAATATTTGGCATTTATCTCAAAAGAATTCTAATGTACCAAGAAACCCAGCTCTTTGGCTTAATATGGGTGGAAAATATCTTCATGCTTGCTTTACTGATAATAATAATAATGGAAACGTACATTTCAACTCAGGTGCTAGACTCAATTATTAATAATGGTATCACGTTACTTAAATTGTTGATGATGGTAAATAAACTCTTCAAATTAGAGAAAGAAATGGAAAATTAATTGAAAATAAATTACAAAATTTCCATAAAGGTACTTAAGAATTCAAATTAGCTGGAGCTATTTTCTATGCTGGTCATGATGGTTCAAATTCAAAATATCATGGTTCTTACAAAAATAATTGTTAAGTTAAATATCTTAAATATTTCAATAATGCTGTTTGTTAAAACAAAGAAATTGAAGATTTATATGATTGCTCTGAAGACTAATGTAAAGAATTAGGTGAACCTACCACTTGTATTAATAAACCATTAGTAGAAGGAGAATCACCAATGCTCCATACATTTAAAAACGTTGGAAGATCAGGTATTGCCTTTACTACCATGGGATGGGTTAAATGCTTTAATACTGGTGGATCATGGGCTAGTATTTGGCATTTAGGTGTTAATAATAATGATAGAGAAAGAAATCCAGCTATGTGGTTAAATATGGCTGGAAGATATTTACACTCTTGCTAGACTAATGCAAGAGGTAATAATGGAAACATGTGGACAAATTCAAACTAAAAAATCTCATTTGGTGAATGGTATCATGTTGCCTAAGTTACTAATAATAATAGTCAAACCATTATTATTAGAGATAGAAATGGTAAACTTCTTGAAAATAAAGTAAGAGTATGGAATTAAGGTACTTTTGATTTTGATTTGTAAGGAAGAATATTATCTGTTGCTGATGAAAAAGGAGGAAATAAATATCATTCTTCATATGTAAACAACTGTATAGTTAAATACTTTAAATATTTCTAAAACCAATATTGCACAGCTGATGAAGTTGAAAAATTATCTGATTGTGGTGAAGAAGATAATTGTAAATAATTAGGATTATCACAATCATGTAGCGAAGAACCACTAGTTGAGGGTAATTCACCATTGTCTCATACATTTGATAAAGATGACGGCAATTCAGGAGATTCCTATACTATGATGGGTTGGGTAAACTGCTCAAATCTTTAGGGAGGTTGGTATAATATTTGGCATTTATCTCCAAAGAATAAAGATACACCAAGAAACCCAGCTCTTTTCTTGAATAGAGGTGGAAAATATCTTCATGCTTGTATGACTGATAGAAGAATGGCTCATGGAAACTTAAACATGAATTCTAACTTTAGAATTACATTTGATACATGGTATCACATTACATAAATTATTGATGAAGGTAAATAAACACTTATTATTAGAGGTAGAGATAGATCTGTACTTGAAAAGAGAGAACATAATTTCGGTAGAGGATCTTTAGATATGAAATTAGAAGGACTTACTCTCAATGTTGGTCATGATAATTCAAATAAAAAATATAGTTCAGGTTATTACAATGGTTGTGTAGTTAGATATTTCAAATATTTCCCATAATCTGTTGCTACTGATAAAGAAGGACTTGAACACGCTGATTGTTCTGATGACGATTGTAAATAATTAGGAGAAGCTGGATCATGTAAAGCTGATCCATTAGTAAAAGGAGATTCACCAATGGCTCATACATTCAGTGATAAATCTGGAAGTTCAGGATAATCTTACACTATCATGGCTTGGGTTAAATGTTATAATACTGGTGGATCATGGGCTAATATTTGGCATTTATCTACAAAGAATGCTAATGTACCAAGATAACCAGCTATGTGGTTAAATATGAGCGGAAGATATTTCCATGGTTGCTTTACTAACTAAGATGGTTCTAATGGAAACGTACATGGTAATACTAATTTCAGAGCATACTTTAATGTATGGTATCACATAACCTAAATGGTTGATGATGGAAAAATGACACTTTAAGTCAGAGATAAAGCTTTAAATCTTAAAGATAATAAAAAATAAGTATTTTATTCTGGTACTTAGGACATCGACTTAGCTGGTCATACTCTCTATGCTGGTCATGATACACCAAATGGTTTTGATAGAAATTACAAAAATAATTGTGATGTTAAATATGTTCAATATTTCCCAAATGCTATTTGTACCATGGATTAAATTAAAGCTAAAGCAGATTGCTCTGATGATGGTTGTGAAGAATTAGGAGAAAGTACATGTGAAGATGATGCATTAGTAGAAGGACATTCTCCTGTTGCTCATACTTTCACTGCTGCTGAAGGAAGATCTGGAAATTCTTTTACTGTTATGGGTTGGGTAAACTGTGCAAATGAAGGTGCATCATGGGCCAATATTTGGCATTTATCTCCAAAAAATACAAATGTTCCAAGAAACCCATCTCTTTGGATGAATATGGGTGGAAGATATCTCCATTCTTGTTATACTAATAAATCCGGTTAAAATGGTAACCTTACCATGAATTCTAATTATAAACTCGATTTCTATTCATGGTATCACATAACCTAATAGATTAAAAATGGTACTTAATGTCTTTAAATTAGAGATAGAAATGGAAAAATATTGGAACATAGATGTCATTAACTTAATTAAGGTGTCTTCGACTTCGAATTAAAAGGAAAAACTTTCTGGGCTGGACATAATAAATCAAATTCATTTGGAGGAAGTAAAAACAATTGTTAAGTTAAATACTTTAAATATTTCAATGATGCTGTTTGTACTAATAAAGAAATAGAAAAACATATGGATTGTTCTGATGATCTTTGTAAACACTTAAATGAAGCACAATCATGCACAAAAGATGCATTGACAACAGAAGGAAATTCTCCAATGGCTCATAAATTTACTGATAAAGATGGAAATTCTGGAAGTGCTTATACTATTATGGCATGGGTTAAATGTGCAAATGCTGGTGGATAATGGGCTAATATTTGGCATTTATCTCCTTAAGATAAAAATGCACCAAGAAATCCATCTATGTGGTTAAATGTAGGTGGAAAATATTTCCTTGGTTGCCATACTGATAAAAGAGGTAATGGAAACGTGAATCTTGCTTTACACACTTATAAAATCACATGGAATTAATGGTATCATTTGACTTAAATTATTAATAATGGTCATGTGACAATGTTAGTAAAAGATAGATAAGGAAAAACTGTTGCCAGTAGAGTTCATGATTACAATACAGGTACTTTAGATTTTAAATTGAAAGATCGTACTCTCTATGCCGGTCATGATATACCAAATAAATACCATTCAAGTTACAAAAATACTTGTGAAGTTAAATATGTTAAATACTTTGCAAATGCTATTGCTGATTTAGATGAAATTAAAGAACATAGTGATTGCTCTAAAGACAAATGCAAAGAATTAGGTGAACCAGGTTCATGTGATGAACCAACTCTTTTTGGAAATTCACCATGGGCAGGTAAATTCACAGATTCTTCATTAAAATCTGGAACCTCTTATGCTGCTATGGGATGGGTTAAATGTGAAAACAATGGTGGAAATTGGGCTAATGTTTGGCATTTATCTCCAGACAGTAAAGATGTACCAAGAAATCCTTCTTTATTCTTTAGAATGAGTAACCGTACTTTCCATCCATCATATACTAATGGAGCTAAAACTAATGGAAATATCTATATGAATACTAATAAATCAATTGAATGGGGTTAATGGTATCATGTAGCTTAAATGGTTGATGATGGTCATCATAAAATTGAAATTAGAGATAGAAAAGGAAATCTACACTCTGTTTAATAAACTAGAAGAACAGATGGTGTTTATAACCATGTATTAAGTCAAGGTTCAATGTTCTATGTTGGAAGTGAAGGTGGTCAATATGCTAAATCTTACAAAAATAACTGTGAAGTTAAATACTTTAAATATTTCGCAAACTCTGTATGTACTGGAGATGAAGTAAAAAGACATGCTAAATGTATGGATATAGATAAATGTCATGAATTTAATGAACCTACTGGAGTTGACGAAAAACCAACAGTAGAAGGACATTCTCCAATAGCTCATAAATTTGAAGAAAAAGATGGAAAATCTGGAAAATCCTTTGTTATTACTGCTTGGGTCAAATGTGCAAATAATGGTGGTGCTTGGTGGAATATGTGGCATTTATCTGAAAAGAATTTAGATAGACCAAGACATGCTGCTATGTTCATTAATGTAGGTTGGAAGAGTTTCCATGGTATGTATGCTAAGAATAAAGATAAAAGATAATATAATCATGATAATTCAACTACAAAAATGGAATGGGATACTTGGTATCATTTAGCCTAAGTTGTTAATGATGGAAAATAAAGTACAATTATTCATGATAGAAATGTAAAACTTATGGAAAATAAATAAATAGCCTCTAATGATGGAACTTATGATATGAAATTAGCCGGTAAAATCTTATATGTCGGTCATGATGCTCCAAATAAATATTCATCATCTTATGCCAATAACTGTAAAGTCAAATATTTCAAATATTTCCAAAATGCAGTTGCTTCAGCTGAAGATGTCAAAAAACTTTCTGATTGTTCAGCTGATGGATGTAAACATTTAAGAGAATATGAATGTTAAGCTAAACCTACAGTAGCAGGTGACTCACCACTCGCAATTAAATTCAATGATTAAAGTGGAGAATCTGGATAAGCATTTACTGCCATGGGTTGGGTCAATTGTAAAAATGGTGGTGCAGCTTGGACTAATATCTGGCATTTATCACCAAAGAATAAAGATGTACCAAGAAATCCAGCTTTGTTCTTAAATATGAATAATCGTTTCTTATATCCTTGCTTTACTAACAAATAAGGTAATAATGGTAACTTAACTTTTGCTGTTAATTACAAATTCGGATTTGATCACTGGTATCATATAGCTTAAGTTGTCGATCATGGTGAAACTACTATTTAAATCAGAGGTTCTGATAGCAAAGTTCTTGTAACTTAAAGCAAGAACTTTAAATAAGGAACATTATCTTTCGATTTAGAAGATTCAATTATGTATGCCGGACACGATACTCCAAACTCTTATGGACCTTATAAAAATAACTGTAAGGTTGCCTATTTCAAATATTTCGCTGGTTGCGCATTAAAAGAAGAGGATATTGCTAAATTAGCTGACTGTTCTGATGATTCATGTGCTGGAATCAAAGATGATGATGAAGATAAAGATGATGATAAAGATAAAAAGGATGATGATAAAACAGATGATGGTAAATCTGATGATTCTGATGAAAATAACAAGACTACTACTGACTCTACTGATGATGGTGGTGATGGTAAAAAATAAACTGTACCTGTTCCTTCTAAAACAGATTCTGCTGTTACAGGACAATCTGAAACTGATAAAGGTTAATCTAATTCTAATTCTGGATCAAAAACTGTTAAATCAAATAGTAACTCCGATATTAGTTTAGGATCTACTGGAAAAGGTACTGATACTAATGGTAAAACTTAATCTTCAAGTTCAGGTAGTTAAAAATAATCTGATGCTGTATCTTCTAGTACTGATGCTGAAGATGATAGAAATTCTAATACAGTAAGTAAATCAACATATAAAACAGCAAATAGATCTGTTAGTTCTGCAGCTAGTAGTGATAAATTATCAGGAGGATCTTCTGGAAATGCTAATAGTAAAGATGATTCATCAAGTACAAGTGTAGCCACTGGTGTATACGATTCATCATCCAAACAAACAGGAGATGATTAAACTAAAGTAAGTGGAACAGATAATGCTAAATCTACCAACTAAGGTTAAGATAGTAAATCCGGTTCATAAGGTTAATCTGGATAAAGTTCAGATAAATCTGGATCATAAGGTTCAGGTAGTGGATCCGGTTCATCAGTTTAAACTCAATAAAGTTCATCTAATGGAGTCAGTTCATAAGGTTAAACTGCATAAGGTTCAGGTAGTGGATCTAGTTCATAAGGTTAATCTGGATCAAGTTCAGGAAATGGATCTAGTTCATCAGGTTAAACCGGATAAGGTTCCGGTAGTGGATCTAGTTCATCAGGTTAAACCGGATAAGGTTCAGATAGTGGAGCCAGCTCATAAGGTTAAACTGCATAAGGTTCAGGTAGTGGATCTAGTTCATAAGGTTAATCTGGATCAAGTTCAGGAAATGGATCTAGTTCATCAGGTTAAGCCGGATCAAGTTCAGGAAATGGATCTAGTTCATCAGGTTAAACCGGATAAGGTTCTGATAGTGGATCCGGTTCATAAGGTTAATCTGGATCAAGTTCAGGTAAATCTGGCTCATAAGGTTCAGGTAGTGGATCCGGTTCAGATAGATCATAATCTGACAGTTCATCTGATGATGGCTAAGGATCAGCTAAAGTAAAAGATGATGTAGAATGTGATAAAGTCACTTTCTTTAAAGAATGTGGTTATAAAGGAGATAAAATAGTAGTTGATGATGAAGAAGATTGTTTAACTTGGGAACCAAAATCTCTTTGTGTTCCTCGTGGAAAAGGTGTTACCTTATATGACATGTGTCAATATAAAGGTCAATCAGTTTATGTAACCGAAAATGTTGCATGTTTCGATGATGATAAACCAAATTTCAAGTTGTTTGGAGCTAAAAAAGCTTTGAGATAGAATATC
>Ga0115105_10869199_pt1 | contig 22499 bp, 13 predicted proteins | sample CN18umnscriptome_FD_89648 | JGI IMG/M metagenome (GOLD analysis project Ga0115105, IMG submission 89648) | Marine eukaryotic communities from Pacific Ocean to study complex ecological interactions - CN13ID_155_C17_100m_0.8um Metatranscriptome... | ecosystem: Environmental > Aquatic > Marine >... | reverse complement strand
CAAAAACAAAACACTAACAGACACGTAAAAAAGTGACCGACAAATTCCCTTGGTAATTAGCGATTACGACAGAATCGCTTGGTAATTAAGATACGACAAAGTCGCTTGGTGTTAACAAGGCTTCATGTAGTAGCTCATATCAGCTCTTACAGTTCCGATGAATAAGTTTAAACTTCATCTGACAGGCTGCGATGAGTATACATTCTCTTTAGCTTGTTTTGACAAAAACAACTTTGAGTATTTATTCGGTAACGCTTCACTAACCGGAATTTTGGGAGCGAAGCAAGTAAAATTTCCGAGTGCAGTGACTTGTTAGCATGCTACCGAACACGTTTAGAATTAGTTAAGTAATTGCTACCAGACAACGGCCCTTTATATATATCTTCTAATAAAAAGTGCAGTACTTCTTTGAGTTCTTTCTTGCCACTTGGCAATGCTATTTTGCCATTATTTACAACGACTGGAATGTCAGGAAAATTGGCCGCAGCAGTGGATATTTGGATAACAGTATAGTTGTCTAACACACCTGAACTCTTAATGGAGTGCGCCATCTTTCTTACTTGCGTATCAGCTTCTGAGATAAAAATTGCAAGATCAGTAATTTCCAATGAAGTATGTTGCGACATCTGAGTTAAGTCTTCGTTTGTTGCTTCTCGATAAAACTCTGACAGATCGAAAACCATTCGAGCATTGTGGAAACTTTTGAACTTTGTTTTATTGCCCTCAATAATTGCTACTAACTTATTATCAATCGTAAAGATATCATCAGTAGTTTTTACAAACGTATTGCCAGTTTGCATCTTTATTATAGGGAGCTGATTTAGCGAAAGAGCCTGTCTTGATGAAAACTTTTGAACAAACACTTTGGTTTGACCATTTGTAGTTATGCCTGTAAATATTGCCTTTATCGGCTCATTTGAGAAGTTGGAAATATTCACGTCCGTAAAAGATGATGCATTTGCATTGATTGCATTCACCATTAACGTTGATTCACTAATATCATCAATAGTGAGGACTTCATTCGCTTCTGGCTTCCAGTCACCATTAAAATCCACTTCAGTATCTACTCCTTGCTCAAAGGAGACTCGCTGATCTTCAAATATTTGAATTAGCTCTGACTGAAGTGGATTATTTACCCTGATTCGTTTAATTTGACAGCTGTCGCTATCGTCCTTAATAAACGCAAAAAAATTCTGCTGTGCTGTCATTTTATTCCTCTACATCGATAACTATATATTCTGTTAGCTGAGCCACTGTTAAGGGTTGGCTAGCATGCCTAAGTTCTTTTTTTGTGATAAGTACGTAAGTTACACCCTCTGGTGTACCTACTTTATAAAAGTGCCATTTCATGATGCCTAGAAGAGGATTGAAGTGATAGCTATACCCAGTACTGGTTATCACGGCAAATATTAATAATGTTGGAACCCAGACTGTCCAGTTTAGCGCCGTGAAACTTGCGGTAAAAAGCGGAAGTAAATATAAAAGAAGAAAGCCCATATTTTCGCGATCAGCAGCTTCAACAGTCGCTACAGAAAAATTGAAGCGCTCTAGGTTCTTTTTGGCATAGCGAAGCATCCAGATGCAAACCAGTACTAGGAATAATGAAGCAGCAATAGCCAAGCTAGCAAATGTTTTTTCGTCATTAAACCAAGCTACCCACGCATAAGTAAAGCCTACAGGGGCTATTGCTGTGCTAGTAAGTAAAATTTTGGCAAGTGTGCTTAACACATTATTTCCTTTGCTCTAAGTTATGATTGAACTCGATTTGCATGCTAACAATTTAATATCGAGCAATTAGGTAGTTTTTCTACCGTAATCTGTCTCGTTTGTCCTATGACCATTGATAGCAAAGTTAGGAAATAATTACCAGCATATTGCTCTAAATGTGGTCACGACGAACACGACCTATTGGCTCGATTTTCTGACTATGGAAGAAATTTAAGGATTATGGATATATAAACAGTAATTTTGGTGTAAGAATGAACGTCAGCTTCGCTCAAAGCCTCCTATAGAGTATTTACGTTAACTAATAATGGGGCAGAAACATGTTAATTATGGATGACGGCTTATTGCACAAATCGGCTATTCATTGCCAGATTCTACTCTAGAATCAAATCTGGCAGATCAGTTAAGACTTATTCAGCTGACGTATCTTTATGGATCCCTATCTTAATGAGAATAAACACTTTGGCCTTGACCTGGGTATTTTTCAAAAATATGTATATAAACCTCGCTACAGGTTTTTGGCCATAAATTGTCATCGTATGATTCAGGTAAGCTATCTAATACCTCCTCAATCATATTCTTAACTCTGGCTTTAGTTCGCTGCTTTTTACGCCAATCAATAACCAATATTTCTTGCATTTTTCCTGTTAATTCTTTAGCTATTTCTTTAACTTGATTACGTTCTTGCTCTGTTAGTGGTGCGTCTTGAATCATCAAGTCGTACACTGCTAGCTCTTCTTCAGCTAAGCCTTCACGAACGGTACGCTTTTCTTCATGCTCTAACTCATTAATAAACTCTTTCAGGCGATTAAAAAATTCTTCTGCGGTATATGCACCTAAATTATATTCTTCAATTAAATCTAAAAACTTTTGCTGTAAATCTTGGCGCGTTTTGTTTTTAAGCACCATTGGCTGCAATTTCCGCTCAATTAGGTTTTTAAGTTTCTCAGCATCTGATTGTTTCGGTTTCTCAATCGATGAAGCCATTGTCGCTAAAGCATCAAAGTCTATATTTGCAATGTTTATGGGATCTGGCAGGTTGCTTTGTATTTTAATAGTGGAAATTGATTCATCTAATAAGTCATTAACTTGGTTACGCACAACATCCAATACATCTTCATCATCAATTGATAAACCAGATTTCAAACGCATTTGAGAATAAATTATATTAATAGCGATACGATAAGGTACATATTGATTAGCGCTATCGTCAGGCATAATGGCCTTAAAAATACGGTTAATTTTCCTAATAAAAGACGTAAATTCTTCTTTATTTTTCGGTTCAAGCAGTATTTCGCTGGCGTTATCTAACAATGAGAGTTTGGCAAAACCATCAGCAGAGGCCGATACAATTTGGGTTAAGTCAATATCAACACTACCTAAGAAGACAATAAGCTCATTGATAGCTATACCTAATGCAGCGACTAGTTCAGATTTATCTTTTGCAGGGCTATCAACTTTATAAGGTGCGCCGCCTTCAGTAACGCCACCCCCATATAGCCCTAATGCCTGTTGTAGGGCATTAAATATATTAATGTAGTCTACAATCTGTCCCGCAGCCTTTCCCTCATACACACGATTAGCACGTGCAATGGTTTGCATCAAAGTATGGCTTTTAAGCGGCTTATCTAAGTAAAGAGTTGAAACAGATGGGGCATCAAAGCCTGTTAACCACATCGCGCATACAAATACGATTCTTAAATTATCTTCAGGGTCTTTAAACTTTTCGTCTATTTTTTCTTTTAAGAAACGCTCTCTGTGTGGTTTATAATCAAGCCCTTTTTTAGCAAGTCGCTCGTCATCATTTTGCCCACCCGACACAACAACCGCCATATCAGCACTTTCCATATGCTGAATTTGAAATTGCAGTTTGTTTAAGCGGCTTCCCGAAGTATGTTTGGCTTTTGCTTTTAAGCTACTGAGCTTTGTTTTCCACGCTAGTTGAACTTTGTCATACATCTTAATAGTAGTGGCTTTATCAATAGATACCACCATTGCTTTGCCTAGCATTCCATTACTGAAAGGGTCACGATTGATATAGTGCTCAACCAAATCAGCAGCAATAGTCTCTAGCCGATCTTCTCTAGTAATGATGTGATAAGCCTTAGAGAACTCAGACTCTAAACGCGCTTCTTGTTCTTCAGTAAGGTCTGCTTGATCAAGTATGTCAGCAATATCATCTCCAATAGTATCGCTCGACACTGAAACTTCAGGTACACGATTTTCGTAATATAAAGGAAGTGTTGCGCCATCATCAACAGCATCAGCAAAGTTATAGATACTAATGTAGTCACCAAACACTTCCTGTGTTTTAGCCTCTCCTGCAAGCAATGGAGTGCCTGTAAATGCCATAAACGAGGCATTAGGCATAGCATTACGCATATTCATTGCTAAAGAGTCGTATTGGCTTCTGTGGGCCTCATCAGTGATAACAATAATATCGTCACGTTCAGATAAAACCGGATAGTTTCCTTTTTCGTCACCTTTAAACTTTTGGATTAAAGTAAATACAAAACGGTGATCCTCTCCAAGTAACGCTTTTAATTGGACGCCTGAGTCTGCTTGGCAGTTTTCGGTAACAATACCTGCAGAATTAAAAGTTTTATATATTTGGTCGTCTAAATCTGTTCTGTCGGTAACTAATACAAATGTCCAATTACCGGTATATTTACGAAATGCCTTTTTACAGAAGAAAACCATTGAAAAGCTTTTACCGCTACCTTGGGTATGCCAAAAAACACCGAGCTGACCATCACGCTCCTTTACGTTATTAAGACCACACAATGCCTGATTAACACCTAAGTATTGATGATACTTAGCAATGATTTTAATCGTTTGCTTTGTCTTAATATACAAAGTGTAGTTTTCAATAATATCTAAGAGTCGGTTTTGCTCACACACCCCACGTATAACAACTTCTAAACTAACTCGGCGCTCTTCTTTTTCACTCTCTACTTTCTTCCATTCAGCAAAGTGCTCCCACTGGCTAGATATAGAGCCAACCTTTGATTGCACACCATTAGAAAGAATAATAATCTGGTTATAGGTAAACAATTTTGGAATAGTATTTTTGTAATCAGCTAAATTGTTTTTATAAGCGCTAAGTAAGTTTTTATGACTTGCTTTTAGTTCAATAAAAACAATTGGTAAGCCATTAATAAAGCAGATCAAATCTGGACGACGGGTTTCAATTTCACCCGTTATGCTCATCTGGCTACAAAGCAAGAAGTCATTGTTAGTAGCATCCGACCAATCTATATATTGAACAACGCAATCATCTTCATCTTCAGCATTTGTTGTATAAACATAGCCACTAGTTAATAACTCATAGACTTCTTCATTAGCTGATATTGCGGTCATCGCACTTCTATCACGCGCTATTTCGTCAATGGCTTCTTGAATAATTAGTTTATTAATATCCGGATTTAGCTTTAGCAACGCAGTTTGTAACCTTGCGAATAGCACAACATCATTGCGGGTTTCCCTGCCAAAAAACATAGGGTTATTAGTCAGAGACTCATTATCTAATGAACCAAAAACTTCATCCCAACAAATTGCGGTTTCCCAGCTTAAATCTGAGAATAACTGAATCGCAGGTTGTTCTACTAAAGTATCTTCCGTGTATGTCATTAAAACTCCCTTATTTTCCTTTCTAATTCTTTTTTTGTTTCATATTCAATTTGATGGTCAATATGCTCTACAAAATCAGATGCCCAGTTTTTTACCTTAATGCTTTCATGGTACATCAAGGGTTGAATTACCTCTTTATCGGCTTTAAGGTAAGGAACTAATGAGTCGACCCATGATCTACTTGAAAAATTAGCTGATATCTCACTAAGGAAGGCCTTGTTATCAGAGTATTCAGATAACAATTGAACCATCAATGGATTTATAACACGCTTATCATTATTTGAGGCAAACATTGAAATTGAACGCCCTACGACAAGAAGTGCAGATTCATTTTGGCACCAATCAATAATAACCTCAGGATCCAAGATATCAAAAATACTCTTATCTCTTTTTTTATAAGATTTACCACTGCCTAGTAAATCGACTAAACGGTACTGTTTTATCGCGCTACCATCAATAAACTTGTCCGCTATCTTAGGCCAAATATAATTACCATGTAATTCAAAGGCTTTATAAAAACCTTCACCTAAGTAATCCCATAAATCAGAATAGTTGATATCATGATTGCCAACTTGCTCAACTAGATGCAAACATAGTTGTAATGCAAACTCTTCATTTTCAGACTTTAATAGTTTTTCAACTGAGTTTAACCAATAGTAACTATCAAAATGGCGAGTCTTGTCTTCTTGTTTAAAAGACACGTTGAGAACTAAATGAATTAGAGCTGGGGTTAATTGTTTAAAATCAATATCACTACGACCGTGAGTGTACATATTGATATTATCAAGTGCGACCCAAGCGCCTGTTGGATCAATTTCACTTAGTGACATACAAAATTGGGCTATTTCATGCTCTGTTAGATGCCCTGTAACACTTCCATGCGCAAGTATTGATGCCGAGCCGCTATGTAATTGATTGTTTTTAATTAATTCTATTAATGTATTTAAGTGAGAACTTTCGATTTTTCCTGTACAAATAGAGCTAGGGTAATATTGAACTAAATGCTCATCAGCCCCTATTAATCCTATTACTTGAAGCCATTCATTTGAGTTTTTAACGTAAATCCCACTTAGAAAACCAGCAAAAAACTGCGTGCTTGCATTCATGTTTGTACGAAAATAGTCAAACAGTTCATTCAATAATAAACCATATGAATCTGATTCTAACACCAGATATTTTGCAAAAACCCAACTTTGTTTTTGCTCAGGAAAAGTCATTAATAATTCGAAATATTTGACGAGCTCAGAATGATTGCTCTTTAATTCTAAGGATAATTTTTTTGCATCTTCAGCAGCTATATCAATATAGTGACCATCATCGTCTATAACATGTTCTCTCGATGGGTTGAGTACAATTAATTTTAGCTTTTCTTCTATACTATTCTCAGAGGGGGATAATAGTTTTCCCCAAGATTTCAGAATGTCTATCTGCTCTTTGTTCATTTCTTCAAAATCATACTGTAAAGCATGGATTATTGATTGCGAAGCAGAAGGCCAATATTTTCCAGTAAGCATTATTACTTCTTTTATGAAATAGTCCAATTGCTCTGTTATTTTATACCTCATCAGCCCTCTAATTTGATTACCAAATGCTTCCTTAACTTCTGCAACTAAACGGTCACGTTTAATAATCTCAAGTAATATATTTATTAAGGACTGCCAATAGTCATAAATTTCTTGATACTTTTTCGGACTCCACTCTGTAAGCTCAGCTTTAGTACCTTGAAACTCTGCGCCAATGGTCCTTGTACCACCATGTGTATTAATTGCTGTTTTAACTGCTTCAATAATCACTACGTCCGCGCTTTCAATATTTAATGCTAAAACTCTCTCTAAAATAGCAAGTCTTTCACTAAAGTCCGCCTCGGTTCCCGATAATTGCCAGCGGAAAAGCTGCGAAAACTGCCCTAAAGCATTGTTACTAAAGCTTTCATTTTCAAATTGAGCCAGTTTAAATAAGCACCAAGATGCTTTTTCAAAACAAGATTTATGAAACGCCAGCATTTCCAATGCCCAAACAAGGTTTCGTCTAACTTCTCCAGCTATTTTTTGTATTTCTTCATCAGTTAGCTGCAAAATCACTCTGTATAACTGATTATTTGTAACAGTAGGGCTCACCTCAACCAAAGCGCGAAAAAGTCTTGAACCCTGCTTAGATAGCAACAATTCCGCTTGGCCAAAAGGGTGGTTAGCAGCACAAAAATTCTCAACAAATGACTGCACATTAATTGATGAATCCAAGTACTTTATTTGATTGCAAAAACTCTCTTGTAATCTAGCCGGAAGCTTAGAAACAATTTCACTTTGTCTATCAAATGTACTAGTGTTCCACCACTCCATTGCCAAGTTCAAGGCTAATGGTTTAGGGACTATACGAGCTAGGCTTCCTGTACAGTTAATTAGCTCTTTTTCCTTAAAAATCATAATAGTATTTTCAAACGTTATTTGGTCTGTACCCGCGATAGTTTTTAAAAACTCCGCATCTTCATTGACATCCTCCCTAATTCCTTTTTGAAATCTAAAATAATCGAAAAGCGAAAAGACTTTAAGTAATTCTCTAGCTTTGTCACTAAGACTTCCATCACCATTTATTAACTTTTCTACAAGGTCTGATTCACTAAAACTTGTAGTAATACGACCTTCTTGCTGAAGCTCTTTAATAGTCATTTGCGCTAAAAGAGGGAATCCCTCAATAAATTTCTCTAGCTGTTGTTTGGATGATTGGTCAAGTTCAGGAAGGCGAGAATCTATAATGTTGGAAATTTGCGCTGATTCTAACTTTTCTAGCTTAATACGGATGCTATTTGTTAGTTTTTTTTTCTCTTCGTGATAAAAATAAGTCGTAATAAGTTTAAGAGGAGAATCATTAACCTCAATAGCATTGGTTGCATAGTTATGTAACTCAACATTACAATTGTCTATGATTACAAACCCAAGCGCTCCATTTTCTGCAGCTGTTTTTATCGATTCTTTAACCGTGTACTCATTCTCTGAGCCACTAAAAATGATAAAGTCACTATCTTTTAAGTCATTTCTACTTTTATATTCAATCAACAATCGAGATTTACCAAGACCAGAAAGGCCTGTAAGTCTGATAGAAGAGCTATTGGAGTTTAGTGCTTCTGTCAGCCCTTTTAATGCATTTTTTCTCGCATTATCTTCTTCATAAGCGAGTTCATGCTTGCGCTCATCGTATTTAAGCCATTCTTTAATAGGTTTAGAACCATCTAAGTTAAAATTACCAACGGATGGCGAGCTTTTGATAAACGACTTCAACAGTAAAACGACTATATCGCTTTCCGAATTTGGTTTGACTATAGAGCTATGATTTACTCCATTTATTGTTTTTATAGGGTGATATCTAAATAAACTTTTTGAACTCACCGACGATACAACGGTTTCATTTGCATCAATAATACTTAGGATATTTAGCTGGTCGCTTAATTTTTTATCAGTCCAAGCTTCATCTAATGCATCTATATCACTTGAGTTGTTTGCAAGGGATTTTAAGTGCCGATTACGAAAAGCAATGAATTGACCAATATTTGCTAATCCAGAGCCTCCATGTGGAACATCAAAAAAGCATACTTTTTTGATATTGTGCTTAGTTTCTAATTGGCTAAGCCTCACAAGAAGCCGTTTTATAACCAAGCCCCCCATACTGTGACCTACTAGAATAATCTCATCATTGGCAAGATCACAGCGCGCTTCAAGATCTGTAAGCAAGCCATTCGCAATGTTTAAAATCGTAGGTCCTGATGTTAAGAATTGTGTTATCAAATGTGGCGAAGTGTATCCGTACTCTATAACGGTATGTTCTATATCAGGATCATCTATAATAAACTGTGGGAAATTTCCCCACGTTTTATCTATTTCTCCACCTAATCCATGAACAAAAACTATAAATTTACTCATTAATTAATCCTTTAATTTAATTTGACCTGATATTAGTTTCGGTAACAGCATATCTCGTTGTTGTTTAATGTTTTCATTTCTTTTTGATAGGTTAAAAATACTTTTAAACATCGGTTTAACCACTTGGGTAAATTCATTCATTAACTCTTTAGGCGGTACTGGTAAATAACATGAAGCAAAGCAATCGTTGTGAACACGCTGACGGCCTGTAGCGCCAGTCATACTTTGAATTGCATGTTCACGGAAGTTATTACTCCTCGATAGCAAGTAAATAAACTCTGAACTTAAATATTCACTTTCACGCAATACAATGAACTCTGTAGAGCCAAAACCCACAGGCTTATCGGGTGTTAAAAACTGAACATAGCCCGTTTTACCATTTTGTAGGCAAGGAGTGATCCTCGCAAATAAGGTGTCGCCATTAATAAACTTGGCACCGCTATTACCAGTTTTCTCGATAATATCAACAATGACCATAGAGCCTTGAGACAAGCCACTCATACCAACAAATGGCTTTTCGCCTTCTTTCACTAGTTTAGTTTTAGGGTTGATAGTGATTACTTCAGCGGCACTTTTAACTTCCCACCCATCAGGAATTTGACCTAGTGGCGAGTCGATGAGTTTCGGGCTGCCGTCTGCATCAAGGTTATCTTCATAGTTTGGGTAACGAAAGTTAACAAACCATTCGCGATACAATGACTGCGCCATGTCTTCTAAAATAGCGATACGGCGGTTGTTGTTTTCGACTAAGTTGTCATAATTTCTCAGTAGATTGCCAACGCGCTTCTGGTGAGTTATTGGCGGTAAACTGATTAGCAGATTTTCCGCGTCCCCAACCCTTATATGTTCAACAGTAGAGCCTGACCCCGCAGCTTTTAGCTGCCCTTGTAAATCTGTATCTTGAAGAGCATATAGTAAGTAGTGTGCATTTAATTTTTCAGGGTTGACGCGATACTGCATTAAACGTTGACCAAGGAAAATATATTCGTTGGGAGTAGTAATCATCCCTACGTCACCTAGCGGTGCTTCGCGGGTAAGAATTACATCACCTAATTTGGGCACAGCTCTGCGAGTCCATTTTTCAAATGTGGATTTTTCAACAAATCTACATCCAGCTAAATTAACGACTCCTTTTTTGACGTTTGTAGTTCTGATCATTTTGTAAGGCGTTTCATACTCTACAACAGGAGCAGTTTTGTTAACGCAATCGACTATTGAATCACATACTTCACTTAGTTTGATTTTTGGCCAACTACTCTCTGTCATAAAACGCTCCCAATAACCTGTGTTACATTCTCTGAAATTGAAACTTCCAATTCATGCGCCTCAGCATTCAACACTTCTAATTCTTCTTGTAATGCCGTTAACTTTACAACAAAGTCTTCATCACTTTCATGCTCACCCTCGGCAACACCTACATATCGGCCAGGATTTAAGCTATAACCTTGTTCAATGATTTCTTCTTTGGTGGCAACTTTACATAAACCAGCAATATCTTGGTAAATCAGTTCACCAACGTCATTAGTGAAGTGATCATCTAGTTTAAACTTACCGTTATTACCAGCATCTGGGTAAGATCCTAAATAAGTATTATCAATATCTTGCCCACGGTATAAACGCACGATGTTGGCAATAAAATTTAGTTGCTCGCTAGTGTAGTCACGCACGGCTCGGGTTACTTGACGGAAGATATGGCGGGCATCAATAAACAATACTTTATCTTTGTTATGCGCTGGTTTGTTTTTATCTAAAAACCATAAGGCACAAGGCAAGGTTACGGTGTAAAAAAAGTTACTTGAAACGGCCACCATGACATCAACACCATCTTCTTCGATTAGCTTTTGACGGATTTCTTGCTCTGATCCGCGGGCATCACTCGCTGAGTTTGCCATAACAAAACCTGCACGACCTTTTTGGTTAAGTGCTGAGTAAAACATTTGAATCCAAAGATAGTTACCGTTGTCATTACGCGGCATTCCATAAGGAAAACGATGTTTATCGCCTTCTAGGCGGTCTTTTTGGATTTCGTTCACGTTAAACGGTGGGTTTGCCATTACATAGTCAAACTGACCATATTGTTTACCGTCAATTACTTCACCTTTAGCTAAATCAAACGGATCTTCATAGTAAGAGTTACCTTCACGGATATCACCTTGTAAACCATGAACCGCGAGGTTCAGCTTAGATAGGCGAACGGTATCACCTGTTTTTTCTTGCCCAAATACTGACAACTCATCTGATGCATCTTTATTATGTTTTGCTACAAAGTCGGCAGAGCTGATAAACATACCACCACTACCACAAGCAGGGTCAAAGACCTTACCGTGGTAAGGTTCAATCACTTCCGTGATTAACTTTACTAATGCTGAGGGAGTGAAGAATTCACCACCGCCTTGGCCTTCAGTTTTGGCAAACTCATTAAGGAAATACTCGTAAATACGGCCAAATATGTCTGAGCCAAGAGTGAAATCAATGTCATTGAAATTTTTAAGTAAACTTTTGAGCATATCGTTTTCAAAGCGAGAATAGGTTTTAGGTAGGGCATCCTTAATTGCTTCGTTGTCAGCTTCTAGCGCTTTCATGGCATCATTCACCTGAACACCGATATTAGAGCCTTCAGGAAGTGCTAGTAGGTTAGAGTAGAGCGCTTCACTGGGCACGTACATTGCGCCTTCAGCTTGGATTTTAGACTTTATATCGCTACTGCCACGACGGCGAGAGCTAGACTGTTCTTCTATCTTGCTTTTTGCCAGAGTAAAACGGTACTCAGCATACTTAAGAAAAATTAAACCTAGTATTGGTCGAGAGTATTCTTGAGCTGTTAAGCCTGTATTAGCGCGTAATGAGTCCGCTGCTGACCATAAACGTTTTTCTAATTCTTCTATCTTTTTAAAATCTGCCATTTTTATAATCCTTCTTATAATTCCCTTTATGTAGGGTAATGTATCAAATATGAGTTTACTTATATACAAACTGAACAGTACGACTATCTTATTGATATTTAGCCAGTAGTAATTTCAACCTTTTTTGAGATTGTTCAAACTCAACTTGATAGTTATTTAGTACTTGTAGCTCTTGCTCAACATCTAACTCTTCAACTTCAACGTTTTTAATAATATAACGTGAAATATTGAGTTCGTTATTTTGCTCTCTAATTTCAGGCATAAATACGGCTTTGTAATGATCGTCGTCAGCTAGCTTTCCTGCCGCTAAATCAGCTATTAAAACTGCGTCTTCTTCTGAAATAGTTATTCTGTTTTTGTTGCTTTTACCTATTTCACTGGCATCCACAAATACCACTGAAGAACCTGCTGGCTTGTTTTTGTTAAGCACCAAAATAACAGGGGGAATACTTGTGCCATTTAGAACATTAGCGGGCAAGCCAATAACAGCTTCCAGTAATTCGTTTTCTAGCAAATACTCCCTTACTTTTGCATCGTAACCGCCTCGAAATAAAAAACCTTGGGGTATTAAAATGTAACCTTTACCCGTTTCATTTAATTTACTTAAGGCTTGTTGTATCCATAAGCTGTCACCTGCGGTTGCAGATACCGAGCTACCTGTAGGCACTTGGATAAAAGGGGACTCAGCAAGTTTACGGCGTTCATCAGCGCCAAATTTTAAAGAAAATGGCGGTTCCATCACTACAAGATCAAACTGTTGCTTATATCCAAAAGCCGACTCTAAAAGCGAATTGCCAGCAACCAATTTAAAATCTTTACCTTCTAAGGTTAATAATCGATATGCAGTAACATAAGTGCTATGGCTTTTTTCCTCTAGATAAAGCGCTTCGGCATTTAAACTAGACGCTAACCTCGCTAATCCACATGCACCGTCATATAGAGTTTTCTTGCCGCAGACGCCAACTAGTGCAGAGAAAACTCTTTCCATGTTCAAATTGGCTGAATCTATAGAATACCTGCCAAGTGTTTGAGTACTCAACTCCCTTAGAGCACTAGCAAGCACATCGAAATTTGTAATTGTCGCAATATAATTAACAACTGAACTAATTACCTTTCCGTCAACTCTATAATGCTCTGGTGCTGCACATACTTCCTTTGGGTGGCTATCTTCTAGCGATTTTCCAGCTTCTATCAGCATATCTAGTTGTTTAGCATGTCCACTATTAACAATGGTTTGAAATGAATCAGGACTTTCTTTTGCAATAAAAGCCACATAAGAAATCAGTTCTAGTGTGTGTGATACTTCCATTGAGCCGCGACTACTATCCATTAAGTTCCATAACTGTTTTGTTAACTTTTCCATTACGCCGCTCCTTTCATAAGTTGGCTAATACAAGCTGCAGCTACTTTCTTCTGCTGTTCAGCCAGCTTAATTGTTGTTTGATAAGCTTGGTTACTTGCATTAAAGAGCTCAGCGATTTTATGCTGCTTACCTAGAACTGGCAGCTCAATCTCCATTTTTTTGATGTTTGATAAGTTTATATTCTTAATTGTTGCGCCTGTACTTGTAGCATCCAACATGTTCTGACCAGCAGGTGAATTAAAGTAAGCTACAAGCACCTCACCAAGTAATTCGTTGTTGTTTGGTCTAAGTAAAATAAAATTAGCAGAAGCAATAACATTGAGTTCGGCAATAGCTTTAGTAACATAACCGGCCTTTATTGAGTTACCTTTAGCAAGAAGTACCACATCCCCTTCTTTTAATAGGAAACGCTGAACATCCTTTCCTTCCTTTATTATTACTTGGCCCAGCTGCTGCTCAATAATTTCACCATTTAGATTAACAGAGCTACCTGTTAGTAAGTGCAGCGCACCTTCAGCGTTATTTTCATTCTTTTCGAATAGCGCGTTTGTTGCACCAGTGGTTAATTCATTACATAACAGCTCGATAGTTTTCATATTACTCTCCTTTCGTTTTAAACCTACGAATTAGGTTGTTGAGGTGATATTAACTATCAAATTCAATTAAAGCAAGTAGTTTTCTGAATTTATTTAATTCGTATTTTTAATACGAATTTTAAATGTGGGGTTTTGCGAACATACAGTTGGCTGTTATGTCATTGTTTTTCATAGGTTATATTAAAATTAATTTCAGTGAAAATTTATCTTAGCGGTTCTATTATATGGGTGATTAGTTTTAAGCTAGATTTCTATAACTTCCCTGAAACTCTCCCTGCCCAGTCTAAAATTGATTCTGTAGGGATACCCGTCGGATGACCTTCTATAGATTTAGGATGAGAAATACCAATATGCTTTTTGAAGCCGAACATATTATCCATTTCTTGTGTGGGCCACCCAAGAGACTGAGTTACCACTCCTTTTTTGATTCGAGAAAACTGTTCTTGCCAATTACTGGTATCTATTTCCCGCACACACTTGGTAGATATCCACTTACTCAACCCAGTCACATCTACTTCAAGTAAATAATTAACATGTCCATTTCGTTCAACAACAACACAACGAATCGTTCTCTTTGCACCAGAGTCAATCAAATGGCATTTACTACGCCCAACCTGATCCAGTTCATGAGTGTAAGAGTCTATAATTGTACAAGCGTATTTTTCTTCCAATGCCTGAACCATCATGTTAAAAGCTGTAAAACGAGAGGCATACTCCTCTGAGTAATCACTGTTATCTTGCATTCCTCCAGCCATGTCAGCAGAAGGTATTTCACCGTTACTACCTGCCTCATTAGTACTCACAATATCATTTGCTACTTTAGGAGTTTCTTGGCTGTTATCTGGTCGATGACTCCTTTTAGGTTTTGTTGCTTTCGAAGTTGAAAAGCGATTTTTAAACCTTACTGAGCAGGTATTTTCACCTAGTAAGAATGCATGATTAGCATCGGAAGCCTCACGATCATCATCGATAATATGATCTTCTGGACGCTCGTATGGTTCAGGGCCTTTGCCACCAATGGTTGGCTCTTGGCCTTCATCTGGATGCGTAAAAGACGGGTTATGGAAATAGACCCTAGACGGCATTTGAGCATTAATTGTTATATCTGTTACCTTTTCTACTAAAAAATATTCACCACTTGGATCTAACCTACCATTGTAAGAAAAAGACCACCCTGCCATTTGTGGTGGATCAAAATGAAATAACCAACGCTTAAAGCCTGGTACTACGTCTAAATTGAGCTCGGTATTGAAGTATTTAAAAATTGATTCAAATGATTGTTTTGCATTTTTATCAATAAGTAACCAACTCAACATCGCTCTTGTTGCAGAATCATTGAAAGCTGAAATGGGGTAATTTGATATTTGCAGTACTTCAATATTTGCATAGTCCGCCTTAGCATTAACCTCTACTTTAAAATCAGTGAGTAAACGAGAAGACATCAATGACGCCCGCGATAGATAAGAGCTGCTATAAAACAAGACTCGCGCCAGTTCAAGCTGAGGAATAATCAACTTAGGGGCATTAGATCTATCTAAAACAAATGCATTTTGCTCCGACTCTGGCTTTCTCACAGACTCTGCCGAACTTAAATTAGGAAATTCACTTAATGTGCTTTTTCTAAGAAAATCATTATTTCTAAAGGTATAACGACCATTATTTACAAAACTTTCTGAAAGCTCTCTTTGGTTTATTATTTTACCTCGATATAGTGCAGGTACATTTGCAAACGCTGTCGCACGAAAACCCTTTTTTTGCTGTGGCGGGTAACACCACACTTCAATTGAAGGCCGATAAGAAGTATCTTTTGTTCGTATTAATACTTTACCTATGTGAACTATACGTACATCATCATCGCACTTGTAAAACCTAGCGCTCATCCTACTTCCTTATTTGATGTTTGAACCTGTAACAACCCAATCGAGAAGCTTTACCACAATTGGCTGTATCCTTTCTTCCGAAAGACTCGCATAGCGCATTAATTGCCAGCGGTTTGCTCCTAATCCTGCTTGCTTCCTTGCTATAACTGTCATAACAAGTCGTCGCGCTTGAAACTCAAAAACACTTTCATGGTATCGATTCAAAGCACTAGATAATATCGGTAATAAAAATAACTTTTTGCTTATTGTATTAGAGTGCTTTAACTGCTTGAGCAAGTAATGCTTAGACCTTCTAGGCCCTTCTATAATAGTATCTAAACGCCCAATAATTTTAAGAAGCTGCTTAGTTAACAACCGATCTCTTGCGCTCCAATTAACCTTCTCCTTTCTGGATACTGATTTTGCGTGATGTTGTCGATTAAATGCTAATAACCACTCTCTATCATTTCGATATAGCCAAGCATATAATGCACCACCACCTGATAACGAACGCGCGTCTTTAATTGGCGTTGTGCTTATTAAATTGCGCCATTTCATACGTTTTTCTTTAATTAATTGGGATTCAGGCCTGGGTTCAGGTTGGAAGCTTTTAGTAACTGCGACACTCAGTATAGATTTGGTTTTAACCTCCTTAATTATTTCACTTACTGTCATATCAGGAATAAAAGCTGACCAAACAGCTAAATGCTGTAAATAACTAAAAGCTTTTCGGTGCTGACGAAATATCGTCCGTAACCAATTAGTATCCATACTAAAATCAACGATTAGTTCAGGAATTGTGATTTTACTAGTTACACGCTCAGCAATCATTTCATGTGCGATCTGTTTAGTTCCTTTTCCGCAACCGAAATCATGCGCTAGGTGATTATAAAATTTGCTCCATTGATACTTTGTAGGTGATTTTTGACAAGGTAAAAGTAATAACTCTTGTGATTTTTGAGCTAAATAATGTTGTATTTCCTTATCTTTATTATCGTTATTTAGCTGTAAGTTACACATTATTTGATCGCAGAGGTGAAATGTATGCCTATTATCATGATAAGTAATTTTAGATTGGTTCAAAATACCGTGTTTAGGGCAATAGGGGTAGGCCGGTAAATACCAGAGTCTGGACCAATAGCTTTCTCCATACTTTTGTTTTTGCTCGGTTACGCATAGAGAACAAGAGCGAAAATTACCAGGCGTTTTAACAATTGAAGCAACCGCCCCCAACATTAGGTGAACAGAACCGTTAGATCCACTCTCCATAGATGCCATAGCCTGAACTCTAGTGCATTCACTTACAAATGGTGCGTAAATAGGAAACATTGTGTGTTCATAAATAAGCCGCTGAATATCGAACTTTCCTGTATTCACCAACAAACTAGATATCGCTGATAAATGACTAGGTAAATCTAACGTTGCAATAACCTTGCGATCATCAAATACCTGATTAAGCAGCTGCTTAGAACTTGTAATAGCACTACGAATGCCAGATCTAGCAACTAAGCTATAAATTAACTCATCTGGGTATGGAACAGGAAAATTGTGCAATACTAACTCACCTCTTCCAGCAACGATTGAATATTTAAAACCAAACCTAACTTTAACATTGTCGAATGCATGTCCGAGTCAACATCTGCTTGAGAATGAATAAACCGCAAATCGTTACTATCAAGTGTATGCCACTGAGTATGTTTAATTGATGATGCTTTATTTCCCTTACTGGGTTTAGTTTCTTTTTTAGGTAAAGCTTGTTCTGGGCTAGTTAAGTGAGCATGTATTAAAGGTAATAAGCTAATCCAGGTCAAATTTGGATTTTGATCAAATATTTTCCGAATAGCAGGCGCCAAAAGACTTGTGTCAAAGTCATCTTTTAAAGCTATATAGACTCGTCGCTCTTCTTCACTTCTTAGCTGTTGATATGCAAACTCTTCCGGAGTCTGTTGCACAGACTCAGCCACGTGCTGCTGTAATTTTAGTAATCTTTTATCGGTGTCACTAAGTTTAAGGTCTGAGAACTTGATTATTGCTTCTGGATCATCGGAGCGAAGAGCTGCAAGCATAGGGTGGACCGGTATTAATTCATCGTTGTACACCTGCTGCATTAACTTGGGAGTAATTCTTTCAACTTTGGTGGTAATTGCTCGCAACTGACACAGTACAAATAACTTTACCACGATATCAAGAACGCCTTGGCTTAAGTCATACCATAAAGTTCGAATTTCATCAGATAAAATTTCATCACGCTTCTGAAGCCACTGGAGTGACCACAATTTATCGGTTAAAGCTCTCCACTCCCTTCCTTCTTCCATCGGGTCCCAAAATATTGCTCCCAGGCCTGAGCCACGTCTAGCGGACCTCATATCGGCTTCAAATATCTCTCTTGCTCGCGGAGTACCCACTAAAATAACGGGAAGGCCGATGGTATTGACTAAGGTTACGAAGAAATTCAGCATTTTTTCTGACCCCCCGGAGCGAGAACGGCTAAGATGTTGAATTTCGTCTATAATAAGCACACCTAACGCATGAGCATTTGCAACTTGTGCCATCGCAGCCAAAAGCGTTTCAATACTAGGTCGCTTACTCATTGAGTATTGTTTTTCGTAATTGGATGTTCCTAAAGCACGATCTATCGCCCGAAAAAAATTCAAACATAATTCTTTCAATGAGCCATCATGAGAGCAATCAATCTTTAGATATATTATTTGTTCAAGGTTTGTATCTGGGTGGTAGATAACTTGCGGATATAGCGATAACAGTTGTTTCATTGCAGTAGTTTTTCCATTACCGCTACACCCTATAAGCGCCATACTTTGTGCAGTTGAATAGACCTCTGTGAACTTTATCGCCTTTAAATCCCCAGAAAGCACACGCTCGTACCCATTTTGAATATGCCTAGCCCAATCACCTGTATCAGGGTTTCTCCCTACGTAGCCACCTCTGATCATCAATGAAATCCGCTCATGTAGCTGTATATACTGACTAAGTGGTTGAAAAAAATCATCAATAACACGACAAATGCTATGCGCTCTATCAACTCCATTTTGATGAATATCATCAGGTGTGCAACGTAACTTTCCTTTTAAGGCGCTTAAATCATCAACAAAGCTATTTAAAGGCGGTAATGCTTCTATCAAAGGGTTTCCTTGATAGGCAGGTATAGTAGAAGGTTGATAAACGGCAATAACTCGATGACTTTGACTATTTTGCATTAATTATCATCCTCATCATTAAATAGCTCTGGTATAAAATTAGGAAGCTCATAATTTTCTTCTATACCTTTTAGCTGAACGATCTGTGCCGGCTTTTCTTGTTTGGGTCTATTTGGTTTAATGGCCAATTCCTTTCTCTCTTGCTCTCTTATTTGCTGCTTATTCCCTTTAATATCTTTTATTTTTTGCGCATTGCTCAAGGTGCTGGCTTTACGGTTATTTTTAGCTTTTTTAATTTTCTTCTCGAGAAGATCATCAAAATCCCTTTCAACAGCTGAATACTGGTATTTCGCCTCTGCTGAAACTTGTTTTTGCACCGCTTGTCGTTCCCAAACTTGGTACCAAGTCATATCACGGAACTCTCTACTTCTAGTTGAAATATCACACACCCAAAAAGTATTTTTCCCTGTTTCTGGAAATAGATATATATGATTAACAGAGCCTAGATCATAGGCAGCATAAAGGTTTTTTGGTCTAGTAACTTCCGTAGAGCGATGCATCCACCCAGCTTGGATAACTTCTTTTGCTGTATATACAACTCCCCACAACTTTACCCCTAATTCAGATACAGTTACTTTTTCACGAGGTAACAACAAAATTTTAGCGATGTCAGTATCTACTGTTCTTAAACTACCAGTACGGTGCTGAAGTCCCCATCGCCAAAGTTCAATTGGGATAGAAGGAATGCTTTCTGGCATGTCAGGAGCACGATCATATTTCTCCATTGGCTTATTCAAGTTATGAGCAAGGATTGAGTAGAGTATAATTTCAAAAAAATCAGATTTTGCGACCGCCGCCTCAACTCTATAGTCTTTTTCACCGTGCTTTTTAACCTTATTACCCGATACGACACCTGGCATATAAGGTTTAAATTTAACCTGAAAAGCTCCAAATGATCTCTCAACAATACCTTTCGCATCCCCTCTACGTGGAGGAGCACTTTCTAACCGGACTTTAATACCATTAACTAAGTAGCTCGCTTGATGGCTCATTAATTCACCGCGGTCAGCAAGTAAGACATCTGGAATCCCTATACATGGCCACTGTTCATCAGAAATATCTATGCCATATTTTTTGCAAATATCTACTTTACTACTAAAACTAGATATTAATGCTTTCATTGCCACCGGGAAGGATGCGTTATCAAAGCCAATATAAAATCCCGCAACCATGCGGCTGAAAACATCAATAACCATATATATAGTCGGTCTTCCGATAACTTTGTTTGGATCGTTATCATCTACCAAATATATATCTGCGATGGTAGCATCAATTTCATATCTGCTTCCTGGTCCTAAAGCTTGCTCTGTAGCTGTTCCATGAAGCGGTCGAATGTCCTTATTGTATTCACCTTTTGGGGTCTGCTTTATGATCTGAGTAGATTTGGTATATTCAGTTTTGTAAAAATATTGAAACTGTCGCAATGTTGGAATTTCGTGCTCAGCCACATCAGGGTATTTTAACTTATAGGCCTTTCCAAACTTGATGTATGCATATCGAATTGAGTAGCCTTTATCATTCATCAAATACTTGTCGCAGATAATTCGAAATTGCTTCCTAATATTTTCATTAACGGCTTCACCTTTACCTATACCATAAATACGCGGTCTACCTGCTTTAGTATTTGTGAAATTTCTTCTTTTCCCTGCTGCCCCAGAGTTCTTATAGTCGGGTAAAAGCGCATTTTTTATCTGACCTCTTTGCCAATAACGTCTAACTAAACGATAAATAGTCGATTTACTTTTATCAGATACAGCAATCGCATGGCTAATCCTTTTTGCTCGGGTACTCTTATTAAACGCCCCCTCACCATCAATAATAGGTTTTATCAGTTCATAATGTTTTTGACTTTCTAGGTAATTACTGGATTCTAGTTCCCAAGATTCAGCCTGAAGATAAGCATATGGATCAGGTATTTTTTCTACACGTCCCTCGTCAATCCAAACATTACATTCATCAAAGTAAATTCTTTCTGGTAAACCTTTATTCTCATCAAGAACAATCCAATAAAAATAGCTATTTTCAGTAAAAAGCACTCGATAGGGCTTACCATCAAATGCGATAGTTTCATTAACTTGCCACATAGGTACGCCTCTCAGATAAAGACATGCTTCTAAACGTAATATCTTTTGCTGTCAAAATGTGAAAAGGATAACGAATATCAAATGTGATAAGCCTTGCAGCACACATTAAACGTATGTCATATAAAGACTTACCTAACTCTTGCTGATATGCATTATCATACTCTTTACATATGTCGACCACTTTTCTATTAGGATAACGACTAAAATATGTTTTCATATTTTCAAATAATAATAACAACTCGTCAGTGATAATTTCATCAAAGTATCCTTTAACTCCATAAAGCCATTCAATATTAGATACGACAACCTTATCTATCTCTTTTTCTGTTACAAGGAAAAAAGGAACCTTTTTGAGCTGCCAATATCGGCGCTCAATTTCTAGCTTTTCAATTGTTCTAGGGTCTTTTAGCGCCTCTGAATATTTTACCTGGATAGCTAACTTTGGCTGATTTTTGGTGCTTAAATTGACTAAAAAGTCTGAAGACATTACAAGGTTTATCCCTCCTTGCGAAGGATGCCAAAGTTGACCTTCCTTAGATATATTCAGGGTGTCATCTCTATTCAGTGGGAACTGTTCACGGATATCAGTTACAGCAACGTTATAATCTAAAAGAAGAAACACTGCGAACTCAAGATCCGATAACACATGGTGAATCCGGCCAGTAAGGTGAGAGTAGACACGCTGGGAGCGACCATCTGAAGGTACTTCATTGACATAAAGCCATGGCTTGTAATTAGAAAGCCTTCCGGCACCACGACCATCCTTAATCCGTTTGTTGATTTGCTTTTCAGTTAGGACGTACTTTGATCTTGCCATAAAAAAATCCGGTTAACTTTTATTCAGTTTAACCGGATTTATAAAGTTTTCAACTTTAATGTGTTAGTTCTAAACTTTAATGTATTAGTTATAAACTTTATTGTTTAGTTCTGAACTTTATTGTTCGCCCACAACAGGTAATTACCAACCTTTTGATTTTACTCAACAGTAACCGATTTAGCTAAGTTACGTGGTTGGTCAACGTCGGTACCTTTAATTACCGCTACGTAGTACGAGAGTAACTGTAATGGCAGTGTGTAAACAATTGGGGCAATAATGTCGTCAGTGTGGTTTACGTTGATTACACGCATTGTGTCGTCTGACTCAAAGTGTGAATCTTTATCTGCGAATACGTAAATAATGCCGCCACGTGCGCGTACTTCTTCTACGTTT
>Ga0115105_11373698_pt1 | contig 23437 bp, 25 predicted proteins | sample CN18umnscriptome_FD_89648 | JGI IMG/M metagenome (GOLD analysis project Ga0115105, IMG submission 89648) | Marine eukaryotic communities from Pacific Ocean to study complex ecological interactions - CN13ID_155_C17_100m_0.8um Metatranscriptome... | ecosystem: Environmental > Aquatic > Marine >... | reverse complement strand
CTCCTTCTTGTTCTGCTTGCATTAATTTTTGATATATCTTTTGATTGTTATCTCCAAGAAATTCTTGATAAGTTTGAAATCTTGCAGCAGCTTTTGCAGAGTTTGAAATATTTACAAAGGAATCATTCTCCATAAACTTTTTAAAGGAATCTCTTTCTGCTAATCCTAAACGATTCTTTTTATGTTGTGAAGGTATATGCTTTCCTTTTCCTACATCAAAGACATTATCAAATCCTGTAATATTATTGTCTTCTACAATATTTCGAGTTATATCTTTAGCTGTATTTAAATCCATACCAAATTCTTTAACTAAAGCATCAGCAAATTCATTCTGATTTTTTTCAATAATACCTTTATCAAAAGATTTATATCTTTGTAAGTAGTTACCTCTTCTTCCTACCTGCTTCTCAAAAGATTTACCAGGATTATTTTGTTCCCAAGCATACTTTTGTGCTTCATATAACTTATCAGCTAACATTGTTGTATCTGAGTACCATTGGTTTAACCAAAACTTATGGTCTTTTAGATTAGCTTCTTGATCAAGGGTATTCCAATCTTGTTGAGTAAGGTTTTTACTATCTTCTTTTCTCTTTTTTGTTTTGTTGTTTACCCAATTATGAAACTCATTAATAATTTGAGATAGCTTTGCTTGATTAATTGTACCAAAGCCTGCCATCTTTGCATACTCTGCAGGTGTCTTAACTAAGTTTCTATATTTAGTTAATAGGTTACGCTTTCTTTCTTCAAAGTTTTCTCCTGAATGTATGCGTTGTAAATTCCCACCAAACATACTAGCCAACTCTCTCATAGCTTGAGAAGTTTTTTGTATTGCTTCAGTAAATATAAATCTTGTAGAGCCCCTCCATAATACTGGGATAGCACCCCACATATCTTTTATTTTTTCAAATGAGTCTTTTGATTTTTGTTGCTTCTTACCATCATTACTTAGACTATTAAAATCTGAATCACCAGGTTGAGAAGGTGTAGTTACAACTGTATTAATTTCTTTAACTGATTTTATTTTACCTGTCTTTCTTTTCTCTTCTTGAGCTTGCTCTCCAGCAAAAGATAAACGTTTTTGTTCTGCTTTATCTCCTCTTACTGCAACGTCTGCCCATTTTCCTGCATCATAAAGTGTTCCTGGTACAGAGAAAGCAGATCCAATAGTTCCTCCTGCAATTAATGCATTAAGCATTCTACTCTGTAATTCCATTGGGTTAAACTTTTTATTACTTCCAGCAACAGCTGCCATATAACCAGTTAACTCTTGACCAGCTTCTGTTAATGCCTCAGAACTAAAACCCAATACTGATTTGCTAGAAAAAGCTTTTAAAAAGTTTACTGCAGTTAACTGTTGCTTTGCAATCTCTGCTGCATTTCCTAATAGCTTAGCAGATTCTACTCGAGTCATTTTATTAATTGCAAGTCTAGCTGTATCTTCTGTTATAATATTACCATCGGCTGCTTGCTTTTGTACATATGCCTTAACCATTTTATTTCTAACAGCTTCATTAAGTAGTGTACCTTTAAAGTTACCCATTAAAAATTTAATACCTAAACGATCTAGCACAGTCATTGTAATACCTGCGGCTACTGCAAGAGTAGCTCTTTTTTCCTCTGGCGTTCCTTCCATTTCATTATAAGTTTGACCAGTAAAAATTGAAACAGGTAAAGCAAGTGATACCCCTTTAGTTGCAGGAGCTAAGACAGTACCAAGTATTGAGGCTCCCATATATGGTAGTGAGATAGCTGCATTAGTTTTAATGTATTCAAAGAATTCTCCAATACCATTTATATCCCATTCATTTCCAACAATATTTCCGTCATCATCTAACAAAGGTTTTAATGCATTCAATTTTAAATTAGGAACATCCATAAGAAGTTCTCTATTTCTAGCAACTCCTTGTTCTCCTTTTCCTTTAAGCCATTCAGAAAATCCTGGTATATCTGTTTTTTCACCAAGCATTTGGATAGCACCATATATACTTTCCGCTGCACCGTCCCAGCCTACACCAAGCCCATCCCATCCAGGATGTAAAGAGTGGTTTGTTATATCTCTATCTAACCAATCATTATAGACCATACTCTTATTATATTTTTGAGCTTCACTTTGTCTTAATGCAAAGGCTTCTATTGATTCACCTGGTTGACGAGGTTTAGTTAAATTATATAATTCTTTTTCATTAAGTGCAACTTTTTGGAATTCTTTTTCTTTCCAAGTTTCTGCATTAGTTGCATCGTTAATTGCAACTTGTGCTTTCTCCCAATCATCTAACTCTTTATTTTCTAGTACTTGATTAGTAGCTTCAGAAACCTGAGCGTCTCCCCATTGCCATGCTTCTATATCTTCAGCAGTACTAAAAGCCCCTAGCTTTGTGATTCCTTTACGTAAAACTGTTTGAGTAAAGTCGTCACCTTTATTATTTTTTAATCTAACTAGTTGACGATTACCAGTAGCATCCATCTTAGGACTACCATCTGGATTTGTTAAATAAACAACATTATTAAAGCCAAAGTTTTCAGCTAAGTTTCTAAGTTGAACCCAAGAAGCTGTACCTCCTGGTGTACCTGCACTAAATTTCCCTTCAGGATCTAACCTCATAATCTCTGCGGCAGTAAGACCTTCTACTCTAAGTAATTTACCTTCAGTATTTCTTAAGGTATCTCCATCTACAAAAGCATGTCCATCACTACCAGTTAACTCTGTAGGTGTTGGACCAAATAAATTTAGTACTTGCTGGTCTGAAAGATTTAACGTCATGTTATTAAGCTCCTTTACCTTCAGCTTTTAATTTCATATTATAGTTAAGTAAGTCTTGTGCAAATAATGCAAAGGGTGTATATCCTGGTATTGGATTTCTATACCTCTTATCTAATGTACGATTTTTAACTTGCTTTTCAAATTCAACTTTAACATTACCATAAAAGATTTCAAGTTGCTTTTGCTGTGCTACTGGACTTAATCCATGTCCAACTCCATATTTAGATTGAATGATATTATCATTTAGTGTTTTAAATTTATCATGAGAAAATGTAACAGTCTCTCCGTCTACAGTTTCTTTAAGTAAACCAGGTACTGCAGCCTTATGAACAATTGCAAGTTGCTCTAAGAAAGGTCTTAGACTACTTGGTTTTATACCATCTGGATCTCTATTTGTATGTGCAATAGCCATATTGTATGCTTGAGTACCATACTGCGATGCTGCAAGAGGATCGATATTATTTTCCATAGCCCATTTAACTATTTCATCTGCGGCTTTAGCAGGTTTAATATTAGTTTTATAACTAACCTTATAATTACCAGCAGTCTTACTTCCTGTTTCATCTTTATCTAATTGGTTATGATCTTCTTTAATACGATCTTCTACATGCTTAGCCATTTTCATTCTACGATCCTGATACTCTGGAGTACCTGCTACTAACTTAGGATCAGTTTGGTATGATGCATCTATTCTAGTTTTACCACCATCAGTAGACGTATATTTTATCTTTTCCTTTGTGACCGGATCAGTTAACTCATATTCACGTGCCCATCCTTTTACCATCTTATTACCAACCTTTTTCCAATAAGGTTTACGTTCTCCTACCTGTCTAGGAGTTTGTCCTATACGTATAAGTTTACTATAGTCTCCAGTCCTTTTAAAGTTTTGTATAGAACCAGCTGTAAACTTATGGCTATTCTCAGCAATGAATTTATTTATTGCAGCTTCTTTAGTATCAACTCTTTTTAAATAACCTTTAGCTGCATACTGTAAAGAACCACCATGATTAAATCCTAATAGCCTAGAGCCAAGATAAAGTACTGCCATTCTTTTTAGTTCTTGTGTATCAAACAATGGACCTAAGAAATCTTTTAGTACACCTTCAGCTTTCTCTAGTGCACCTGGATCTTTCTGTCCTTTGTTCTGACCTTCTTCTATAATTTTATTTTCAGTCTCTTTAGAACCATCAGCACTCTTTTCATTTTTGGTTTCTTTAAATAAATTTAATGCTGCATCTTTATTAGCACCTGTGGTAGATCCTGTGGTAGATCCTACGGGTTTCTTATACTGTTGACCAACAGTCTGACCCCATGTATCTTGATCTATTGTTGCTAGATTATCTTTTTTCTTTTCTTGAAGATTTTCTTTTTTCTTTTTCCAAGCTTCTACTATATCTCCTGCAACATTTAAGTTTCCATTTTCTGCATCGTTTATATTTTGATCTAAACTTTTTATTTGTTTAGTGATATTATTATTTTCTTCTGTAACATTTTTCTTAGTCTCTTCTCCACTTTTCCATTTATACCAAGCATTATATGCATCTTCTTGTTTCTTAAATCTTTCTTTTTCTTTAAGATAATTATTATAATTTTCTTTTTCTTGTTCAGTTAATGGTCCTTTAATATCAACATCTAACAAACGCTTCTTCCATATCTTACCTGCCATACTAGACACCTTTCCTGAATTAGGTGTATAAATAGGACTACCATCTTTTGCACTTACTTGTAATCCATCAAACCAATGCTTACCTAATATTGGATGATTCTTAAAATCTAAATATCCTTCAGGAAGATTATTATTTTTAGGAGGTGCATTTAAACCAGGTACAGCATTCTCAGGAATTGAATCAATCATATTAGAATCAATAGTATTATTATTATCTACAGCATTCTCAGGAATTGAATCATAAAGATTACTATTATATTCTTTAGCATATCCTTCCCATTCTGATGGTAATGGATTATTATCTACAGCATTCTCAGGAATTGAATCAACCATATTAGAATCAATAGTATTATTATTTACATTACCTTTTGGTGTAACACTATCATAAGGTTCATCAGTCCACTCATTACCAGGACTTACTTTCATTGCGTCAACATAATCTGGTATAGTTGAATTAATATCTTTAGAGGGATCATGATTCCACTTATCCCAAGCCCAAGTACTAGGATCACCCCAATGCCAACCACCATGCTCTAAGTAAGCTGGAGGAATTGAGCCACCCTCATTCCAACGAAGGTTATCCATGAACTTATCTTTTATTTGGCCTGCACGATCTGCCCAAGTTGGAACTGGTTTTTTCATAGGAACTGCCTGATCATACTTCTCTTCTCCAGGAAATGAAGTAGTTGCTCCTGCCTCATATAAGTTACCATCCTCTCCATCTTTAGGTAATCCTGGAATAACTTTCATACCATGTTTATTTGCCCATGTTAATCCTGCTGTCGTCCAAGCATCTCTACTCTTTAATGCTTCACCTGGTACATTAATAAATCTAGTTAGCTCTCCAACAAGTGAAGGATCTTTATCTTTCCATCCTACATTAACACGTAAATCTTTATTCGTTAATGCGTTCCTCATTCGATCTGCTTTCTTTGATCCATGATACCAAGGGCTAGCTTCATTTTCTTTTGTATTAGGATTATCTTCTCTAGGCACTGCACCTTTTGTCATGAAGCTATCCATAAAGAAATCAATTTGTGACTCAGGAGAATTTGTTAATTCATTTTTATTTAAATACTTTAAGTAAGGTTCAAGCATTCTGTTTTTGCCTGGAGTATTTTGAAGTAATCCTTGTCCTTGTACACTAGCATCTACATTCTTTTCTAACATTTGATAATCAAAAGTACCACCGGTCTCATGACCTATCTGTCCTAAGATTGCACCAATTTGATTATTATTTAATTTCCATTTATTTTTAAGATGAGTATAAATTCTTCTTACATTATCTTGATACTTACCTTGAATTTCTTTTCCTTTATTTGCATACTGTGCTGGAGGTTTCTGTCCATTCTGTATTGCTCTACCATGATCATTCATCTTCTTAATAATAGGACCATACATATCAGTAGCTTCTTTATTAACTACAAATTCTACAGGAGTTAACCAAGCTGGTACAGTATCTTTACCTTTAGGTTCACCTGGATGATTACTTTCCATTCCACCTACAGCTTTATAACGTGGTACGCCCATACCCATTGGAGGAACTTGCTGAAGTCCTAACTCACTATCTACATCAAACTCGAAAGACATCATATTTCCATGACGATCTTTCTTAGTAAATTTTTTAACTCGCATTACTTACCTCCTGCTCTATTAGGTATTTGTCCACCTTTATTCCACCAGCCTTCATCTCCACCCCAAGGATCTGTATATTGTGAATCATCTGAAAAACTAACTGAATCACTACCATCTACTACATTACCTTCAGCACCTTCATTAACACTACTACTAAGATCAGAACTTGATTCAGTATCATAATCTGGTTCATCAGTCCAACCACCAGGTGTTGTATCTACTGTGTAATCACTAGTATCAGTCCAACCAACAGGATCAGTATACTCACTAGGATGCATTCCTATATTTGCTGGGTTAGTATACTCACTATTTATACCTGGATTAAAAGTTGTTGGTGTTTCATAACCTGGTTCATCAGTCCAACCACCAGGTGTTGTATCTACTGTATATCCTGAATCATACCATGTATCTGTTGGTGTAAAGCTACCAGGTTTTGTACCATCTTCATAACCACTACCTTCTCCAGTTCTACCTTCCCATCCAGAAATTTGGCTATCAGGTGTTCTGCTATTTAATAAGGATACTTGATTTTCCCATCTACCTCTGTTACCATCATGATCTTCATAATCAGGATTCCAAGTACCGCCAGTTTGAATAACTGTACCTGATGGTGTTGAGATTGTACCACTTTCATTAACAACCCCATACTGACCACTATCTTTTAAATAAACAACTTGACCTGGAATTGCTTCATCAGTTCCAATTAAACTTCTATCCATAAATTGTGCGTTAGTAGGATCATATGCTTGCTGACCAGAACTCTCCATTCTTGAACCATCAAAACCTAAATCTGTTAGTGGCATGTTATAAAGCTCTCCGGCTCTAGAAAAATCTCCAGGATTCATTGCACCAGGAGCCATTGTATTAGCTGCTCCTAATGTATAATCTGGAATTAAATCTGGATTTTGTTGAAAAGTATTATATCTTAGTCTTGAACCAGTATCCATGATACCTGCTTGACCTGCTGGAGTTACCCCATAGTTTCTATCTTCCCATGGAATATAATAAGAAGAATCTTCATAGCTTCCTAGAGCAGATGAAATTGGATTTTCTCCTGCTGCTCTTAATTGTCCATAGCTACTACTAGGACCTCCTAGACCTTCTTCTGTTCCAAGTCCAGTCCAACTTCCATACCAATCGCTAGAACTTGCATAACCTACTGGTGCTCCAGTTATAGGATCATAAGAACGGTTTATTCCTGAGGCAGGACTTTCTTGAAATATATTACCAGCAGTATCAGTTGTTCCAGATTGCCCAAAATTAAATTTAGCATCTTGACCATATAAAAAATCTGATAAATAAGAACCACCAGGTAATAAGTTCATTGGATTTGATTTACCCACTTCATTATACCCATAACTTCCTGCAACATTTACACGATTTTGATTTTGGGATGTTTGCTGCTGTGCCTCATTATTGCCTGGGTTTTCGTATTGCATTGTTTGCTGTGAAACATTTGGGTTTGTATTCATGTTCGGTGGTGGCGAAACATTCCTATCCCCATCCATTCCATAAGCAGGTGTAATGTTATCTACGAAAGGGTCTGCCTTATATCTAAATCCAAATTTCCCAGAGTTTAATTGGGAATATCCTGGTTGGTATGGTACTGCCATATTATGCTCCCTGTGCTAAAGGACCTAATCCTATTTCAAATTCTTCTGAGGTTTCCCCGCCAGTTCTTTTATATTTTACTTTGCTAATTCTTTCCATAGATAATGGTCCTAGCATGCCAGCCATACCCCCACTATTAAAGTAGCTACCAAGTAATGCAGGTAAAAGATCTGCACCAACGCCTGCTGCGAATCCACCTATAGGTCCACCCATAGCTGTGCCTGCTGCTGTCATACCTTTTTTGATTGCCATCTTTTTCATACCCTCTTCGAGCATTTTATCTTTAAACATTTCACCAAATTGTGACATAGCTCCAGGTTGAAACTGCATATCTTCTTGTGGTCCACCATATCTTTTTCTTTGTTGTAATGGACCGGCTTGCATATCAGACATCATATCAGCAGGCTTTGATAATCTAAGCATTACTTACCTCCTGATTTACTAGTTTGAGTTTGTTGAGGAGCATTACCTAGGTATCCAAAATATCTAGATGCCATAGTATGTGGTGCATCCATTAAAGATTGTTCGTATTGTTGCATTGTACTACCAACATTACCAAGTTTACTTATACCATCATCAACTACTTTTCTTTTATTAATATTCCAAGCATCTGCTTTATCAGCTAGTGCGCCAGTCATAGCTCTTGCAGATTTTGCAGATCCAAGATGACCACCATAAGCTGCTTCACCAACTTTACTACCAGCTAAATTTTGCAAGTCTCTACTGACCATAGTTCTATCATCGTAAAGACCTCTGCCTAGCATCATATCTCTGGATTGATTTCTTGTTGCTTCTAATGCAGCTAATTGATCTGGTTGCATTGATGCTACAACACTAGTAGGTCCTGCTGCTCTATCTGCTTTATACTTATCTGTAACATCAGATAATGCATCTACTAAATACGGCTTAAACTCTGGATCAATACCCACTGTTTGAGTGCCGCTTCCTCCACCACCTTTACCCATTTACGTCTCCTTTATAATTCCATTTACAGAAAAATGTAGTACTCCCCCATATTTCTTTTGTAAAAATTTTCCATACTTAAGTGAATCCTCATTAACTCGTATAGAGTCTGCCCTCCAGTGCTTTCCTCCATGTTGCTTTATATGATTCATAACTTCATTGAATAATCTTATAACAACATGAGCACCTCTTTCGTATCCTGGTTTAACAACGCAATCTTTTATATCCATGATTGTACTATTATTATAGTAAGACTGGAAAGATGCGGCTAATATAAAACCATTTAAATTATTATCATTATCAAAATCCCCTATCACAATATAGTGGGGATTATTTTTTATTTGTTCGTGTATTGCATTAATCAAATAAGAAATCCAAACAGACTCTGCTCTATCTAACATATCAATAGAAGGAGAATCTTTATTAGCTTCTATATATTCATTCATTAATGTAATTGTTTTCATAGCATCGTTGCTATTTATTTTTCGTATCATAGACTACCTCAATTCTGCCCAGAGTTGTAATGTTGTTGAACCACTATCATCTTCCATTTTATATTTAGCATCATTAGGTATGATTACTTCTGCTGAATTATAATAGTTATTAACAGGTATTTGTGGTTTAACAATCTTAACATCATTAACAACAATTCTAAATCTAGTACCTGCATTACCTGAAGCAGTTACACAAATCATAATAGGTTTACCGGTATCATTTCTATATAAGGTACCTTTTGATCTACTACTAGTTAAGTCTTGCCATCTCTGATCTTCTCCTAACTTAGAACTATTTTGTTTTTGTTGTAATAAAAATATACTATTAGTTGCATCTGTCAACCAAGAATTTAAAGTTGCATCATCAGTAATAGGAGGTCTCATTACTTTACTCCTCCTTTCTTTACATGGAGTTGTAATCCAGATACATTCCAACCCTTATTACTTGTTGTGACATAACTACCAGAAGCATTTGCATCATCAATTCTATAATTTAAAAATCTACCAAATACTCTTAAGTCAACTTTATGATCACTGCCTACTACAAAATCATTTACAACTAGCTTATTAGCTTTAGCATTTGATTGAGTGTTATCTTCAGCAGTTGTTAAGTAAGATAATTGCCCTGAGTTATTTGTACTTCGTGCCCTCACTCTTAAAGTAGCTGGTTGTGGTTCTCCACCCACAGTTTCAACAGTTCCACCATCTCCCCATAGGGATAGCGATTCTAAATGTTCAGTGTCAAAGTTTGGACTAATAGATATTTGAGTTCTTTCTGCATAAGAAACATAATAAGATGTACCAAATTTATAACTAATATCTGCAGCCCTTATTCTATTAAATAAAGTTCCAGAAGAGAATCCACTTTCTGCAAAGATAGGAAATAGTTTATTTGGATTTAAATTACTACTACTCCAAGGTCTGTCAATATCAAATGTTGTTGATATACTTGTTCCTCCTGTAGCTTGTGTAGGTGCACTATCTGAAACAGTGGATCCTTCACTAGCAGAAGTAAGAGCACTTGTTGTTGGTGCTACACGAGCTGCCACAACTTGAGTACTAAAAGGATTATAAGTTTGTACATAACTTGCATCACTTGAGAACTGACTTGACGTAACTACTAAATTTGTAGGATCACTTGTACTGTCTGCAGTAACATTAATTAATTCGTTAGAATCAATTACTGATAACATATCTTTTAATGCATTAGTTCCAGCTAAATCAATTAATGTTGTAGTTGTATTATTTGTTGCAGTATGTAAAGTCATATCAACAATTAATCCATTTGATTTATTTGTTTCAGCTGTATTTTGTGTTGCATCAGGATTATAAAATAAAGCTCTATATGCATTATCATTAGACGTACTTCTTACGTTAGCTAATGTTGTGCTATCCCATCCTGTTACAGAACCATAATGATTATCGTTTGCACCTTTAACAAATGTGCTATCGAGTATTCTTCCAGGTCCTTCACCATAATGTTTATCAAAGATTACAGTACCACCATTTAATGTTAAAGTAACACGTGTGCCTCTAGCAAACGTTGGTGTAACACCCTCAGTAGTTGCTGAACCACTTGCATTACTAATAAGTGTTTGTCCAGCTGCATAACCAGTTCTAGTTGTTCCTTGAGTTATAGTATATGTGAATGTTCCAGTAACTGCCGATCTATCTACTGTAGTAAAATCTAGGTTAGGGCTACTTCCTCCTGGGTTTGCTAATGTCCATATAGCTTGGTTAGCAGAATTACCTCCAGCTTGCCATGCATTATAAACTAATGTAGCAATTTCATTTGGAGTTATATGAGCAGTTGTACTATATCCTACCGCACTATCAACATCAAATGTATTTGAATTACCTGTGCCTGCAGTAAGAGTTACATTTAGTGCTGTACCAAATCCTGAAGGTGGAGTTAGTACTAACACATCTTCATTAGTAGATGCATTATAACCAGCTCTCTCTTCGGTTACTGTAAATGTGCTATCAGCAAATCCTGTAGGTAATGATCCACTACTTACAACAGTAACATCAAATGGATTTTGTGGACTTACAGCTGGGGCGGTAAGTATGACTGCATTAGTTGAGCTATTAGCAGTAGTCCAAGAACTATTATTATCTATAAGACTTTTAATTTCATCTCTTATTAAAGTTGTACTAAACCCATTACCATTTAATATACTATAAGCACTTGTTCCATCTGGAAAATGTACTGTAAGAGTTATATCTCCAGTTGCATTAAAGTTGCTAAATGAACCAACTAATATTTTTTGTTTTTCTTTAACACCAATATGTCTCTTAGCAGCATAACCATTAACTATAGTTCTTTGTACTTCTCTCTTACCTCTATTAGTATAACCAAAGTTTCCAGAGTTACCTGTAATAGTTAAGGTTGCAGAAGGTACGCCTCCTCCTTTAACAGGTGCTACATCACCTGAAGTAACACTATCTAAATCTCTTATAGTCCAGGTATTACTTCTATAATTCCATATTAATGCTTCATCACATTCCCCAAACTTAGATTGATTTGTAGGATAACATAACCATATTTCATTTTGTCCAGCATTTTGTAATGTAAATATCTGCTGCTCATAGATTGGATTTATATTATTAAAAAAGTATTCTCTGATTCTTCCATCAGCAATTGATTGTATATTTCCAGGATGCCCTTGAAAAGAATAAATATCATTTGTTCCTACAACAAAATGTTTTCCTTCATATTCAATTGGAATATTAGTGGAGATAGTACCATAGGAATCGGTTATAGGTGTGAAAGAAAAAGGTATTGCAAATATACCAGTTTCTTTTATTTGATGAATAGATTGTGTAGTGTATACAAATAAACTACCTTGCATAGAAACAATATCTTTAACAATATAAGTTTCAGATAAAGTAAATTCATCTGCAGTATTTGTACCAGAAGCAAATGGATTCCAGTTATTTGGAATACTACCAGGCGCCGCTGAATCAGAAATTCTTATAACTCCTGAAAGTCTACGAACTATTTTAGCATTATTAGTTGAATCAACTTCAGTTAAATCTCCAGCAATTAAAAAGTTTTTAAACGATCTAATAACAGCAGCTCTTACTTGAACTACATTTACTGATTCAAATTTAATTTCAACAAGATCTTCATCATTTAAAACTGTTCCTCCTGAATTAAAAGTTAAGACATGAGTATTAGTTGTTGTATCTAAAGCTAAAACAATATTATTAGTTGTTGTTGCTGAAGTAAAAGTTGTTGTACTTGCATTTATTTTTACAGTAATTTTTTCTACAGTAAAGTCAATCTTCTTTGCTAAGTCAAATACTAATGACATATCAGCGGCATACCAAGTTTCATTAAAGACTTCAGTAAAAGCATTATAGCTATCCCATCCTGGAAGTTGCGCTAAAACAATATTATTAATATCAGTGTTACCTTCATCATCTAGTATATAATGGGGTCTATCAATTCCATTATTTATAACAAAAGCAAATCCTCCAGCAAATAAAGTATGCTGCCAACCTGACGCTGTATAAGTAAATCCGTTATTACTGTTTAAAGATGTAGGAGTAATGTCTCTTCTAGTACCCGTGTGGTCTTGTATAAAGACCCTCTGGCCTATGGTAATACCACTACTGACATAATCTATAACAAAAATATAATAGCCACCCAGAGGGCTCCTATTGGGATTCGGCCAATAAGCTAAATATCTAACTTTTCCATGAGTAGAAGCACTTAAATCTATATCATTTAATAAAACTTCTCCTTCAATCTTTCTTACTGCTCCATCTTTAAACCTAACATTTCTTACATCAGTAAATATATTTGCAGGTAAAGAAGCTGGAGGTGTATCAATTATTACTCCTTTAGATGCCAAATCAACTACATTAATTATTTCATTTGGATCCATTTCAAATCTCCTTTAATCTAAGCACATTCTTTATGGCCAGTGTTTGGGTCGATAAAGCAAGCCTCAACCTTTCCTTCTTCTTCAGCCATCTCCTTAGTCTCGCTAGATACTTCCTCTTTCTTTTCCACGGTTTGGAGCACCCCATATCTTTTACCGTTAAGTCTAAACGTAGTGCATCCTTTCGCCCCGCCTTTCCAGGCATCAACATAAACTTGTTTGAAACTTTCATAAGTAACATCATCACCCACATTACAGGTTTTAGAACAAGCACTGTCTATATAATGTTGTGCTAACAATAAGACAGCTAAGTGCTCTTGAACACTTATATCGTTTGCAGCACGACCTTCTATTCCTTTTGTATAAGCATAATCTTCGACTCTCTCTACTTTAGGACCATCAAAAGTTTGAATTGTACGATCATAGTAGTGACTAAATACTGGTTCAATACCTCCACTAACATTATCTGCTACTATGCTTATAGTTCCAGTAGGAGCTATAGATGTTAAATGACTATTACGTATACCATGTTCTCTAATTAAATTTTTAACAGAGGCAGGTAATGTTCTAACAAAATTAGATTTTAAATATTCTTCTCGATATAATGGGAAAGCACCTTTCTCTTTAGCTAATAAAGCGGATGCCTTATAACAATTATCTCTTAGACATGCAAAGATTTTTTCTGACCACTTCATAAAATCTTCAGAAGCATATTCATATCCAAGCATTTCACCTGCGTTTGCTAAACCAGTAATACCTAAACCCATTCGTCTTTTATTCTTAGCTTCATCTTGTTGTTTAACTAAAGGATATATCGTTCTATCTACAACATTATCCATTGCCCTAACAACTTGGGCTATATCATCTTTAAATCTTTTAAAATTAAACTCATAATCATAAGCAAGTGTTTCACCACCAGGAATTGCAGTCTCTTCTAAATACTTAGTAAGATTAAATGAGCCTAATAAGCATGCTCCATAAGCTGGTAATGGTTGTTCACCACAAGGATTAGTTGCATGAATCTCTTCACAATACCATAGATTATTCATCTCACTTATACGATCAATAAATAAAACTCCAGGTTCTGCCCAATCCCATGTACTTTCCATAATATCATCCCATAATTTTTTGGCTGATATAGTTTTATGTACATGCCCTTCAAATACTAAATCAAAATCATCATTATCTTTATTAAGTAGAGCTTCCATAAAAGTATCGGTAATACCAACACTTATATTAAAACCAGTAAGATTATGAGTATTACGTTTAGCAGTAATGAATTCCTCAATATCCGGGTGGTCGACCCGGAGGACACCCATTTGCGCCCCACGGCGGTGTCCCGAGCTAGCGATGGTTTGGCAGATAGCATCAAAGATGCCCATGAAGGATACAGGGCCGCTAGCCTGGCTATCGAGTGATTTAATTTTGTCGCCTCTTGGTCGGATCTTACTAAAGTCATAACCAATCCCACCCCCTCTACGCATTGTTTCAGCTGCTTCACCGGCTTTCTCCATTATATTATTCATACTATCTTTAATATCACCTGATACAAAACAGTTATATGCAGTTGTAATTCTTTGAGATCCAATAGCAGCTTGCACTCTACCTGCTGGTAGGAACCTCATATTACCTAGTATGTCTTCTAATTCAAATTTATGTTCTTCATTATCACATAATGTATTTGCAATTCTTTTTATTTTTTCATCAAAGCTTTCGTCTTTCTGACGATATTTCATCATATCAATTTCTTTAGATATATCCTTATCTGGACCTTCATATTGCATATTACGTAACATTAATATCTCCTATAACTAACTGTAATTCTTCCATTGTTATAGGAGACATTCAGTATGAGTAATAAGGATCAACAGTAGAATTTGGATCTTCAATTCCTTCAACACCTAAGACTTCAGGTATATAATATTTTAACATATTTTCTATACCCATCTTTAATGTTTGTGTAGACATTGCACATCCACTACAAGCACCACTTAAAAATATTGTAGCTATTCCATCATTAAATGATTGTAGCTCTACATGACCTCCATGCATTTGTACAGTAGGTAATATACTTTCTTCAATTATTTTTTTAATAGAGTCCTCAATTTCTTTTTTAGTTTTCATTTACTTTGTTAAGCCTTTATACTTTTCAAAACTGCGAAGACCACCAAGACCAAGCATACCCATAAGAACAGTCATAAGACTAGACATATCAAAGGTTGGTAGTTCTGGTATTGTAACCATAAGGTATGCACATATAAACATTGTAAATGGTGCAATAACAAAATGCCAACATAAAGCAATACCACAAGTCCATCCAATAAATGGACGCCAACCTGCGACAAATATAGATTTATGTGTAGCCTCTGCTTTATTAATTTCTAATTGGCCTTGAGCAAGTTCTTGAGCATGGCGTTCGGCCATTGTTGATAGCTCATGAGCAAGTTTATTTTTAACGTCTTTATCTTCTATGAACTTTCCAAGAAGATTACTGACTGGTCCTATTAAAGCTGTTAACATATTTAATCCTTCTTACAAGTACAATTACATTTACATACTCGTATTCTATATTTAAGTAATTCTTTAATTTTATTTTTGATTGTTTCTTTTATTAAAATTAGATCCATTACATTCTACCCCTTTTAATTTCTCATAGGCTTCTTTAATTTCTTCTATTGTTCTATTACACCCTATACAAATATTATTTTGTAGTGTACAAATACCAATACATGGTGTCATTTCTTTCCTATGCTTCTTAAACTTTCCATAACATTATCTATATTTGGTTCTTTACTATTAGGATTATAAAGACATTTATATTGCTTAGGACAGTTTGCTTCATACATTAATGTATATGTTTTATTTCCACCTAAATATATACAAGCTTGTTTGTTTGTGTACTTTGATTTAAGTATCTTCTTTAATCTACAGGTTGTATATTTCTTTTCAAGTATTTTACCTTGCTGTAATAGCTGTTGTTTAGTGTAAGGTTTAGGTACGTATTTATATGTATCTGCATAAACTTTATTTGCAAACAAACTAGTTAATAATAATATAAAGCTACCTATAATAATTACAAGAAATAACCACGCAATACCTTCGCCTACTTGTCTTCTTAATTGCTGTTGCTTATATATAGTCTGCTGTCTTTGTTTTCTTATCTGACCTTCCATCTGCAATAATTCATCATATGCTTTAGGACCATGAGTAAGATTTAAAAACATTTTTAGTTCATATCTTTGTTCTTCAAGTTTCTTCTTGGCTGCGTATGCTGCCATTGCCGCCTCTTCAACAGAACCTGCCTTAAAAAGTTTACCAAAAAGAGGTGGGTTCTTAGCTTGCTTCTCAGCATTGTCAACATCTGACACTGCTCCCATCCACCTACCGATGTCCCCTGACATTTGTTCTATATCACGACCCACTGCAAATCCTTGTTTAATTGCAGAGAATGCTTTTGAGGCTACCCCCACTGCTAACGATATAGTTACTGGGTCCATTGCAATCTCCTAATATACTTTTTCCTTTTTAATATTTATTTTCTTAGGTTGACAAACTGCAGTATATCTTACTTTACTTTCCACTCTCGGCACAGATGCATTTCTATTTATTCTTTCGGCAAAATAAAAACAACTGTCAATATCTTTAAAGTAACTTGTATCTACCATATTAACTCCTAGATAAGTTATTAGTGCAAATACTAGTTCCATCTTTCTTTTTTCCTTTGCCAGATAAATAAGCTGGCCCTTCTTTAAAGGTAATAAATTTTCTTAAAACTTTTTCAATTAATTGTGAAAGTTTTTTCATTTACTTTAAACCTCATTTCATAACAATTGTTATTACTAATGCTACTATACCTAATGTACCAATCATAGACATAGCTTCTATACGCCACATACGTTTATCTAATGCATGCAGCTTCTCATTAACAGCTTCATATCTAATTGCTCATTCTTTTTCATGTGCCAGTAGATCCATCTGGACTTTGAGCTCAGGTGTTATCTCTATTTTTTGTTTCATTATCCAGCAATCTCCATTAAAGTAATAGTAGATGTGCTTCTTTCAGAACCAGTATGGTAATCATTAAGTCTTATTGAATCTCCACCATCTCTTGTTCTATATTGTAATTTATATGTTGTAGCATTTGTTGTACTTGGAGTGTCTAAAAACTCCATTGCACAAGCTCCTGCAGCAAAAGTAGCTGAACCATTAGTTAGAACTGGTCTTAAGGCATATTGAATTATAGTGCTTCCTCGTAGTAATGCTAATTCGGTTTTTGCTGTAGATCCATTTTGAGCTACACCAAGAGCAGCAACTCTAATTAATATTTTATTTGAACTTGAAGAGGGTGTAATTGATGCAGTCAAGCCAGTATCTGTAAAAGTACCAGTATCGTGATTAACATAAGTTGCAAGAGTTCCTTGTATAACCTGTATTACACTATGAGCAGGCATATTAGCAGCTACAAGAGCTTGTTGTGTTCCACTAAAGTTTAATTTTGTTAGTGCCATCTATATCTCCTATGATTCATACATTATGTTAACAGTGCCACCATCAAAGGTGTTTGTCTCGTCAGGTCTTACTCTTAGTCTGTCGCAAGTGCCACCCAATGTAACTCCACCACCACCAAACACACCATTACTTGAATTGTATCTAGCAGTATGAGATTCAACCCAAACATTTGAACCCATGTGAACCAATGTCATAATTCCTGATAAAGTGCTACTACTACTAACTCCATAAACACCAAAACCAGTAAGATTTTGTTCTCCACCACTTCCCCAATCAGAACGAGAAACATAACCTGATGTTACTAAACCACCACTCGTTCCAAGTTGAACCATTAGTTCATTTCCACCATCAACACTTAATAAATGAAACATAACTGTAATTCGTTTTACCCCTGATGGAATACCAGTAAAATCAGCTTCATCATTACCATTAACAGTTTGTGTAGTTTCTAAAGTCATAGTAGAATAAGGAATACCAGTAGTAGTACCACTTACTGATAGATTACCAGTAACAGTTGTATTACCAGTAACAGTTGTATTACCACTAACAGTTGCATTCTGAGGAAACGTAACATTACTACTTCCATCAATAGTAACAGCAGCAGTGCCAGAGCTATTCTGTATATTGTTTACTTTAATTATACTTGTCATTATACTGTCCCCACTAATCTAAATCCATAAAATCTTGAACCATTACTATGCACATTAAAGTTTCCACCATATATGCTTCCCCATACCTCTACATAATCATCTGCATCTAATTGCACTAAACCAAGAATAGTTAATATTGGATTGTAAGCATCTCCTTGAAAATAACTTGCAGTAAGTTGTATTCGATTATAATAAACATCAGTTCCATTTTTTCTTATTGAAACATTTTGTTGTTGAAAATGACTATCATCACCATAATCTTTTAAATTAACTGTAGCACCTATTTGATAAACACCAGCAACTCCAGGAGTCCAACGATAGTTTGATGTATCAAATGTTCCACCACCTTGATTAAATGATGTTGCATTAAATGGTATCTTTATTGCTACGTTATTTGCTTGGTTAGTTACTTCAGTGGTAAATGTGGCATAAAAACAAGGAGTATTACTTATTCCTGAAGGTTCATTATTAAATGTAACTACACCACCACTACTTACAGTAGCAGCAGTAGTTCCGTTAGTATGTTTTATATTACTCGTTTGTAAATTTGTTGCTGTTATTACTCCACTCATTAGTCATTCCTCCAACCATATAATGTATAACCCTCATGTGTGAATGTATCATCTGCAGTTTGAGCACCATCAGTTCCTTTAATTCTTATAAGATCGTTTACTTCAACTGCAGTTGCTAAACCTCCATGACCCTGTCGCCATATACCATAGAGAGAGTTACTATATTCAGAGAATCCATAACCTTTAAATTCAATTTTTGTACCAGCAGTTGTTATATTGCTATGTACAATTTCTATCTCATAATAGTTTTTTGCATGAGCAGCAGCAGCAGCATCTGGTAAATGATAATATGTAATCCTTACCCCATTTGAATCATCTTGTTCATCACCAGTCCAAGCTGAACCATGTTGTTCTGTTGCATGATAATAATAATAATCTCCAGAGGTTTGACCTCCAGTAGTTCTTACCGAACCTCCACTTGTTCTTAATTGAGCTATTAAATGTCCACCACCAGAATCTGAATGTCCACCAACTCCTTTCAATACTAATACAAATTTATCCCAATGAGAATCTGTTGGTAAAACAACATCTAAACTTCCTACACCTGTAGCAGCAGATCCACTAGATATTTTTTGTAAAGCTACTCCTGATGATGTACTACCACTGTCGGTAAATCCATTACTAAACGTAACAGATTCAGGAAATGTAATACTACCACCTGTTGTTTTTGGCTCTATCGAGTCTACAAATATTTTACTCATACTACTGTTAAAACTCCATTTACTGTTAGTGTTACACCATTAGCAACAGAGATATCTCCAGCTACCATAGCTCTTTCTGTACTAGCTATAGTTACATTAGTGTCAATACTATCATCGTTAATTCTTAATGGGTCTCTAAATAATGTATTAGATAACTGTGCTGCTTGAATAGATCCACTAGAAGGTGTACCTGTGCTTAAGTTATTACCCATAACTAATATATAATTAATAACATCATTATCTGTTAATGCATCACTAAATGATATTGTACTACCTGATATTGTATAAGCATCTCCTGGAGCTTGTGTTACTCCGTTAAGACTTACAATACATTGCTCAGCAGTTCCAGGACTGAATGCTGCACTATTTCTTAATAAGTTGTATGGTCCAGCTCCTGTAGAGGTTGCTGCATTAATGCTATCTAGTGTTATATATTCACCATGTAATGGCTCTTTCCCTATATATGGCATGTCCTACTCCTTTGGCTTTGTTGGAAACTTAAAATCTTTGTCTCCCATGCTTTTAAATGTTTTAGTTATATCTCTTAACTCTTGCCTATATTTTTTCCAAGCATCACTTATTGTTGCTGTATCTGCTAACATCATATAATCTGTTTCTGCTAATAATTCATTTCTTGCATATCTTAATACCTTAAGCTCTTGCTCTGGATAAGTTTTAGGAGTTATGTCTTCTTCTTTTTCTACAGTTTTACCTGTAATTGCATCATGTGTTACTACTTTTACTTTCATTGTAATTCCTCCTACATCCAATATAATCTGACATGACCTTTATCAGTACCACTACTTCCACCTTCTGCAGCATTATTATTCTGATTATTACCAGCTAAAGATTTTATTTTAATTCTTGTAAGAGCTGCAGCTAATCTAACAGATGCACAAGATTCTCCAAAATGAGAATTTGTTTTAGTGTTACCATGAAATCCACCATTGTAGTTACTAGCCATTTGAGAACGTAAAACCCATTCATGGTCGGCATCATTAACTTTTCTACAATCAATTATTCCAGAATAGTTATGACAATAATGAAATAAACCTAATCCATCTTGTAATTCTGTAGTATTTCCAGCATTTACGTTATGTGTATTACCAGTTGTATAACGAGTTACTCCTCCATAGCTATATGAATTATCAGGATAACTAGCTGAAGTACCTAATTGAAATTGTATAAATTCACTATTATCAAAACTGTAATTTGATATTGCTACTATTAAATGATTAATTCCAGCAGGTATTCCAGTTACTTCATAAGAAGTTGCTGTGGTTAAATCAAATGTAGTACCTGAAGTATACCCAGCATTATCACCTGCAATAGTTCCAGAAAAAGTGTAATCATCAGCTAAATCTAATATAGTATTATCAACTGCATCAGCTGCAAGTTGTGTTGTATCTACTGCAGCATTAGCAATAGATGTAGTTATTATTTGACTCTTTGGCATTACCTTACTCCATATAATCTAATTGTACCACTAGCTATATTACCACTACTAAAATGTATACGTAATCCATTAACTACATTAGCAGCATTAGCAGGTATCATCTGACCTGCAAATGTTGAAGAATTAGGAGTACCACTAGTATTGGCTATATTAGACATTCCTGTAATAGAACATGGTCTTGTTGTACTATTTACATTTTGTAAAGTCGCATTAAATGTAATTCCTTCACCTGTAGCATTTCCCATTGGTCCATGAGCATATTGACAAAGTAATGTAGTTGCATCGTTATTGCTATAAGCACTACTAGACATAGCTGCAGTTTCATAACCATATATAGTTCCAGTTTGAACAGTTCCACCTACAAATACTTGACTATATAAATATACATTGTCTGTAGCTGGTAATAGTTCACCATAAATTATATAAGTATCATAAGTAGCATTTATATAAGTTGAAGATATATCATAAGTTGCTCCAGCTACTGAAGTTGTATCTAATAGCTTAACCATAGCTCCAGCACCATTAGAAAATGTAGTAGTTCCTGGAATAGTAAGATTACCATTAGCTGCAACTGTTATCGCTGCATTGCCTGTTGTGCTTTGTATAGCACCGACTTTTAATGTACTCATGTTATCCTCCTATTTCGGTTGCTGAGATAAAGCTAATACCTCTATTATGTGACGTACTATCTCCATCACTAACTGTTCTATTAATATGAACAGAAGTAGTATGATGAGAGACAACACCTACTTTGTAAGTGATTAGACTAGTTGTTGAGGGTGTATCAAAATAACTATAACTAGCTACTTCAGGAGTACTACTTGCATCTGAAGCATAATAACTAAGTCCTGAACAAGTAATACCACATAATCTACTGCCTGCTTGAGCTGCACCTAGCTTTGTTGAATCTCTATAAAAAAACCACATACAAAGATACGAGGCATCTGCTTGTGTCCATTCATGGAATATATTAGCATCTAATTTAATTATGGATGATGTACTTTTAGGAGTTATACTAACAGTTAAAACATCTACAGCTTTACTAGTTTGGTTTGTACTTACTTCTGTTGTGCCACTATACTGCGTAAAAGGCATCTGTAATACTGCTCCAGGAATTATAGGAGATGCTGTTCCAGCGATATCTGTAATCCTATTTGATCTTAGTTCACTCATGTTATCCTCCTACGTTGCAGTTATATAAGAAACAGAAGTTGTTAAATCAAAACTACTTCCTATGTTATCAACTGTAAATTCGACTGCTGCAGCATTATCAACAATTCTTGAAAAGAAAAATCTACTAGTGTTAGGATCAACTCTTAATACTGGAGGTGCTTCACTTCCACTTGTGCCTCCTAGAATTGATACTAAAGGAAAGTTAGTTGAGTAATTTGAAACAATATTTGCTGCTGTAAAAGGTAAACTAAAATAAGCTACGTTACCTCCAGTTAAACCTGACTTTGTAACATTGACCATTCTTATACTGACATGACAAAATGTTCCTATCTTTACATAATTTCCATTAGTAGCTTCTGCACCACCTCCGTTACCTCCAGTTACTGCATCGAATAGTTGTGGAGTGTATGTTCCACTGGCTACTATACCACTAGGTATATTACTAAATGTAACTACACCACCACTAATATTTGCTGCAACATTAGTTCCAGTATCTTGTATTTGATTTGTTCTTAGTACACTCATACGATTGACAATGCCCCTCCACTAGTTATAGTTAATGTAACACCACTTGCTATTGTCATTGGTCCACTTGCTATTCCATTAGTATTGGCATCGATAGTTGTGCTTGTATTTAATTCGTTCTCATGTACTCTTATAATAGCACCTAGATCTTGTGAAGTATCACCTTTGAATATTCCTAAACCATGTACAACACCACTTCCTAGCTTAGCACTAGTTACTGAACCATCTGGTGTTACTGTTGTTTGTTGACCTTTACCTAATATACTACATATATATCATCAGTTCCAGCTACAGTATAACCCTGTAATGTTACAGTAGTTCCACTTGCTGTATAAGATGTTGCAGGCTCTTGTCTAACATGATTAATAAATAATTCTATTTCGTTTTCATTAGCCACTGCATTTGATAGAGTTAAAGAACTACCACTAGCACCTGTAAGATCTTGTTTAGTTATGCTATTAAAGGAACTACTTGCTTGATTTCCTACGTATCCCATTTAACTCTCCTATGTACTTATTGCATCTACAACAGAAACCCATGCATCTAATGAACTTGCTGTATCAGATTGAATCCATAATCGATCACCATCTTGAACAACTACTTTAGCTCCACCATCCATTACTTGTAATGCAGATCCTGCAGGGATAGGTGCATCTTTTAATAAATAATATGTATTAGCAGCATTATTTGTTGGATCATCATCTGCATCATCATTATAGTCTGTGATAAATACAGTAGCATTAATTGTATTAGTTGTTCTATTTGCTAAATGTATTCCTATTATTGTATCGTATGAATTAAAATCAGTACCATCAGGAGCATCTGCTGCTG
>Ga0115105_10255284_pt1 | contig 24526 bp, 21 predicted proteins | sample CN18umnscriptome_FD_89648 | JGI IMG/M metagenome (GOLD analysis project Ga0115105, IMG submission 89648) | Marine eukaryotic communities from Pacific Ocean to study complex ecological interactions - CN13ID_155_C17_100m_0.8um Metatranscriptome... | ecosystem: Environmental > Aquatic > Marine >... | reverse complement strand
GATGGCTTAATTCTAGCGAATTCCATTGGTGAGGGATAGATCTATTTATAGATCCATTAACTAATGGAGGCCATTATGGCTCACATTCGCATTCGTCCTAACGGACGTATTCAATTTGATTTACACCTTTATGGGCAACGCTTTCGTGAAGGCACTAAGCTCATAGCAACGCCGGCTAATTTAAAAAAAGCCAATACCCTACTCAAAAAAATGAACGCAGAAATTGATTTAGAAACGTTTCAATACCGTGATTATTTTCCTGAGAGTAAAAAAGTGGCGAAGTTTGAAGCTCTACAGCGCAGTAAACACCCCGATCGCCTTCACCCATTTTTTAACGACTACGCCAATGAGTGGTTCGATCGTCAAAAAGCCAAATGGAAAAGCAGCTACCAAAGCGTAGTACGCAATACCCTCGATACCTATTTGATCCCTGAATTTGGCAATATACTGGTAAGCGAAATTACATTGGCCAATGTAGATTATTTTCGTGAAAGCTTAACGTTGATAGAAAAAAATGGCCGACGAAAGCTCACCAACAAGCGTATTAATGGCATTTTATGGCCACTTATTGCAATTTTAAGCTTAGCGGCTGAAGAGCATAACTTTCCTTACCCTATGCGCCGATACAAAATACTTAAAGAAGAGCGCGCTGACTCTAACCCATTAACGGCTGATGAGGTTCAACGGTTTTTAGAAGCAGCGCCTACACAGTGGCAGGATTACTTTAAAGTGCGTTTTTGGACAGGTATGCGCAGTTGTGAGGTGCATGGCTTACGTTGGGAAGACATTGATTTTAACCATCGTCTTATTCGTATTCGCCATAATTGGGTTAATGGTGAGTTATGTGATGTGAAAACGCCTAAGTCACGCCGCGAATTAAAAATGTGCGATACGCTCTATACACTATTTAACCGCTTAAAAGAGCAAACAAGTAGTGACTTTGTATTTACTCATAAAGACAACCCGCTCGATAATCACTTTGTGAGTAAACAGCTGTGGTATCCCACATTAAAAAAAGCAGGATTAGCACGTAGGCGCCCTTACGAAACACGCCACACTGCAGCTGTGCTGCATATTGCCGCACACGAAAACCCGTTATATATTTCACATATGTTAGGGCATAGCGATACACGTTTATTATTTGAAGTTTATGCGCCGTACGTAGCTAATGCATCTAGGCAGGATGGGTATGCATTTAATGAAATGATGATTGAGCGTGGGATTGCATAAAGCCTAAATCATTCGCCCCTAACTTCTTTGCACATAAAGCGAATATGAAGTTAAGGGCTATATTTTAAGGCTAAAGCTCCAAGGAAAAAGGTCAAAAAATATTACCAAGACTCAATTGATTTCATTAAGCCAGAAAGCATACACGAAATCTCTTTTGCCTCAGCCAACCATTTATCAGCTTGCTCTGCTTCAATTTCGCCTATTTTTACTGCGATATAGATTTGAGATCTCAGCTCCCCACAACTGCCTTTAGAATATGATAAAAAACGGGCGTAATCTTTTGCCGTTTTTCTTTCAAATCCCTCTGCAATATTTGAAGAAATCGACAATGCTGAACGTGTTATTTGATCTTTTAACCCAAACTCTTTACTTAATTTAAAATGCAGGTAAACCTCACAGGCTAAATCAGCTGAGCGCTGCCATACATCAAGATTTTCAAATTGCATAAAAATCTCTTTTATCTAGCTTTCCATCAATTAACTATAGCTTTCACCTTCAAACTTGTATCTTTAATTTTGGCAACATCTTAACTTAAACAACTCCTATAACCTTTTCCCTTTTCCCTTTAATCTTTAACCTTGGACCTTTAACCTTAAACCAGCGCTTTTATTGCACTTGCAATATGCTCAGCTTGCGCTTGCGAGACCACCGAATCGGTAGACTCAACCATAACGCGGATGAGTGGCTCAGTGCCTGATTTACGCAATAAAACACGCCCAGTGTCCGCCAATATACTTTCGGCATCAAGTACAGCTTGCTTTACTGAGTCAGTATTGAGTATTTCATCGGCATTATTTTGTGTTAAACGCACATTTAAAAGTACTTGCGGTAGTTTTTGCATACCCGCTACGTAGTCTTTTAAGGATTGCTTTTGCTGTATAAGCGCGGTTAGCACTAAAAGTGATGCAACTATACCGTCACCCGTGGTTGCATAGTCTAAGTGTAGAATATGCCCAGAGCCTTCACCGCCTAGTTTCCAACCGGTGTTTTTAAGTTGCTCAACAACATAGCGGTCGCCTACTTTTGCGCGCTTAAATGGAATACCCATGTCTTTAAGCGCAAGCTCTAAGCCCAGGTTGGACATAAGCGTACCTACAACACCGCCGTTCATATTACCTTGTAGCTTCGCCGCTTTTGCCAGAATATATAAAATTTGATCACCATCAACAACGTTGCCCGCATCATCAACAAGCATTAGCCTGTCAGCATCACCATCAAGCGCAATACCTAAGTCTGCATTGTTAGCCACTACGGCAGATTGCAAGCTATCTAAATGGGTAGCGCCGCATTGCTCATTAATATTTAAGCCATCGGGTTTGTCATTAATGCTGATCACCTCAGCACCTAACTCAGAATAAACATTAGGGGCAATGTGATACGCTGCACCATTAGCGCTATCGACAACTATTTTTAAGCCTTCAAGGGTTAAGTCTTTGGCAAATATGCCTTTGCAAAATTCAATGTATCGGCCGGCGGCATCGTTAATACGCCTTGCTTTACCTAAGCGCTCTGAGCTTACACACTGCATTGCATCATTTTTTAATGCTTGTTCAAGCAAGGCTTCAATTTCAAGCTCCTGCTCATCGTTAAGCTTAGTGCCAAAGTTATTAAAAAATTTAATCCCGTTATCGTAGTATGGGTTGTGTGAGGCACTAATTACTACGCCGGCATCGGCTCTAAACGTTGATGCTAAATAGGCAACCGCAGGGGTAGGCATAGGGCCAACAAAGGCAACATTAACACCCGCAGCAGAAAGGCCTGCTTCCATTGCCGACTCAAACATATAACCGCTATTACGTGTATCTTTACCGATTAAAATCTCTTTAGTACCGCTTGAGGCTAAAACCGTACCTGCAGCCCAACCAAGTTTCATTGCAAAATCTGGTGTGATTGGAAACGTGCCTACTTTGCCTCTTACACCATCGGTACCAAAATACTTACGTGACATGATTATTCCTTTATAACTGTTTTGTGCTCAATGGCACATATTAAAAATTTTTAACTGCATTATCTAAAAAATAAAGTAACATCGCAAAAAGTAAAAAGCGTGAGTGTTAACTCACGCTTTTTGTAGCCAAATATTACTTTTAATAAGTTACAGTTTTTGACTACATTAAAATAATATTACTTAATATTTACTACGTTTTGTTGCTCTATGCTCAACGTATCTTTCTTGACATTCCATACTAAATCGCAAATACCATCAGTCGGATTAAATCCTGTGGGAGCTTCTAATAAAAGCTGGCGTATTGTTTCATGATCGAAGTTATGACATGCTACGTCGAGCGCTTCTATAAACTCATTAAACTGTGCAAGTGGTAGCATAACCTCATTCGCGGTCATTATGCGTTCGTGCGATGTCTCGCCCACATTATCGCCTATTAGCAGCTCTTCATACAGCTTTTCCCCCGGGCGTAAGCCTGTACACTTTATTTCGATATCGCCGTGCGGGTTAGTCTCACTTTTTACCTCATAACCAGAAAGGCGAACCATTTTAGTTGCCAAATCTTTTATTTTAACCGGCTCGCCCATATCAAGTACGAATACATCACCGCCCTTGCCCATGGCCCCTGCTTGTATAACTAATTGTGCAGCCTCGGGAATGGTCATAAAAAAGCGTGTTATATCAGGGTGAGTTAGGGTTATTGGCCCGCCCTCTTTTATTTGCCTGCGAAACAGCGGCACTACAGAGCCACTTGAGCCAAGCACATTACCAAAGCGCACCATACAAAAACGGGTGTTATGTTTTACACCTTGCTCTTGCGCTAAACCTTGCAGTGCAAGTTCTGCCATACGCTTGGTGGCGCCCATAACATTTGTTGGGCGTACGGCTTTATCGGTAGAGATAAGAACAAACGTTTCTACTTTTGCGTTTACGGCTGCTTTTGCGGCGTAATAAGTGCCAAACACATTATTACGTACCCCTTCCACTACATTGTGCTCTACCAAAGGAACATGTTTGTACGCTGCTGCGTGATAAACAGTGTGTACACCATACGCTATCATTACCGTTTCAATACGGTTTATACGCTGAACCGATCCCATTATCGGCACAAGCTCAATATTTAAGCTATTAGTCGTAATGTATTCACCAAGCTCTTTTTCTATTGAATACAAACCAAATTCGCTTTGTTCAAATAAAACGAGCTTTGCTGGTTTTTCCTTTACAATTTGCCTACAGAGCTCAGAGCCAATAGAGCCGCCAGCTCCCGTGACCATAACCACTTTTTCTTTAATATTCGCAGACATTAAATCTGCATTCGGCTCAACAGGATCTCGCCCGAGCAAGTCCTCAACGCCAACCTCAGCTATTTCTGCCAGTTTAGCTTTTCCCTCAACGACATCAGCCATACCCGGTATTGAAAGCACGCTAATGGTTAAAGGTTCAAGTTGCGCCAGTATTTCTTTGCGCCTTGCGCGTGATGCACTCGGCAACGCCAGTAACACCTTACTCACTTTGCGCTTATTGATCAGCTCATAAATGTTTTTAAAACTGATAACTGGCACACCTTGTATAATTGAGCCGTGCTTTGTTGCATCGTCGTCAACAAATGCCCTAACAAAGTACTCAGGGCCTGCACCTAGCGCAGTAGCGAGCTGGCGACCAGCAGAGCCCGCACCGTAAATAATCACAGCTTCTTTTTTGCTGGTTGTCATCTTGCCAATCATCGCGCGTACCAATACGCGAGCGCCACCGACAGTTAATAAACACAACCACGCAAATATAAACGGCATTGTGCGCGGTATATCAACTCCGACAAAAAAAGCAATGAGCACTAAGGTAATGGTCGTTATGACAGTCCCAAGTACAATGGCCCAAACTGCTTGCGAGTTCATGTACCTAAGAACTGCACGGTATAACCCTAAGCTTATAAACGTGTATAAGCTCACAGGAATTAACAATGCTAATAAAAGCCAATTATCTAAACGTTGAAGTGGCGCTAAGCTATCTAACCGCACAATAAGTGCAAGCCAAAAAGCCAAGGTTATAAAAAGAGAGTCAATACACAGTGTGATTATCCGCTTTTTCGCACGTGATGCGTTTAATATTGAGCGAATGAGACTATCCATAGCACGTTCCTTTGTGGTGTCAGTACGGGCTAACCCCGTATTGAATTTAAAATTAACAATATAGCAACTATAACAAATAACAGGCTAATGTAATTAGCTTTTAATGAGGTTTATTCAGCCAATATTTTTTACAAAAGCCACTGTCTTTAACAATTAACACTGCCTATTAAGTGACTATTGGTGAAAAATGCGGTGGTAAAACGTGCCTAAGGTATGTCTTAGCCTGAGAGACATTTTTAAATTATGGCTTTTAGATTAACCGGTTAAAAATAATATAATAAAGCCTAATAGGCTATACAACAAAGCGTACACTATTTATAATAGCTCACTAGTTCATCTATAAAAGCTGTTGATTGCATTAGAGGTAATTCGTTCACTCCAGCTGCAGCGGCACGACCACCACCTGTATCAAACTTACTACATACATCAACAGCGCCTTGCTTATTAGTAAGAGGGGCTCTAACGCTCACTAAGTAACTGCCTTTGTTATTAAACGTAAATACTGCATGGGCTTTGTTTGGTGACTGATTAGAAAGGTAATTACTTAAAACACCGCTTACTCGGCGAGCCCAAGCTGCATCCTCTAATAAAATTACTTTAGCTGTATCGCAATCATGAAGTATTTGCGCATTAGCGGCTTTTTCCATATCAGCTTTATAAGCTTGCTCAAGAGTATAATAAACTGAGCTCTTATCGTTTATTGCATCAAAAGGCGAGTTATGCTGCAAAAGCAGCTCGAATAATTCTTCTGGAGCAAAGTGTAAATCAGCCACTTCACTTCCGTAGCCGTTATAATTTATGTAAGTACCAAATGCTTTCAACTGTGACTTTTGAAGTTCGGTTAATCCAAGCTTATCGGCCTCGCTATCAGCCTTAGCAAATAAGTTATCACCATAGGCAGCAGTAATAGCCCATAAATGAAATTGTTTATCTATTAAATCACTGACAATTAAACTGGTACACATATTCGCATCTAAATCGATGTGTGCAAATAAATTAGCATGATTAGGTATATCGCCAGCTTTATGGTGATCTACATACATAACACGCGCCCCCACACACAAAGCATCGTGAAGAGCCGGCATATTTTTTTCCATCGAAATATCCAATACCCTAATACAGTCCCCTTCTTGCGGAGTGATTTTTTGCATTAATTGAATATCGCGTTTAACACCCGTTACCTTTATGGTATCTGTCGGGTTTGCTAATTGCAGCTGTAATAAGGCAATAATGCCGTCGGCATCACCATTAAAAATGTCGTATTTCATAATATTCTCAAATACATAAACAAAAAAAGATGCCAATATAACTAAAGGGCACGTAAAAACCGCAGCTTATTGCCACTAACTCGCTTTCCCAGTTGGTAACTTTTAACTATTAGCATTTACAATCTTGTTATTAATTAAATAATCTACAATTTGATCAGCGCACTGCTCAATGGTTTGCTCGGCCGTTTTAACATGTATATCAGGGTTTTCAGGCACATCAAATGCTGAACTAATCCCTGTAAAGTTTGGTATTTCGCCTGCGCGCGCTTTTTTATATAAGCCCTTTGGATCGCGGCTTTCGCAAACAGCAAGCGGTGTATCTATGAACACTTCTACAAATTCACCTTCATTTACTATACTTCGAGCCTGAGCGCGATCAGCTTTAAATGGCGAAATAAACGCAGTAGATACAATAAGGCCCGCATCAACAAATAGCTTAGCAACTTCACTTATGCGGCGAATATTTTCAATACGGTCTTCGTCACTAAATGTAAGCCCTTTGTTCAAACCCATACGCACGTTATCGCCATCAAGCAAATAAGTATGGCAGCCTAACGAAAATAGCTTTGCTTCAACAGCATTTGCCACTGTAGATTTTCCTGAACCACTTAAGCCAGTATACCAAAGTAATACAGGCTTATGACCTTTGTGTTGCTGCTTTTTATCTCGCGACACGGTTTGTGCGTGCCATACTATGTTTTCATCTTGGCTCATTAAAGCACCTTTATTTTAAATTATTTAAAGCCTGAAACTTATAACGCTCTATATTATATTGTTTAGAGCTTGCTCACGTTAGAAGCGTTGCTTCTCATGGCTTTAAAATGTAATAACCAATGTAAAAGCGCAGCTTTTAAACGCCAGCAAGCTGCGCGTCTACAAGTAAATTTAACCACAACGACAATTTTCGCAGTAGGCGTGACGCTTGCTTACGCAATAAATCGAAACATCTACACTTTTAAACCAACGCGCCAGAAAGCTGCGCGTCTACAAAACCCTAACCTATAACGCAGGCGCTAAGCTCTTAACTCAATGTTTTTCAGCTAGTACTAAACGGAAAAAACACAGGTACAAACACCAATACAACAAGTGCATATACCATACTAATAGGTAAGCCTATCTTCACAAAATCGTTTAACCTGTAATTACCAGCATTAAATACCATCAAGTTAGTTTGATACCCATAAGGGCTAATAAAGCTTCCGCTTGCCGCAAAGGCTACCGCCATTACAAAAGGCAATACATCTACACCAAACCCTAAAGCCACGGTATAGCCTATAGGAAACATCAACGCCGCAGCAGCGTTATTCGTTACAAACTCGGTCATTAACCAAGTTACTACATAAACTAATACAAATGCAGTGTACACATACCTAGGGTCATCAAATTGACCAATAAATCCACCTAACGATTCAACCACGCCAGAGTTAACCAGCGCGTTCGAAAGTAAAATAGCTGACGAAACCACCAGCCATATATCAATGGGGAATCGCCTTACCAGCTCATTGGTGGTTAAGCTACGAGTAAATAAAAGGCCCCCGAGCAATAACACCAGACCCTCTAACAAATCTAACACGCCAACAGCCGCCAACGCTATTGTGGTTATAAAGCCACCTATAGAAAACCATGCTCGCCAGCCATTAATTCTACTTTCAGGCTCTACACCGGATAAGGTTAAAAAGTTTTTATTTATATTTGTTCTAGATTTATAATCATCACCCACGGCTAATACTAAAAAGTCACCAGAGCGAATAACCACATCACCTAACTTACCCGAAACCTGCTCGCCGTCACGCCTTATTGCCACTACAGCAGCATCAAACAATGCCCTAAACCCCGTAGTTTTAAGCGTACGCCCTACTATTATACTTTCCTGCCTAACAACTACTTCTGTAAGGTTGCTATTTAAAGTGCCATTTTTTTCAGCAAAAATTTCTAATCCTGAAAACTGCCCTAGCTGCAATAATTTAGTTATGTCTCCGCAAAATATTAACCTATCAGCTGGATGTATTACCTCTGACGGAGAAACAGGGCTAATTAGCCTCCCCTCCCGGACTATTTCAACTAAAAATAAAGACTCTAAATGCCTAAGCCCATTAACCTCAACAGAGCGCCCTACAAGCTCAGAATCTGCAGATACCTTCGCGTCTATAAAGTAGCCTTCAGATGTCACTTTATTTTGTTCTATACTCGGTAACATTCGGGTACAAAAAAACATCGTCAAGCCGCAGCAAAGTACCAAAATAGCACCCACAGCAGTAAATGAAAAAAACGATAACGACTTACCCGACGCCTCAATATACATTGAGTTAACAATCAAATTAGTAGAGGTACCTATTAGCGTAAGCGTTCCACCTAAAATAGAGGCATACGACAAAGGTAATAATAACTTACTGGCAAAATGATGGGGGTTATTACGAATAGGCGAAAGCAGTGTAGCTACAACCGCGGTATTATTTAAAATAGACGAAAAAAAGGTCGTTACACCAAACAACCTAAGCCATGTAGAATGATAACTATCTACAATTGTTTTAGACGCTATAACTCTTAATAAACGCGTTTTTTCAAGCGCTAACGAGCACAACACTAATAAAATTAACGTCACTAGTCCTGGGTTAGCAATGCTCGTTAAAAACTGGTCTTTACTCACTAAATCGCAAGCGATTAAAGCAATAAGTGTTGCACCAAAAACAGCAACTGGTCGCGTTTGTAAAACAATTAAACCTAAAATTGTTAGAGCAAAAATACAAAGCGTTAGATATGCATCTAATGGCATGATTTAAGTAGCCATCCTTAGTTAACCTGAACCCTGGATAATAAACCTATCTCTAGCAGCTATTTTCAGTGCTAACTGCGTTAAACTTACTTGCAATAGGCCAGCTATTGACGCGTAAATTCGCCTTGTTTTCATTGAAAATCTCTGGCTAGAGATAATAAATTTAAATATCACTATAATTCAATATGTTTGTAAGTCTCTTAAACAGAGTTCAGGTTAGTTAATAAAATGCGGGCTTATAAAAGCCCGCTATATCTGAGTAATCTAACGGATTACTTTTACATCCCAATGCGGAAAGTGCTTACGAACTAACGCATTAAACTCAACTTCAAACGCAGAGTGCTCGCTTTTAGGCTTGTTGCCTTTTCCATCTAATGGCTTACGTATCATACCCGCACCAACCGTAACGTTAGTTAATCGGTCAATCACAATAAACGCACCAGTATGTTTATTTACATCATACGCATCAAATTGCACGGGCGCTGTTAATGCAAATTGGCAATTACCAATTTCGTTTAAATTTAATTGTGATGCCTCTTGTTGCTCTAGCGTGTTTACATCAACTTTATAGTTAATAACCTCAGCGTATCCATACACCGATTTACTCCCTACTTTAATTTCGTACTCACGGTCTACATGTAAGGCTTCTTCGGTCATCCATACTACGTCTGCTTCAAAGTTATCAGCTGAGTGTGGCTTTTGATGCGGACGTACCAGCATATCACCACGGCTTACATCTATTTCATCTTCAAGCGTTAGTGTAATAGCCATACCTGCAGATGCTTTTTCAAGGTCGCCATCAAAAGTAACAATTGATTTAACCTTACTCTCTTTACCTGAAGGTAGTGAAGCAACCGTATCGCCAACTCTAATATCACCCGCAGCCACAGTTCCGCTAAAGCCTCTAAAGTCTAAGTTAGGACGATTAACATATTGAACTTGCAATCTAAACTCATCATTTTTTGCGTGTTTAACTTGCACAGTATTAAGTAGCTTCATTAACGTTGAACCAGGGTACCAGCTCATAGCTTCGCTTTCGTTTACCACATTATCGCCACGTAGCGCCGAAATTGGCACAAAACGTACATCATCAAACGAAAGATCCTGTGCAAACTCGCGGTAATCTTTTTTGATGTTTTGATAAACCGACTGCTCGTAACCTACCGCATCCATTTTATTAATAGCGACAACTACGTTTTTAATACCTAATAAAGAGCAAATATAGCTATGGCGACGTGTTTGCACCTGCACACCGTGGCGCGCATCAATTAAAATAATAGCTAAATCACACGTAGAAGCACCCGTTGCCATATTACGCGTGTACTGCTCATGCCCAGGCGTGTCGGCAATAATAAATTTACGCTGATCTGTTGCAAAATAACGGTACGCAACATCAATCGTAATACCTTGCTCGCGCTCAGATTGCAGGCCATCCACTAAAAGAGATAAGTCAAAATCGTTATCAGTGGTATTAAAGCGTTTTGAATCCTTTTCAATGGCAGCCATCTGATCTTCAAAAATCATTTTGCTATCATAAAGCAAGCGGCCAATTAATGTAGATTTACCATCATCCACGCTACCACATGTTAAAATACGTAGCATGTCTTTGTTTTCGTGTACTTTTAAATAAGCTTCAATATCTGTAGCAAGTAAGTTTGGTTGTGTTTGTTCGGTCATTTTAAGTCCTTTATAAGCTGTAAGCGACGAGCTGCTGGCGTCGAGCTACGTGCTTAAATTTGTTTATGTTGCGAGCTACGAGCTACGAGCAACTTTTAATTGTTCTAATCAGACTACCTAGCATCTTCCCAATTAATTCACATTCACTAATAATCGACAAGCTATTTTCTTTTGAAATATAAGCTAGTTCAGTTGCAATCATTAACTGCGTTTTTAATTCGCCTAAAGAGCCCTTCGCTATAACTAAAAAGCGAGCTTTTTCTTTATCGGACTCTCTTTCAAAGCCTTCTGCAATATTGCTAGGAACAGAAACGCCGGCTCTACACATTTGATCTTTTAAGCCAAAATCTTTTAGCTGCTCAAATGTTTTATAAATTTTTATACTTAGGCGAAAACTACGCTGCCAAACCTCTAAATTTTCGTATCTCATAAGCATCCTTGTTTATTACTTTTGGCTACTTACTAAGAGCTAATAGTTGCATATTTAAGCTCGCAGCTCGCAGCTCATAGCTAGAGGCCCTAAGCGCTTTAGAAGTAACCTTCCATTTTTTTCTTTTCCATAGAACCTGCAGAGTCATTATCAATTACTCGCCCTTGACGCTCAGAAGTAGTACAAAGCAGCATCTCTTGAATTATTTCAGGAAGGGTTTGTGCTACAGACTCAACAGCACCCGTTAGCGGGTAGCAACCAAGCGTTCTAAAACGAACCATTTTATTTTGTACTTGTTCGCCCTCTTCAAGCTCCATACGCTCATCATCAACCATAATAAGCGTGCCATCGCGCTCAACTACAGGGCGCTCTTTAGCAAAGTATAATGATGGAATTTCAATACCTTCAAGGTAAATGTACTGCCAAATGTCTAGCTCGGTCCAGTTACTAAGCGGGAACACACGAATGCTCTCACCTTTATCTACTTTACTGTTATAAACATTCCACAGCTCTGGACGTTGGTTTTTAGGATCCCAGCGGTGATTTTTATCACGAAAAGAATAAACACGTTCTTTAGCACGCGATTTTTCTTCATCGCGGCGAGCACCACCAAATGCAGCATCAAAGTTATTCATATCAAGCGCCTGCTTAAGGCCTTGAGTTTTCATAACGTCTGTATGCTTAGCACTGCCGTGTACAAATGGGCTCATGCCCATTGCTATACCTTCTGGGTTTTTATGAACAATTAGATCAAAGTCATACTTTTCGGCCATTTGATCTCTAAACTGGATCATTTCTTTAAATTTCCAGTTAGTATCAACATGCATAAGCGGAAAAGGAATTTTTCCAGGGTAGAATGCTTTGCGTGCTAAATGTAGTAAAACCGATGAATCTTTGCCCACAGAGTAAAGCATTACCGGATTATCAAACTCAGCAGCAACCTCACGCATAATATGAATAGACTCGGCTTCAAGCGCCTTTAGATGAGTTAACTTTTCTTCATTCATAATGTTTGTTTATATCCTAATTTTTTTAATCAAATCCGATTAGTTTTATTCCAATTTTTGATTGCATTAAGCTATCACTTAATTCAACTAACTCTAGTTGCAAGTTTTAGAACAAATTGTAAGATTTCAGAGGCTTTATTAATTTCATCTTCAGTTAGAGTTGGGTGAACTAAAAACATGATTGATGTTTCGCCAAGCTCAACAGCATTTGGTAAGCGCTTTTCTGGGCGAAATGGGGTATTGTCGAAGGCCTTTTCTAAATACACTTCTGAGCAACTACCTTGAAAGCACGGTACGCCGCGCTCTACTATGGTATTTACAATACGGTCGCGATCCCAACCTTTGGCTAAGTTTTCATGTTTAATAAACATATAATGTTTATATTCCGCGTGTTCAATGTAATCAGGAACCTCAACTAAACGAATACAGTCAAAATCACTTGCGGCTTTATCAAGCTGTGCCCCATACGCTTGGCGTTTCGCAGTCCAATCTGACATACGTGTTAACTGTATACGGCCGATTGCAGCTTGCATTTCAGTCATGCGCCAGTTGGTACCAAAGCTTTCGTGTAGCCATCTGAACCCTGGCGGGTGTTCACGATTATAAATTGCATCAAAGCTTTTGCCATGATCTTTATAACTCCACATTTTTGACCACAACTCTTTTGAGCTAGTGGTGACCATGCCGCCTTCGCCGCCGGTAGTCATAATTTTATCTTGGCAGAAACTCCATGCGCCAATGTGGCCAATACTACCAACTGACTTACCTTTATATTTAGCGCCATGCGCTTGGGCACAGTCTTCAATTACATAAAAACCATGCTCTTTACTCAATGCCATTATTTCATCCATTTCAGCAGGCATACCTGCTAAATGCACCACAATAACCGCTTTAGTTTTTGATGTAAGTACTTCTTTTATACTTTCGCCGGTAATTGCTTGGCTATTTAAATCAACATCAGCAAATACAGGCGCAGCACCCGCAGTAACAATACTAGAGGCTGACGCTAAAAAAGTTCGCGGCGTAGTGATAACCTCATCTCCTGCACCTACATTTAACGCTTTGAGCGCAACATCTAATGCAAGCGTACCATTACCAAGTGCTATTGCGTATTCACTATCAGCCCATGCTGCAAATTCTTTTTCAAATTCACGACCTTCAATGCCAGTCCAGTAATTAACTTTGTTTGATAAAACGACGCGACTTACAGCATCAGCCTCGTCTTGAGTAAAGCTAGGCCAAGGGGAAAATGGGGTATTTAACATGATGTTCCTATTAATTCCATATAGAAATGAGGTCTAATTTAACGCGGTACTGCAGGAGAGCCAAATACAGTAACGTTATTAGGTGTATTTTTTACAACGGTGCTACCAGCTCCAATAACACAATTATTACCAATTGTTATTAACTGCCTCACTTGGCTGCCAATACCAACCCAACTTTTGCTGCCAACAATAACACCGCCCGCTAAAGTAACATTAGGGCAAATATGGGTAAAATCACCAATAGTACAGTCATGTTCAACAACTGCTGAGGTATTGATAATGCAACCCTGCCCAACTTTAGCAAATGCATTAATAATAGCACCGGAAAAAACCACAGTTCCCTTAGCAATTGTTGCGTACTGACTAATAATTGCGGTTGGATGAATTAACGTTATGAAGTTAAAATTACTTTGTTGTAATAGCTGCATTTTTTGTAAGCGAATATCATTATTGCCAATAGCAATAACAACATCGGCAGGTGCACTACGAGTATTAGTTAGGGTAATTAAATCAACACATGTGCCATATATTGGCCAATGCTCAATATGAGTTTTGCTTGGGTAAGCGTCATCATAAAACTGAACCGTAAAACCAAGTTGCTCGGCAATGTCGGCAACCACCTTACCATGTCCGCTAGCACCAACTATCGCTAACTGTTTAGTCATTATTAGAGCCTTTAAATGGCTCGATGGTTACGTGCCCATCAGCACTTATACCTTCACGAACAAACACTTTTTTTACGGTAAGTAATAGTATTTTAAAATCCAGTAGCAAGCTTTGGTTGTCAACGTACCACACATCAAGCTTAAACTTTTGCTCCCAGCTAATTGCATTTCGGCCATTAACTTGTGCCCAACCAGTTATACCTGGGCGAACATTATGGCGGCGCGCTTGCTCAGCATTATAAAGCGGTAAATATTGCACAAGCAGAGGCCTTGGCCCTACTAAGCTCATATCACCTTTTAATACATTAAATAAACCTGCTAGTTCATCTAAACTAGTCGAGCGTAAAAAAGCACCAAATGGAGTCATACGCTCATCATCAGGCAGTAAATTACCTTGCTTATCTTTGCCGTCTAGCATAGTTCTAAACTTCATCATTTTAAACACTTTACCGTTCAAACCAGGTCGGTCTTGAGTAAATAGAATAGGCGAACCCAATTTAAAGCGTATAAGCACAGCAACAACAATTATGACTGGTAGTAAAGTAAGTATTGCCCATAGGGCTACTAAAAAATCAAATAGCCGCTTCATTAATGTAACTCCATTATTTTCAAAAGTTCAGCATTAACTTTATGTACATCAAATTTATCTTCAACCATTTCCCTGCTTGCTTTTGCCATTCGTTGCCATTCGGCTTGGTTTTCAATAAACCAAGTCATTTTTTCAGCAAGTTGTTCCACATTTGATTTTTCAACTAACCAACCATTTTCACTATAAATAACCGTTTCTCTACAGCCTGGTACATCAGTTGTTAATATTGGTCGCCCTGTTGCCATAGCTTCTAACACGGTTCTTGGTAAACCCTCGTGGTAAGAAGGTAGAACAAAAATACTACACCCTTCAATAAAAGGACGTACGTCATCCGTACCGCCTAAATAATCAACTGAGTTATTTTGATTTAAGCTTGTTAGCTCTTCTAAAGAGATACCATCTGGTGAAGGATCTTCTGGGCCAACTAATTGAAATATTGCTTCAGGATATTTTTGTTTAACAATATTGGCCGCTTTTATATATTCTCTAATTCCTTTATCACCTAATAACCGAGCAATTAGTAAAAATGTAGGAGTAGATGGTAAAGGTTTAACTTCAAAATGCGTTATATCAACACCAGATCCATTAACAACTGCAGTTTTATATTCAGGCACTATACCTAAATCAATAAAAACCTGCCTATTGTCCGGGTTTTGGAAAATAATTTTATCTGCTCTTTTTAAGGCTGTTTTATACAGAAATATAACCAACTTCATTAAAAGGTTTTTTTTCCAGCCCCCTTTTTGAAAAGCAAACCCCAAACCAGTAACTAACGCATAAAACCGACAATTAGGCAAACAACGAGCAGCAAAGGCACCCCAAATAATTGGTTTAATGGTATAAGCTAAAATTACGTTTGGTTGCTGCTTTTTAAAAATATTATGCAGTGCCACAAAAGTTTTAAAGTCTTGGGTTGGGCTCAAACCACTTCTGTTAACGGGGTAATCGATATATTCTGCACCTAGCTCTTCAACAGAGCTAATATCACTAGTATTAGCACCTGATGTTAAGGCTACAACCTGGTTATCTTTACTTTTAATATGCTGAAGTAACTTCCCTCTAAAGTTATGTAAGGACGAAGGGAGCGTACCTATAACTAATACTTTCAATTTTTATTCACTAACCATTGCTGTAACATCAATATATTCCATAACTCATACTGATGATTAAATTTACCTGACTTATGCTCTTTCCAAATTTTTTGCACTGCATTATAGTCCATACTTCCACTCAAAATTATTGACTTTTCACTTAATAAACTTTCGGCCCATTCACGTAGATCACCTCTAAGCCAATCACTTATAGGAACTCCAAAACCTGCCTTAGGCCTTTTCATTAATGTATCAGGGACATATTTCGAAATAATTTTTCTTAAAGGATACTTAGTCTGCCCATTATAAATTTTATGCTCAAAAGGAATACTCCAGGCAGCTCGAAAAACATCATTATCTAAAAATGGAACCCTTGTTTCTAGACTGTTAGCCATAGAGGCTCTATCAACTTTAGTTAAGATATCATGTTGCATATAAGATAAAGTATCTTGTATCATCATCTTCTCAGATGTATTAAAATTTTCATCTTCAAATATAGCTTTTGATAAAATATTAACATCTCTACCTTTTAATAAAAGTTCTCTATGGGTTACAGAAGTACTAATAAGGTTTTTATATAGCTCAAAACCATTTTTAGCTGCAAAAGCTCCTGCAAATTTGTGTACCTTATCCCCCAAACGATTAAAATCAAAGCGGTTCCCTAAAATTAACTTTAAGAAAAAAGCTAGTTTGTCATAGGTTTTTGGGCTAATACTAGTAACTGCACTTCCAAACGTTTTTCTCAAAGAAAGTGGATACCTCTCAAATGACGCTTCTAATCGGCTAGCTAATAAATGACGGTTATACCCTGCAAATAATTCGTCACCAGAATCACCAGTTAAAGCAACTGTTACATTTTTTTTCGCAAACTTTGAAACCATAAATGTTGGTATTTGAGAAGAGTCAGCAAATGGCTCGTCGTAAATAGATTGTAGCTTAGGTATATAATCAAGCATATCTTTAGACTCTAAATATAACTCATGATGGTTAGTGCCTAAAACTTTAGCAACTTCTTTAGCATGATGCGCTTCATTATAGTTATCATTATTAAATCCAATTGAAAATGTATCTATTGGTTTACTTGCTTGCTCTTGCATAAGTGCAACGATGCATGTTGAATCGATCCCCCCACTAAGAAAAGCACCAAAAGGTACGTCTGAATCCATTCTTAGTTTAACGCTATTTTTTAAAGCATTTTCTATTTTATTAATCGAGCCTTTCAGGTCACTTTCTTGTTCCGCTTTAGCATTGCGGATTTCATCATGAATATTCCAGAAAGGTATCGCTTTCTCTAAGGAGCAGGTCTTGATATCAGCTAAGTCTATTTCTAAATAATGGCCTGCAGGCAATTTAAAAACTTCGTTGTAAATACTATATGGAGCTGGTATATAACTATATTTTAACTGTGTTGCTATTGAATTATGGTTTAAAGTTAAACTTGGTTGAAATATTTCGATAGGTTTAAGCTCTGATGAAAATGCAAGTGATCGGTTATCATTGTATACATATAATGGCTTTTCCCCGAACCTATCTCTTGCTAAAGTTAAAGTGTCTTTTACTTTGTTATATAATGCAAACGCAAACATCCCATTTAACTTCTCTAATGTAGCCTTAATACCTTTTCTACTTATATACTCTATTAGCACTTCAGTGTCTGAACTACCTTTCCAGAATACATCTTCATCAACCACAAGCTCTGCTTTTAAGTCTTTATAGTTATAAATTTCACCATTAAAGACTATGGTATACTTTCCACATTGACTGTGCATTGGCTGAACACCTGTAGGGCTCAAATCATGAATAGCTAACCTTAAATGGGCTAGATATAAAGAGTTTTCCAAATTATTAAAAATACCATTTTGCTCAGGCCCTCTATGGTTGATACTTCTAGCCATAGATTTTATCAACTCAGTTTTAACACTAAGATCTTTTCCCTGATTCACTTCAAAAAAACCAACAATACCACACATAAAATAACCTATTTAATATCTTTATATCTATTTTGACCAGAAAAGCATGCAAAGTAGAAAATTGATATTTCAATCCAAAATACGAAGTGCCTCGCTGAAAAATGGAACATAGTTCCAATAATATAAGCAGCAGTAAACCCTGCCACCCAAAAACGCCTAACTCTTAACATTTGAATGAAGTAAATAATCATCACTGTATATAAAAACAAGGGAAAAAAGACACCAAACTGCGTAGCTAAGTCCAAAAAAGTATTATGAGCCTCTTTTCCCTGCCAAGGCTGATGCAAACCTGAGAACGAACCGGCTCCATAACCAAAGAACGGAGAGCTCTGGATAACGGTAATAGCGTTAGAGAATAAGCTTAGCCTAGTCCCTCCCTCATCTGCGCTATACCAAGAAATAATTATCGCTTCTTTAAGGTAAACAAAGCAAAGTACAGAAAAAACAATTAAAAATACTGAGCCTAATATAATACCAACAGAAATGCTGTAACGTTTATAGAATATCAGGTGTGAGGCTATGTAGATTACCACACTAACAAAAATAGAAAGGTTGTAAGCATCGCTCCCAGTTTTAAGCATAATAAATATAAGTATTGGAAATATAAAAGCTTGCCACTTAGATTCTAGATATATAGATATAAGTAAAGATAAAGAGGTACCATAAAACAGTAATTGATTTGGGTTATCTGCCCCACCTGAATAACGCCCACTACCAATATCAGTAGCTAAGAAAAATAAGTTTGATACTATAAATGTAAGTGAGAATATGTAAGTTACAATTTTAAAATTAAATCCTGACTTTTGTGCAAAAAATAAAATTATTACAAATAATCCACCTAAAAAATATGACAATAAGTATAGTGGCTCTGACTTACTAACATCAGATGTATAGCTGACTATAGTTATCACTGGGAGTATAATTATAAAAGTGAATACTAAATATAAATTAAAATATTGAACTCTTCCTAACTTAAAGTTTAATATTTGTCCGTAATATGCTCTAATTAAAATCAAAAATACGACAGAAAAAAGCAACTCAGAAATGCCTACAGGGCCTAAAAATCTATAACTAGTTAAATAACCAGTCCCCAATGCAAGGCCTAAGAAAACTTCAGCGATATTATCTTTTAATTTTTTTAAGGTCATTTAAATACAGCGCCACAGCTATAGGAAATAAAAAGGTAGAAATATAAAATGACTTCATGACTTTAAGATCATGTAAATAAAAACGGCTTAAATTTACCTTTACCTTTACTTTATTTATCAAACCTCTCGAGACTAAATGAGCTCGCTCATAAAATTTAACGGTACTTTTAGCGTTATTAGCCCTATGTTTGATATTATTTCTACTGATACCATCAGTTTGATATTCTATTATCGATAATGGCTCATTTATAAACAAAGTTTTGTATTTACAACCAATTCCTAACCAAGAGTATTCCGGTGCCATATATCTTTCATTTTGAGATAAATCATATTTATACTTTTTATGTATATCAGTAATTATACATTCCCATTTATCACCTTTTATTCGGTTGTTAAAGCGATCGATATAACTAGCTCCCATTTTGGGCATCCTATTATAGTCTTCACCTACAACAGAACCATCTGCGTAAATTTTCAAACAAGAAACAGCAGCATAACTTGCTTTATGAGTGTCAGGTATTGATAACCATTCAGAGTATATTCTTTCTAAAGCATCATCAACACACCAATCATCACTATCAAAAACTAAAAAGAAAAAACCATCAGCTATCTCTAATGCGCTATTTATAGCTGAAACCTTCCCTTTATTTTCTTGGTATAGGTATTTTATTTTAAAATCAGCCTCCTTTTTATAAGACTCTATTAATTCTGATGTATTGTCATTCGAACCATCATCAATTACTATCCATTCAAAATCTCTAATACTTTGCATCATGAGAGAGTCATAGACTCGATGGATTAAGCTAGCTCTATTATAAGTCGGTGTGAATACGGTGAATTTCATTCTGAACACTTATTTAAAGTTGATACTAATTGAGTCTGATATAGTAAATAGAATAAAAAGAAACCATATAGACTTAAAAACAAAAAGGACAGAAACGTTAGGTAAGTTTCAAACTCGATATTATTACCTTTCGCAACTATTGTTAATAAAATAAAGCTAACAATGCTGAAACAATCAAATAACATTCTTTCAAATTGTAAATTTATCACTAGCCAAACCTTTGTAAAGGAGTGAGCAATAAAAGCACCACAACGCCAAATTAAAACATAACTCAACACAGTCTCTACTCCCTTCCAAGAGTCAGGTGCCATGAAAGGTAGAACAATATGTTTAACTAAAAAGTACACAGTTATAAAACATATAATTGAAGAAGGGATATATTTTATCAAATAAGATTTTAGTTGCTTATGTAAATTTATGCCTTCCATTTTCAATGTAGTGAACTTGGAAAATACAATTTCAGACACACTTGACGATATAAAGCCAGCTGGTGCAGATATTAGCTGGTATGTTAACCAGTATAATGCAACATCTGTTTTACTATATAATGAACCTATCACTATTATGGGTAAGTTTATGAGTAGTTGATTTAAAAAACCTGACAAGGTCTCCCAAAGAGTATGCTTTTTATTTTCTCTTATTGTTTTGAGGCTTAAATAAATATCTAGCTTAGGTAATATAAACTTAAAAGATACTTTATAGTTATTAATATTTTTATATATAACCAAGCCTATAAGTAGGAAAAGCAAACTTAAGAGTTCACTTATAAAAAGAGCTTTTTCACCAAGTGGGAAAAAAACTAATTTAAATAATGCTGCAAGGAAAACTTTTCCACCTAAATAAAAACCCAATAGTGAAAATAATTTATACTTTATCAATAGAGACTTGTTAAATAAAAAGCTTGCAAAAATAGCTGTTTGAAAAATTAGAAAAAAGCTAAACCAAAGCCCATTATAATTTCCTCTTAGAATAACAAAGTAAAATAACGAAATTAAAGGTATTAAAAGAACAATTAAAAATAGTATGCTACTTAGTGGCTGATAAGATATACCTTCATAGCTTTCATCAACAACTAGCCTTGTGTCTAATTTAAATAATATACACATAGAGAAGATATTAAAAAAAGAATAGAGCATTGCAAAGTTGCCGATCTCAGACTGAGAATAAAACCCTGTCCAAATAGGTAAGAGTGCAAAAGCTAGAGCTTGGAAAAAGGCACTTGAACCAACAAGTTTGAAAAAACTTTTATAAAGCTTATCGCCAGACATAATCAATCAACACTCTAAACCCATATATAATTTTAGATAAGTTTATCTCATATTTCGGCCGCGACTTATTACTTGGTTTCGATAAACATTTCAAAGCACCGTTTAAATCACCTTTAGCATTAATAGTTGTCCAAAAAGTTTTAAAGTCCTTTTCTATATTTTCAATATTAATAGTTAACTTGTTATCTTTAGATTTTAAAAAACATTCTATATTGTCATTCACGACCTCAACATAATCATGGCAGCTTTCAAGGTTATCTTGCCGACTACTTTTCATCAAGATCCCACTAGAAAAAGCTCTAACTATAGAGTACCTTAAGTACCAACGACGATTATATGATTCAGCTACAAGCTGAGGGCTTCTTTTCAAGTGTACATACAAGACGTCATCTCTTTCAAAGCGCTTATCCAAGCTACCTAATAGCCATGATAAGCGGTTGTCCGCTTCTATATGGTTATCAGGATAATTAAGCTTTTTACTAGCAGTCATGCCTATTCTAGTTTCGTGCCCAGATGTATAATTTTTTATAAATGAACATGCTTTTGCCATGTTATGTGAACCGGTTCTACCTGTACAAATTATAAAAACCCTCATTTTAAAGCCCTTCCATTTACACCTGAATAATTCTCTTGCTTTTCATTCGAATCATATAGCTCTTTATTTCTAGATTTAAGCTTCACAGAGCTAGAAGCAACATGTATTTCACCTTTTTTAATTTTACCAGCTACCACTGCGCCAGCACCAACAATTGCACCATCCTCTATTACGGCTCCAGGTAAAATAACAACATTCATGCCAATCCAAACATTTTTCCCAATAATAACTTTCTTCAATCGAAGTCGCTCATCATAAGGTAAAGAGGTCCCTTCATATTCATGGCTGCAGGTGTACAAAACAAGGTTTCGACTGATATGAGTATTATCACCAATTTCAAGCCCGCCTTCAGCTTTTATAAAACCGCCACCACCAATATGTACATTTTTACCAATTATACAATTATTAGCAGAATGGATAATAAGCTTACCATTGATCTTAACCTCTGTACCCCAAACACCGCTAAAGTAGTTTGAAAAGTAAGCTTGGGATGATAACTCTATTATTTTCTCAGCTCGGCTAAAAATATAACCTAAAAACCTAAATACTATTTTCATATATTCGTCCCTATATACCAGCCAACAGCGACTTTTATCCCTCTAAAAAGATCATACTCGGGCTTAAATCCAAGAACTTCAACCGCTTTATTTATATCCGCTTGAGAATGTCGAACATCACCCGCTCTGAAGTCACGATATATTGGATTTTGGCTCGCATTTACATCGCACTCTTTAAGTGCAGACTGTATTGCTTTATATAAATCGTTAAGTGTTGTGCGGTCACCTACTGCTACATTATAAACTTCATCTTTAGCTTCTTCTGACGCAGTTGCGGCAAGAATATTCATTTGCACTGTGTTTTCGATAAAACAAAAGTCGCGACTTGTTTCACCATCACCATTAATAAATACATCTTCGCCTTTTATCATATCTGCAGTCCATTTAGGTATTACGGCAGCATAAGCACCATTAGGATCTTGGCGCTGACCAAACACATTAAAGTAGCGTAAGCCAATAGTTTTAAAACCATAGGTTTTGGTAAATACCCCTGCATATAGCTCATTTACGTATTTAGTTACTGCATAAGGAGAAAGTGGATTACCTATATTTTCTTCTACTTTAGGCAATGCTGGATGATCGCCATAGGTAGAGCTGCTTGCTGCATAGGTAAAGCTTTTTACTTTAGCTTCCTTAGCGGCTTGCAACATATTTAAAAAACCGGTGATATTAGCTGCATTCGTTGTTATTGGATCAGCAATTGAGCGTGGTACTGAACCAAGTGCAGCTTGGTGTAATACGTAATCAACACCTTCACCATTATTAGCTAATGCTGTTCCACAATCTTGATAATTACGAATATCACCCTCAATAAAATTAAAGCCTTGCCATTGCTCTGCAGTTACTAAGCTTTTTACTTCATCAAGGTTATGCTGATGGCCCGTTGCAAAGTTATCAAGCCCAACTACTTTTTGATTTAACTTTAATAAATGCTCTAAAAGGTTTGAGCCAATAAAACCAGCAACTCCTGTCACTAACCAGATTTTAGGAGAGGCTAATAATTCAGCTTTAATTTGTTCGTAACGAGTCATCTTGATCCTTTATTCGAGCTTCGAGCTTCGAGCTTCGAGCTTCGAGCTTCGAGCTTCGAGCTTTAAATAATAAAATTCTGCTTCAATAAAACAATAGGGAATGGCAAAAATTGAGCTTTTATCTTTCCCCCTTTAACCGAAGTTGTTTACAACCGCATATCTACGCTTTGTTTTGGTAGTACATATTTTAAGTCGTAAAGTACGTGTTCCGCTTTACCTAATGCACGAATTTGCTCTGCGCCCATTTCTTTAAATTCGTTATGACCTACAGCAAGAATGATTGCATCGTAGTTATTTTGTTTATGCTCTGTGGCTAAGCTTAAACCATATTCATGCTCAGCTTCATCGTTTGAGCACCATGGATCAACTATATCAACATTAATGTTATATTCTTTGAGTTCTCTTACTATGTCGACCACTTTTGTATTACGCAGATCTGGGCAGTTTTCTTTAAACGTTAAACCCATTATTAATACATTTGCGCCGTCTACATGAATACGCTTTTTAAGCATATTTTTAACCAGTTCAGACACCACATGTTTACCCATACCATCGTTTAAACGACGACCGGCTAAAATCATTTCTGGGTGGTAGCCTACGCTTTGGGCTTTATGCGTTAAATAATACGGATCAACACCAATACAATGTCCGCCAACTAATCCTGGACGAAATGGTAAAAAGTTCCATTTAGTGCCGGCTGCTTCTAACACTTCAAGCGTGTCTATATCTAGCTTATTAAAAATAATTGAGAGCTCATTAATTAGAGCGATGTTGACGTCACGTTGAGTGTTTTCAATTACTTTTGCAGCTTCAGCTACTTTAATCGAGCTTGCTTTATGTGTACCGGCAGTAATTACTGACTTATAAAGTTGATCTACTTTTTCAGCAATTTCAGGGGTTGAGCCTGATGTAACCTTTAAAATATTAGTTACACGGTGCTCTTTATCACCTGGGTTAATACGCTCTGGAGAGTAGCCGGCAAAAAAGTCTTTATTAAATACAAGGCCCGATACACGCTCAACTACTGGTAAACATGCCTCTTCTGTC